>Ga0209641_10004139_pt1 | contig 12017 bp, 11 predicted proteins | sample RifCSP16_1_FD_184022 | JGI IMG/M metagenome (GOLD analysis project Ga0209641, IMG submission 184022) | Soil microbial communities from Rifle, Colorado - Rifle CSP2_sed 16_1 (SPAdes) (version 2) | ecosystem: Environmental > Terrestrial > Deep subsurface > Rock core/Sediment | place: Rifle...
GGGTCGAAAGCCACATGCAACGCGACCGGCAGTTCCGCGACCGGGTGGAATCCGCGCGCCGCGAGTTATCCGCACCGTGATCCGGATCCAACGTTGAAGGCTGTGGAGCCCTGTGGGAACGGGTGCCCCATCCCTCCGTCCGTGCACGATCGGGCCTCGGTGCACACACTGCACCCACACGCGTCACCATGGGCAGCGACCTCGCAGCCAAGCAGTTACAGAATCTATCCAGATATCCAGACGCTCTACTACCACCACTAGTTTTCTATTAGAATAGCAGTAGTAACAATCATCCTCACCGGAACCGGACCAGGGAACACCGCATGAAGTTGACGATCACGCGGGAGAAGTTGCAGGAAGGCCTGGTGGCCGTGGCCGCCAGTGTACCCACCAAGACCACCCTGCCGGTGCTCGCGAATATCCTGGTTGAGGCCACCAAGGAAGGACTCCGGCTCTCCGGCACAGACCTGGACATCGCCGTCAGCACCCTGATTCCCGCCGACGTGGACGCGGAAGGGGCCGTCACACTACCAGCCAAGAAGCTGGTGGAGATCGTGCGGGAGCTCCCATCCGGCGGCGTGCGCATCACCGGGGCCGGGGAGCAGCGGGTGAACCTGGAATGCGGGCGCAGCAAGTTCAAGCTGCTCGGTATTCCCAAGGAAGAATTCCCCAGGTTTCCACCCGTCAAGTTCGAGAAAGCCTGGCGCGTGGCCTCCGGGGATCTGCAGAAGCTGATCAATCACGTCGCCTTCGCTGCTTCGGTGGAGGAGAGCCGCCCCATCCTGAACGGGGTACTCTGGGAGCTCCGGCCAGACCGGATGCGCATGGTGGCGACCAACGGCCACCGCTTGGCCAGAATGGACGTCGCCGCGTCCGGTGGGAAGGAGAGTGCGGACCTCATCGTTCCCCCCAAGGCACTGGACCAGATTCGCCGCCTGTTCGGGCCGTCAGACGAAATCGAGATCGCCCGGAGCGAGAATCATCTGGGCTTCCGGGGGGGGCAGACGCTGGTGTTCACCCGGCTGATCGAGGGTCCATACCCCAATTACGAGCAGGTCATTCCGCGGGAGAACGACAAGGTCGCCACCGTGGATCGCCAGGCCCTGACCGCGGCATTGCGCCGCGTTGGCGTGGTGGCGAGCGACCAGACGCACCGGGTTCGGCTGGCGTTCTCGGGCGGCGTCGCCAAGTTCTCGGTGAGCACCCCGGACCTGGGCGAAGCCCAGGACGAAGTCGCCATCACATACGAAGGTGACCCGCTGGAGATCGGCTTCAACGCGAACTACGTGCTCGAGGTCCTCAAGTACATGCCCACGGATGAAGTGCGGCTCACCTTCAAGGCCCCCGAGCGTGCGGCTACCGTGGAGCCGGTGGGGTGGGGGGAGAGCGCGTCCTACCTCTGCCTGGTGATGCCGCTCCGCCTGGTTGACTGACCAGGTAGAGTATTGAACTGCGTGAGGGGTAAGGGGTGAGGGGTCCCCCTTACCCCTCACCCGTTACGCAGTCGCCGTTACCGTCTTTCCGGCGCCCGCCGGCCGGCGACACCAACGGCACTGAATTGCTCCGGCTCTCCCAGGCCGGTCATGGGCTGGGCGCTCGCCACCACCCCCACGCGATCCAACCCTCCGATCACCACACCGAGGCTCCACTGACGGAGCGTTCCGGCGCTGGTGACCATGGCGGCGGCGTGGAGAGCGACCGGCCACCCGCCGCCGGTGCGCAGGACGAACCCCCCGCGATAGCGCATATCGAACCCTGAGAGGGTCCCCAACCGCTCCACGGCGATCGCTTCGCCCGAGACGGTCGCGAGCCGCGGGGCCAGGGTCCAGCTGGCGCCGGCCATCGTCACGATCGGCAGGGGCGATTCCACGAAGGTTAACCGCGGCCGATTGATGTTGCGCACCACCAACCCGGCCTCGAGCCCCGCGACGACGCCATAGCGCAGTCCCAGGTCGTAGCCCTGCTCGCGACCTCTGCCATAGTTCGTCATGGCCACGCCGATCGCACCCCGCGGGAACGGCAACCCCAAGCCGATCTTGACGACACCCACGCTCACACTGTCCCGGGAGCGGTCACGCTCGTAGGCCAGCCCCAGGCCGCGTGAGTTGAGGCCGAAGGTGTACTGGGTCAGCCTGACGGAGCCGCCGGAGCGATCCAGCATGGCCTCCGCCATCACCGAGGCTTCGGGTACCCGTCCCAGGCCGGCGGGGTTGACCCACACGGCGCGGACGTCGTCCACACCGGTGATGAACAGGTAATCCCGGCTGCGGGGTTCCACCTGCGCCGCGGCGGCCGCCGGCTGAAGCACCCATACGCCGGCAGCAACGGCGCCCACCAGGAGTCGTCGCACTACGGGATGATGGACAACGTGTCGGCGCGCGTCTGCCGGCCCGGGATGGAGACATCGAGCCCGCGGAGCGAGATGGTGTAGCTGGACGTGTCGGCAGCGACCATTCCCAGGTACCGGCCGACCACGCTCAGCCGCTTCGTCGTGAGGCGGCGTCCCTCACCCTCCACCGAATAGGCCTGCCCACCCTGGGAGCCCGAGCCGGAGAATGAGTAGGTGGTGAAGGTGCGTATGGGCAGCGCGCGCTCGGCTCCGGAATCGGCGGGCATGAGCGCCTCGTGCCGGCTCACGGCGACGACCGTGAGCGGGAGCCCGCCGCTTCTGGAGGTGGTTTCGGTGGTATCGGTCCAGCGGCTCCCCGGCTCCACGCCGGTGGACGGCACGCGCGGGTAGAAGGTGCGGAAATCCTCTGCCAACTGCTGGACGAGCTTGTTGCTCGAGTCCCCACCGCCCAGGGAAATGATCTCCCCGTTGGGCGCGAGGTCGCCCGTGAAGCTCGCGCCGCGGGCTCGCTCCGCGAGGCCACTGGCCGGTCCACCGGCCTCGTACCGCGGCACGGAGTCCACCGTGAGGGAGAGCATCATTCGGTCTCCCTGACGGGCGAGGGTGGCGGAAACGAAATACACCAGCACCTCGTTGATGTGCTGGGTCTGGCCACCGACTTCCTGCTCGACATACAAGTGCGAGGCGCGGCGGTATCGGGCGGTCCCTGGTGCGTAGACCACCGGGCTGGCCGCCGCCGGGCCCGGCGAGGCCGGGGAGGGAAGGGTAGTCGCCGGCGTGGCGCAGGCCGCCAGCGCACACACCGCAGCGGCGGAGGGGACTCCGCGGACCGGTCCTGTCCTCATGCGGGCGCCTCTCGCTGTTTGAGCTCCGCCCTGGTCCGTCCGAACACGGCGACGATCTCGCCGGCGTCGGTCGCGACCTTCAGCAGTTTCCAATTCTTGCGGCGCATCTCGGCTCGCCACGCGATAAGACTGGCCCACTTGGGCGCCGTGGTGCGAAACACGCGTAGCTCCGCGACCTCTTCCCAGGCGTCCGGATAGGGCTGGCCACCAGGCGTGTCCGTAGAATCTGGCATCGCGTGCGTGTCGGCCGGTAAGGCCTTTCACGGGCCAATCATAGGAGGCCGTGCTCGGGAGAACCAGGGGTGGCGGAGTCGTAAGCCGAGTTCTGTTCGGCCGACTCGAGTTCGAACGGCCGGACGGTCATCTCTCTGGGATGGCGGTCGCCCGCCACCTCGTGCGGCCTACCCGCGGCTCAAACGGTCCGGGCCGGACCTCGCCGCTTATTTGGCCTTGCTCCGACTGGGGGTTGCCGTGCCACGCGCTGTTGCCAGCGGTGCGGTGGGCTCTTACCCCACCGTTTCACCCTTACCCGCCGTTTTCATGTGCGGGCGGTTTCTTTTCTGTGGCCCTGTCCGTCGCCTTGCGGCGCCCAGGCGTTACCTGGCAGTCAGCCCTGTGGAGCTCGGACTTTCCTCAGCCCGCGTCGCCGCGGGCCGCGACCGTCGTCCTCCGCCCTTCCCTGGCCCCGAATAATACCCCGGAGGAGCCCGCCAGGTCACCTGGGCCGGCAAACGGCCGTTGCCGGCAGCCCGCAGGGTTTTGACGACCGGTTGAGCACGGCCGGTTAGAATCGCCGCCCATGCATCCTGAGCGGCAAACGGCCACGGTGACCACGGTCCTGGAGCCCGCGATGCGTCGCCGACTCGACGCCGCGGCGCAGGGCTACTTCGCCGCCCTGCACGCGGACTCCCTGCCCCACGCGCTGCGGACCGTGCGCGAGCGCCCGGTGCAGGCGGTGCTGCTCTCGCCCCGGGTCGTGGCGCACGATCAGCTGTCCGTGGTCGGCGCGTTGGTGTCGCGGTTTCCCGGGGTGCCTACCGTGGCCGTGGTCTCGGAGCACGACCCGGTGTCGAGCGAGCGGCTGCTCCAGCTCGGAGCCTGCGGGGTCCGCCGGTTGGTGGACGTGAGCGCCCGGGACGGATGGCACAAGCTGCGCACCCTCGTGGTGCAGCCGGGTGGCGGCACCGCCGCCTTGATCCTCGGTAGCGTGATCCCGGCCCTGGGAGATCCCGGCGAAGGCTGCCGGGGGTTCTTCGAGCTGCTGGTGCGCACCGCGCCCGGTGTGGCCAGCGTGCGTGGCCTCACCCGGGCGCTCCGGGTCCGGCCCAGCACCTTCATGTCACGCTTCTTCCGGGCCGGGCTCCCATCGCCCAAGCGATACCTGGCGGCGACCCGCCTGCTCTACGCCGCGGCGCTGATGGAGATCCCGGGTTTCTCCGTGGCGGATGTGGCGTACCGGCTGGAATACTCCTCGGCCCAGAGCTTTGGGCGCCACGTGCGGGCGGCGCTGGGCGTCACGGCCGGGGAATTCCGGCGGCGGTACACGCTCACGGTCGCACTGGAGGAATACACCAGCCGATTGATCGCCCCCTACCGGGCGACGTTCCGGGGATTCAATCCACTCCATCACGGGGTGTCGGAAACCGGACACGTGTACTGACCCGGGCAAACCCGGTCAGGGGGCGATCAGTCTCCGGCGCGCACGGTGCGGTGCGTGGCAGTGGTGTGCCGGGGGTCCAGCACCGAGAAGTGGGTGATGCTGGCCCGCAGGCGCTCGGCCAACTCGGCCAGCTGTTTGCTGGCGTCGTTCAGCGTGCCCATGGAGCTGATCTGCTCGGCCATGGCGGTCGCGGCGCTGTCGGCGCCGCCGGATGCCTTGGCGCTGACGGTCGCCATCTCGGACATATTCTGCGCAATGGTTGCCATCCGCTCGGCCTCCACGCGAGAAATGGCCGCGGTGTCCGCGATGACCGAAGCCACCTGGGCCACACCGCGGTGGAGATCGTCCAGCGCCGCCTGGGCCTCGCCGGCGATGGCGCCCACGTCCCGCACCTTCTCTTCACCCGCCGCCATCGCGCGCGCGGCGCCCTCGATCCCGGCGCGGACTTCGGTGATCAGATCCACCACCTCCCGGGCCGACCGTGCCGCCTCCCCCGCCAGCGCCCGCACATGGTCCGCCACCACCGCAAAGCCGTGACCGTGCTCCTCGGCCCGCGCCGCTTCGATGGCGGCGTTCAACGCCAGCAGATGCGTCTGCCGGGCGATGCGCGCGATCCCCTGCGCGAACGTGCCAATACGGTCCGAGATCCCGCTCAGCTCATGCACCGTGCGGGCCGTGCTCCGCACGTCCTCGCCGATCACCAGCAGCGTCTCGCTCGCCCGGCCGACCCGCTCCCGCCCGCGCTCGGCCGCCGCCACCAGCCGCTGCGCATCATCCGCCACCGCCTGGGCCCGGGCCCGGAGACTCTCCGCCTCCGCCACCGCGGCCGTGCTGTCGCGATGCCCCGCGTCGGCCCGCTCGCGTTGCGCGCTCATCTCGTGCGCCAGGTCCGCCGCCGTCGACGCCACCGTCCGGCTCGAGGCCAACATGCGATCGGCCGCCTCCGCCAGCACGTCGGCGAACGCCGCCACCTCATCCGCTTCGCGCTGCACCTCCCCGATGGTCTTGCCCACCTCGTCCAGCATGTGATTGAACGACCGCTCCAACAGCCCCAGCTCGTCGGTCACGGCGGCAGGGGCCCGGATCCCAAACTCGCCGCGCTCGGCCTGCGCCATGATCAAACGCGTGACCCGGATACGGTGCATCAGCTCGCCCGGGATCCGTTTCAGGGCCAGCGCCACGACGATGAAGAGGACCGTCTCGAGGTACACGCTGGCCGGGAGCGCCCAGACGGATCCCCCGGCCCCGAGGAGGCGCTGGTGCACCAGGGCCGCGCCGAGGTAGGCGAGCGACGCCGCAAGCACCAGCAAATCGCCGATCTCGAGGCCCTGGTCGAACACGTACGGCAGCACCGCGAGATAGAGGCCCACGATCAGGCCACCGGGACCATACAGCGCCACCGGGACCGAGACCAGCACCACGTCAATCAGCGCCAGGGCGTACACCTGCCACCAGCGGTACCAGCCGCTTCGCAACACGCTGGCGACGGCGAGATTGATCGCGGCGGCTACCGCTACCGCCACCACGATCGTGAAGTAGGAGACGGGCACGTAGCCCACCAGCCGGCTGAGCGCCAGCAGAAAGGCGCCGACGCCGATCATCCACCAGCGGCGGTGCACGCTCTGCCGGATCGTCACCTGGTCCTTGAGCTGTTGCTCGGCGACGTCGTCCTCGACGGACCAACCCCGAAGCCGCGCCGCGAGCGAGCGTCGCGAGGGGCGCTGCGGCGCCGTCATGAGCCCACTCCGAGGTCGCGCACGCCCACCAGACTCACCACCGATACCCCGGCGCCCTCGATGGCCGTGCGCCCGCCCTCGTCCCGGTCTACCACGGCCAGGACACCGCTCACCCTCCCACCGGCGTCGCGCACCGCCCCGAGCGCCGTCAGCGCGGACTGCCCGGTGGTGATCACGTCCTCCACAACCACCACCCGGGCCCCGCTTCGGAAATTCCCCTCAATGCGCCGGCCCGCTCCGTGCCCCTTGGCATCCTTGCGCACGGAAAAGGCGTCCAGCACCGGCGGCGCCTCCTGGCTGGCACGCGCGATGGCGTAGGCCACGGGGTCGGCCCCCATGGTGAGACCGCCCACCAGGTCCGCGTCCCAGCCCGCGCCGCGGATGGCGCGCAGGCCCAGCTCGCCGATCAAGACCAACCCGGCTGCCGACATGGTGGCTATTCGCGCGTCAATGTAGTACGACGAGGAGCGGCCCGACGCGAGCGTAAACGACCCGTGCTGCACCGAGCGCTCGCGCAGCAGGGCGACCAACCGGGCGTGGAGATCCGGGTCAGCGGCGCTCACGGCGATCAGACGGTAGGTAGTAGCATGGACTACTACTCTCTAGGATTTCCTTCCCATGAGAGAACCCAACAGGCTGAAGATCCCCCGTTTGAGCGGTGCGCCCGACTCACTGGCCGCGCCCCGCCGCACGTCGTCCGCGAACGCCAAAACACTGGCCTGGCGGTCAGCGGCGTCGCGCGCAAGTCCTTTCATGACAGCGTTTTCCAGCTCCCGAGCAAACTGAAGCTCCTTGACGGCTTCATTCAACGGTGTGGGGGGCTCCGTGAGCAACTTTTGAAAGAGTTCACGAGGTGAGCGGCCGGTGTAGGGATGCACCCCGGTCAACAAGTGATAGGTGATGGTCGCCAGGCTGTAGATGTCCGCGGCCTCGCCCACCAACTCGCCGGAAAGGGCCTCGGGCGCGACGTATTGCAGCGTGCCGACGAAGAACCCGGTACGGGTCAGCCGCTCGGCCGGGTCCTCCTCGGCGTCCCGGGCGATGCCAAAGTCCAGCAGTTTCGCCGTGCCGGAGGAGGCATCGTAGACAATGTTCTCGGGTTTGAGGTCTCGATGAATGATCCCCACCGCGTGGGCGGCGTCCAGGGCGCCGGCCAACTGCTCGACGATGTGCGCGACCTCGGGCGCGGGAAGGCGGCGGTGCCGGGCCAGGGCTTCCGCCAGGGGCTCCCCGTCGGCCCACTCCAGGGCCAGGTAGTAGAGGCCCTCCGTATCGCCGTAATCGTAGGTCCGCACCACATTGGGGTGCCGGACGCGCGAGCCATATCCCGCTTCGCGGAGAAACCGCTTGACCGCCGTCGGGTCATCCCGGAGCCGTTCCCGGAGCGTCTTGACGGCGCAACGTCCGTGGACATCGTGCTCCGCGCGATAGACGGTGGCTGTCCCGCCCTCGCCCACCCGTTCGAGGAGACGATAGCCGGCGATGCTGCGCCCGGCGAGGTTTTCTTGGGCCATGGGAGTGGGGCCAAACTAACGTTCGCGCTTGAACCGCGGCAAGTGACCGCATATGGTTGGAAGTGATGCCTAGCTCAGCCGTTTTCCTAGTCGCCGGCCTGCTGGCGCTTCGGGGTGGACCGTCGGACACGTTGGACGCCGCCCCCGATCCGCCGAACGGCAGATGGCATGTCGCGGTCCGCGCCTCGACCGTTGCGGACAGCCTCCCCTCCGCCGCGCTGGTGCTCCATCACGCGCTGCGCGAGCTGACGCTGGGCGCCCCCGACCGAGCCCGAAGCCTGCTGCTCCGGTATCCCATGCCTCGGGGGTCGCCGCTCAGCCCGGCCGCGTATCGCTTGTTCGCCGAGGCGGCGTACGCGGATCAGGACTTCGCCACGGCCGCCCGCTACTTCGCGGCCGCGGCTGCCGGAGCGGGCGGGGTCCGCCGCGGCGTCCTGGAGGCGCGTGCGGGCGAAGCGCTGGAACGAGCCGGACGGCCTCGCGCCGCCGCGGACCATTATCGCGTCGCGATGCGCTACCTCCCCACCGTATCTAGCTGGGTGGCCATCCGGCTGGCGCGGGTCACGGCGGACACGGCTCGCGCCTTCGCCTTGCTCCGAGGGGTTCCCGAGCCGGTGCGCGCCCTGGCCTTGGAAGTCCGCGCCGACTTGCTGCAGGCCGCGGGCGACCACCGGCGCGCCGTGGCCGAGCTGCTCGCGGCGCGGCGCAACGCCCGTGCGGCGGAAGCCGCCCTCGCTGGGGGCGATACCGCCCGGGCTCGTCGGCTCGCATTCGTCGCGCTGGCCGGCGCGGACACCGCCGAGGCCGCGCTGGCGTTGAACCTGCTGGCGGCCGGGCCCCTGGTCCGGACCCAGGCCGAGCGACGGGGCCTCGCGCTGGCTCTGGAGCGGCGCGCACGGCATCCGGAGGCGGCCCGGTGGTTTGGCCGGATCGTGGCGTCCGGCGACAGTTCCGCCGGCGCCCTGCTTGCGTGGGGCACCGCGCTGGAGCGCTCCGGCGAGCGGGGCGCGGCCCTGCGGGTGTTCGGGCTGGCGCAGCGGGCACCCGGCGAGCCGGAGGCGGCCACGGCCCGGTACGCGCATGCGCGCGCGACGCTGCGTCGTAGCGGCGCCGCGGCGGGCGTCGCCGGCCTCATCGCGTTCGTGCGGCGACATCCCGATCACCCCTCCGTGCCGCTGGCCCTGACGGCGGTGGCCGAGACGCGTGCGGCGGCCGGGGCGCGCCGCGCGGCCGACAGCCTGTACCAGGTCGTGGTGCGCCACTGGCCAGAGTCCTCGTCCGCTGCCGAGGCGCGCTTCCGCCTGGCCGGACGGGCGCTGGCGCGGCGGGAGTTGGGGCGCGCGGATTCGTTGTACGCGGCTGTCGCGGAGGCGGGTGGCCCCAACGCCCTGGCGGCGCGATTCGTGCTCGGGCGTCTGGCAATGCGGCGCGGCGACACGGCCGCGGCCAGAGCGGGGTGGACGGCGTTGGCCCTCGATGATCCGTTGGGCTACTACGGCACCATGGCGCGGCAGGGCGCAGGCCTTGACGGGCCGGTCTTCAGGGAGCCGGAGAGACTCGCGACGACGCCCGCGATCAGCAACGCCGTACTGGCGCTCGGCATGCTCGACGCCCTGGCGTTTGATGTGGAGGCCGAGCGCTTCGTCCAATACCTGGTCTCGCGGGACGGCTACACCCCGGAACAGCTGCTGGAGCTTGGCGGCGGGTTGCTGGCGCGGGGGCGTCCCACAGTGGCCGCCTCGCTCGGGTGGCGCGCCGCGCGCGGACTCTCCCTGGATGACCCTCGGGTCCTGCGCGTGATCTTCCCCTGGCCGTGGCGCGATCAGATCGAGGCTGAAGCGCGGGAGTTCGGCGTGGATCCCTATCTGCTGGCGGCGCTGATTCGTCAGGAGTCGGGGTTCAGGCGCGCGGTCACCTCCCGCGCGGGCGCCCGGGGGCTCATGCAGCTCATGCCGGGAACCGCCGCGCAGACCGCATCGCGGCTGGGCGTCCCCTGGCGCGAGCGCCTGCTCACCACGCCGGACGCCAATCTGCACGTTGGCACCGCGCACCTCGCCATGTTGCTCAGGCGGTATCGGGGGGCCGTGGTCCCGGCGCTCGCGGCGTACAACGCCGGCGGCCGGCCGGCGGACCGCTGGGCGCGGTTGCCGGACGCCAGGGATCCGTTCTGGTTTGTCGAGGGCATTACCTACCCGGAGACGCGCGGGTACGTGCGCAGCGTGGTGCGGAACCGCGCCGTGTATGAAGCCCTGTATCCTCCGGTCGCGGCCCGGTGAAGGCCGGCCAGCTGCGACCGCTGCTCCACGCCACCACCGCGTTCCTTCTCCTCACCCTGCTCCAGTCCTGGCAGGCTCTGCGAGCCGCGCTGGTGATGGTGGGACTGCTGGCCGTGGTGTTTGAGGCCCTGCGGCTGAGCCGGCCCGGTGTCCGGGACCTCGCGGCCCGGTGGGTACCGGTGTTTCGCCCCCAGGAGGCCAGGAGGCCCTCCGGGGCCGCCTGGCTGTTTGTGGGCTATGCCCTGGCCGCCTGGATGCCGGCTCCCGCGCCGGTGGCCGCGGTGCTGGCCGGAGCGCTGGCCGATCCGGCCGCGGCGCTGATGGGTGGGCGGTTCGGGCGCGGGCGACCGAAGAGCTGGCCGGGCTCGGCGGCGGCCCTGGCGATCGCCGTCCTGGCCCTGTGGCTGGCTGGGATCCCGCCCCTGGCCGCCGCCGCCGGCGGGCTGGCGGCGGCCGCGCTGGAGCGGTGGTCCGGCCCGGTCAACGACAATCTGGTGGTGGCTCCCGGGGTGGGACTGGTGGTCTGGTGGCTCGCTTGACGATGGCGCGATGGGGAGGCCAAAATCCCGGAGGTAGGAACACCTGCGGCCTTAGTTCATGGAGGGTAGCCTGATGCCGAAGGGGACGGTGAAGTGGTTCAACGACACCAAGGGCTACGGATTCATTCAACAGGACGATGGCGACGACGTGTTTGTGCACTTCTCGGCCATCGAAGGAACCGGGTTCCGCACGTTGGCTGAAGGGGAGACCGTCGAGTTCGACGTTCGCCCAGGCAACGCCGGACTGCAGGCCACCAGAGTGATCAAAGTCTAAGACGCGACGCCTTGCCGGTGGTGAGGGGGCGGCGATAAGGTTCCCTTGATGCACCGGTGCCAGTCCCTTCCGTTCTGGCCGCTCGCGGCGACGCTGCTGCTCGCCGGGTGCGGTCCGAGCACCGGGGGCTCTCGTTCTCCACGCGGTCCGACGCCGGACCCGAGCGTCCTGTTGCCGAGGCTCTCCGACCCAGCCTTCGTGTACCGGGACCTGGGGTTCTTCGCCAAGGGCGAGCCGCTCCCCTTCGTGGCCTCGCTGCGCTATCTCGCGGGCCCCGAGCCCGACTCCACCCTCGCGGTCTTCGCGCTCTCCCTTGCCAACCGGGCCTTGTCGTTCCGGCGGACGGCGGCCGGGGTCGAGGGCCGGTACCGCGTGGAGGTCGTGTTCCGGCGCGGGCCCAGCATCATTCGACAGCTGACGTCGGAACAAGCGGTGCGCGTTGGCAGCATGGGGGAGACGCGCCGGGCCGACGAGAGCGTCATCTTCCAACAGTTCTTCTACCTCCCCCCCGGACCGCTGACGGCCACGATCATCGTGCGCGACCGCAACCGTCTGACGTCCAATCGCGACGAGGGGGAAGTCGTGGTGCCCCGCTTCGGCCAGGGCCCCCAACTCTCGGGCCTGATTCCCATTTATCAGGGCACAGCGCGGGCCACCCGCGCGGCGCTGCCCACGATCCTGGTCAACCCACGCGCGACGTCGCCGCAGGGATCCGACACCCTGGTGTTCTACCTGGAGGGCTACGGTCTCTCCGGCGGGACGCCGGTGGTGGTGCGCGCCGTGCGCGCGGATGGCGGCGAGGCGTGGCGAGACACGCTCCGGA
>Ga0209641_10004144_pt1 | contig 12010 bp, 8 predicted proteins | sample RifCSP16_1_FD_184022 | JGI IMG/M metagenome (GOLD analysis project Ga0209641, IMG submission 184022) | Soil microbial communities from Rifle, Colorado - Rifle CSP2_sed 16_1 (SPAdes) (version 2) | ecosystem: Environmental > Terrestrial > Deep subsurface > Rock core/Sediment | place: Rifle...
GTTTTTCGTAGGTTTTCATAACACTGCAATAGTGCTCCGAAGAATTAACCTTGCATTGGCGGAGGACATTTTTTATTTTTCGATATAGAAAATGTGCTCGGTTTTGTACTGAGTGTCAGCCTCAAGTGATTCCTCAGTGTAACTAAACTGATTGAAGAATTCCGTCAGGTCTTCCTTCCTGAACGAAATATCTGGTACATTGGGACAATAGTTAGTAGCGATTTGTTGGGTTACGTCAGCAAATGGTGTAAAGATTATTAATACCATTCTTTTTGTAAATGAGTTTACTGCATTTGCAAGAATCTTCTTCCAGCCGTAGTTGTGTTCCAGAACATCCCTCATAAATATGCAATCCGTTTTTGAGGTGTATTCTCGTAAATCAACAACCTTATCTGTAAAATTACTCTGGCTTCCGTCTATCCCTATGTATTTGCTTTTCTTCACAAAATTTTTTGCATATGCAGTTCCACATCCCCAATCTTCTATAGTGCCGTAAGCATCTAAAAACGCCATGCCTTTTTTGTAGGTAATGCCGTCTCCATAAGAAAACTGGCCTTTGTTTTTGTAATCCCACTGTCTAATTAACTGCTCACGATCGGGTTTTCCCTCCTCGACCGTGAGTTTTACCTCATATTCCGGTCCATGCTGGTTCTGTTCTCTCCCCCTAAATTCTTCCACCGTAAACCCGTGCAGAACGGGTATCGCCTTTTTGATCACTGCTTTTACCAGACTAAGATAGAACCTAATAACTGGATGTATCATGTTTATAAATTTCCCTTAGAGTAAGAAATCAGAGCGAGCTGAGTTTGAGTCGCATTACTGAGGGAATACGGCTCTCAAATCCTCTTTTAGGATTTTTCACTTTTGAGAATCAGTTGCTTCAGAGCTCTTTCTAATCGCAGTCCCAGACGAACCCAAAATTTCTCTTGTAATTTCATTATCTTAAACTCACGTTCCTCAGCAAGGCCCTGCCAGCTTCTTCGCTGTTCTTCCAATATAGCTATGGTCTGCTCATACTTCTCAATGGCAGACTGCCAGGTCGGCGAATGCTTCAGAATCAATTTTTTCAGTTCAATATGGGCGCGGCGAGCCAGGTCTGGTGTAAGTGACTGCGCTTCTAGCGCTATGAGGAAATCGTCTAAATGTTGTTTGATACTGGACCATAGCTCTTCCCATGTGTGTGTGGCCCGACATTTGGGGAGTATTGTTGATTCAAAAATAATTTTTGCTATTGCATCGGGATAAAGCTCTGGGAATTTATGTTCTTTAATTGTCTCAAGTAATGGACGAGCATCCTCGCCACGACCTAACAATAGGCCTGCACACCAGGTTAGTAAGTAAAACACTTGACTATTGACACCCTCTGGTGATGATCCATTGGCATAATCGGGATGTGGAGCGGTTACCCTGGGGTCTGGAGAGTGTCCCTGTTTCAGTAGACGTAGTCCATCTTTGAATAATTGGTAAGCGTTAGATGTAGCAGAATTTGGTCTCATGCGGTAAAGTGAAAGAACCTCATTGACTACGCCAAAACGGGCGCCTTTGCGAGCGATACGTTGCCAGAAATCCCAGTCAGCGCCGGTCTTGAGTGATGTATCGAATTTCCCAACAGTCTCTATAAGCGACTTGCGGACGATGCAGGCGTGAATCGGAAACGTGGCGCGTCGGGCTAAAGTGGAAAACATATCATTTACCGGAGGCATGTAATTTTCTATAACAAGGGTTCCGTCGAGCGCTACGCGGGCTGAGCCGCAGATGACTGAGTCGAGCTCAGGGTTCGAAAGGAGTTCATTAGTAAGGTGTTCGAGGTGTGAGGGTAAAATCAAATCGTCAGCGTCGAGAAAAAGCAGCCATTCGTATCGAGCAAGGGCGATACCGGAGTTTCTTGCGGCGCTTTCACCACCGTTTGGTTGCTGTATCATGCGAATGCGAGCATCTCGTCCTATAAAGCCTAGGGTAATTTCGGAGGTTGCATCGGTGGAGCCGTCATCAACGACAATAGCCTCCCAGTTTGAATAGGTTTGTGCGATAAGGGACTCTAGCGTATCGGCAATTGTGTTTGCTGCATTATAAGCTGGTATGATAACAGATACGTTCATTTTAGTTAGGTTCCTTGCGGTGTAATTATTCATTTAGGTTAGGTATGGGCTGAATTTATTTGCAAGAAATCCAAATATACGGTTTTTGAGTGTAGGTACAAATCTAATTTTAGTTGAATTTGCTATTTCCGTTAAATTTCCTAAATAAACAATAGGTTCTTTAAAAATTTCGTTTTTAAGTAAATCTACAAACTCTGAAAATTTGGGGTGACCAGGAAAATAAACTGCTCGATTTCTAAATTCCTTTTCGGAGAAGGTCCCCCAATTAATTATTTTGCTAAAGTAAACAATATCAAAATTAAAATGCTTGCCTAAACGTACGAAATCGGGCATCTCCCGAAAATTGTTTTCTTGAACAACCATGCTTATGGTTACCGATTTTAGTGGTCCATTTTTACGTAACGTGTTAATAAACTCAAGGTTTTCAAGAAGCTTTTCAAAAATTCCGCCTCTACGATTTATAGAATAGGTTTCTGAAGTTGCAGCATCAATTGAGATTTCTGTGCTCGTTATTAGCTTTTGTATATCTTTTGGTATTGTATCCCACATCTTGGGTGTCCATAGCAGTCCATTTGTCTGTAGATGTATATCCTTTAAGGTTGGCATATCTTCTTTCTTCATAGTTTGTAGCCATTTCCTAAAAAATGGACTGCCAAAAGGGTCTCCTGAACCTGTAATATACAAGAAATCGGCATCCTTAAGGGCTTCATTCTGAATTTTATTTTGAATTTTCAATATCTGTTGCTTATCTTTACTTTCTATAATTATTCCTGTCCGGCATGATGGGCAGGATATGTTGCAAGACTGGTCATAGGTACAATTTATTTTTTTAGGGCCGTAAGATAAAATTGTTAGGTTTTTTTCGATCAATTCTTTCAAATTCTCATCTTTAACGTCTTGTACCTTTTCGACCGGTCCCGATATTGTTTGCAGAAATGGGCATCTTACGCGATTGCAATATTTAAATGACCCATCCAGAATCGAGCGCCTTATCTCTTGTGCTTTTTCGCTATTCCATATCTCTTCAACTGATTGGTGTTGAAGGTTTCCTATGGGTGTGTCAAGCCAAGAAGGACAACACAAATATACTTCTCCCCTACCGTTCAAGTTAGCAACTTCAAACCATTCGAATGGTTTGGAACAAAAAAGCTGGTTATTCTTCGGCATAATCTTTAATTCTACATCCTAAAAAACGGGGTTTTACACAGATATAATATATTATTAGCTTATCAGTTTCGAATACAAATTTTCATATTGTGGGGCGATGTTACGCCAGTCAAGCTCCTCTGCTCGCTTCCGAGCCTCTCGCCCCATATCTGTACGGTCTTGAGGGTTATCAACTAAATATAATATAGCATCTACGAATTTTTTTGTATCACTATCTTTGATTAGTATAGCTTCCTTACCCGGGAGATAAAATTTAACTGATGGCAAGTGAGTGGATATCACAGGCAACCCACAAGCAATCCCCTCAAGGAGTGCATTATTCGCTGTGGACTGTAACAATGGCAGAAATAGTACATCTGATTCCTGGTATAGCTTCAGTAACCTAGTATCATCAATATTATCCCTGTATAGAGTGACGTTTATCAGATCTTCAAGCCCGGTTAGTTTAGGTCCAGCGAGTCTAGACGTGACGACCTGAAACTCAATGTCCTTATACGCTGCCAATTTTTCAGCTACCTCTCGAACAGCTCTGAAATCCCTGAGCCAGTGTCCAACTGTGATGCACTTGAACTTACTTTCATCCTTAGGGTTGCTTCCAGGATTAAAGAAATCAATGTCTATACCGTGCAGAATTAAACTAATCCTTTCAGGATCTAAGAGTTCTCTAAAGTAAGGGACTTGTTCAGGAGATACAACTGTGACGTAATCAAGCTTTGCGATAACGTCCTTGTTTATAAGGGAGTTGAGTAATTCGGGGGATTGGTGAAACGTAGCAATGATTTTAGTTTGCAATTTAATCCATTTTTTAAATAACAAGGGTAAATACTGCGCCGAATGCTCACCAATAAGATAATGTAATACATCTACCTTCTTGCAACAGCATTGTCCGAATGCCTTAATCTCAGCCACCAAATCACTAAGCTTGTACCATTGCATACCTCGCTTCTGAACTATATTACGTAACCGGACCTGCACCCTTCTGTTATGTATTGGAAAATCCTCATCACTATCTGACACATGCTGCATAACTACGTTATATTTGCTATGGTCCATATATTTCACAAACTGATTTATACCAGAGTGCTGACCCCAATGAGGATAATGGGTACGGATTAAGTGTATATTTATCGCCATGTCGTTATCTTAGGCAGCATTTAATATTTAAAGAATAACTTCTAGGCTGTGTCTTTAAACCTTTCCTTTAATTCGACATCATCTTCTTCAATTATAAGTCATTATGCTTTTTAAGTGAGATAATTACTCTAAGGCTATTGTTTCTCTTAAGGTGAATCATTTTTAAGTCTTCTCGATTTCGTATGAGAGCCCAATAAACCCGATATATGTCCAACTGTTATTAATGCCAAGCATTTATTTGTGAATCGCTCTGGATCGTTCACAGGCATTATGAGATTCACTAACTTTCTTGGAGTTAGTATTAAACCTAATGTCTTTGATATAGCAATGAATATGCGCTTCGTTGTTGATGGGGACTCCTCGAGCAATTGCATTGTGGCGTCGGTGACACCTTGCCAGAAATATCTGCGAATAAACCAATCCTTCTTAAGTCTTGATTTCGGTATATGATGTTTAACAGCAATCTCAGGGTGGAAGAAACAAGAATAACCAGCCTTCAAAATTTGTTTTTCCAAAAGTATTTCGTCTCCAGACAAAAGATTCTTTCCTAACCTTCCAAGACCTAAGTGAAATCCACCAAAGCGTTCGAGCACTTCAACTGGAAATGCTATATTAGCACTAACAAGCCATTCCACAGATATGTTAGGCAAAACACGAGGAGTTTCGGACCAGTTTATAATAGCAAGGCCATGTAAGAGCCAATCCGATAACCATTTGGGTCTCGCAATCTCCCATATTGGCTCTACCCTTCCTCCTATGCAGCCTGGTCTAGGCGTTACCGTTTCAAACACTTCTAAAATCTTATCAAGCCAGATATGACAAGCAACGGTATCATCATCCAGGTAAGCGACATACTTTCCCCTGGCATTGCGCCAGCCGGCGTTCCGTGCATAGTTAGCACCTAAAGTGGGTTCATATAAGTATCTTAGATTACACTTGCTTGAGAATCGCCTAACTACTTCTTTTGTAGAATCCGTTGAACAGTTGTCTACAACTATTATTTCGTATTTGTCTTTTGGTATTCTCTGATCTACCAGGCTTTGGATTGCTTGAGTTAAGTACTCAGCACGGTTATGTGTACATATTATGGCTGATATGATAATACTCATTTTTTTAACTCTTTTATCTTAAGTTTGTCACACGAGAAGTCATATTTGAAATCAGGAACAGGGTATTAGGGTGCGTCATAAAAGATAAGCCTCTGTTTAATCTGCTGATATACTGTTAAGAATCCGTTGAGTCTTCCGCAAAATAATCTTGAAGGGTTTCAGAAGGAGCAAGCGGCATAGGTTGTACAACTTTTGCGGGATAAATACTTCATCTTTATGCCTAGAATTGTAATTCAAGAGATCGTCTCTCTTGTCGGGATAACGTTGCTTCATCCACAGATTCTCTAATTGCATGGCGATTTCAACGGCAAATTTGGAAACTGTATCACGATGATTTGTCAACAAAAGCTCTCGCATAACTTGATTTTGCACATGGGTCATACTGCGGAAGAGTGAACCTCGGCGTACTCTGTACTTTAAAAGGTGCATAGGTATCGTGACAATGGGCCAGCCTGAGACAAGCATTCGAATTGCTAATTCCCAATCTTCATAGTTATACCGCAGACGTGTATCATAGCCACCGAGATTCCGTAGGAGTTCGGTACGTGTTACGCAGGGAACAATAACACTATCTTCGATGAACAGAAAAGGTAGTTCTGGCTGTAAAGCATTCCAAAAGCCATCGGGAATATCAGCCCCGAAGATAAAAGCCCAGGCAGCGACTCCACCCAAACGTGGATACGTAGTTAAGAGCTGCATAGCAAGCCGGTAAAACTGAGGTTCAATCATATCGTCTCCGTCAAGGAAGGAGATGAACTCTCCCTTTGCCGCTTCGAGTCCGGCGTTCCTAGCCCCAGCCAACCCCTTGTTTCGTTGCTGAATAACTCTCAAAGGAAAGCCTCTTTCAGATGCTTTCTTTTCAAGTTTCCTAATGTTCGTGATAGTTTCCTCTCCGTGTGAGCCGTCGTTGATGAGTAGGACTTCGTCAGGCTGGGGCTCTGTGGCCCAGACGCTTTCTACAGCTTCCCTAATCATGGACTTCATTTCATAGCAGGTTACAACAACGGATAGTGTCCCTTTATTGATACCCGGCCTCAGTTCTGGCAAGGGGGGTGGTTTGTCATTCTGTGCCAGTGTCTGAAGGGGCATGCGGCGGTCGAAAAACATAAGAGCAACTCGTGATAGATCCTGGGGTTCGGGGGTAAATTGAAGGAGTTGTTCTAAAGCATTGGTAGTTCCCTTGAGGAGTTGCCTTTGCCTCACTCTACTGTTTGCAGCTACAACTCGCATGCATAGCTCGCGCCTGACCATGTCTAGTTTTTTCACCTCTGTTCGGGAAATCCTTTCAATGCAGTCGGCTACCCTCTCTGGTACAGGATCACCTTCAATTATGACCTCCCGTGGAAGAATCTCTCCAGGTGCTAACCCCTCGGCAGCGGCTGATGAAAGAAGCACCAACGAACCTCTGGCAAGTTCTGACCAAATATTCGGGAGATGCTCGAAATAGCTTGGATAGAGTCGAACGGGAAAGACCAGGTTAAAATCGGGATATTCTCTCCTCCATTCCCATTGATATTCACGGACAAGCTCTTGCACGGCTCCACGAGAGGACCAATAGTCTACAAAACATCTGGGCTTCATAGGAGCAAAGACCATTGGAGGTCCGGCGCTTATCAAGGGCAGGTCAAGACGTACTCCTTTATTTGCTAAAAGAATTACAGCATCGAGAGCAGTCAGTACTCCAGAGGCGGCTTCTTGAGGTTCGTAGAGAAAGAACTGAATGGCCTTATGAACATCTCTGGATTTATTCGATTCGTTAGCGATTTTATCTAGAAGCGAACCCTCTACAAAACGAGGTGCATAGACAGGTGGGGGAACCTCAGGTAACCTGCCAGCATTGGCTATTTCCTCTCCCCTTGGTCCGAAGAACAGAACTAGGTCCGCCAGGGCGAGGGAAACATCTTCCATCTGGCGCCGAATGATCGCATGTCTCGTCCATATTCCCTCTTGGTTTGCCGATTGACGGTTGACTGATCTATCCGTAACTAAAACTGCAAAAGGCACATTAATGCAGTTAGGGACCTGAGTTGCCCTTGCCATCTGCGCAACGTATCCGAGTCCACCCCACATTGGTAAGATGACAGCTTGGAAGGGGTCATTACAGTAAAAATCTTTGAGTTCTTTGTACAGGCAGTAAGAAGCGAAATATACTAAGCCACTATCATAGATAAGTCCATAGGAACGAGGGCTTAAGTCTTTTAGGTCGAATGGAAGTCGGTGTTCAGGGTCTCTTGCAGAAATCGATACACGCTTTACCCTCTCAGATTTGAAGACCTCTGAATGAAGTCTCAAATCGGCTTGTGATATTAGCCGCGTCGCCGGTATCTGCACCAAAGTCTTATTTACTTCATATCGGTACCATTCATCCCAGGAAAAAATTGTAATTCGGGAGTCAAGATCCTCGGCGATTTCTTCGACTGGGAGACCGATTCCCTGTGCAGACTTCCTCTCCTCGTGTTCGTCAGAAAGAAATTCGATGAAACCTTGGTAAGCCTCAATAATCACAACGTGATTCTGAACTTTGTGATTCATAATAGCATAGTGCGTAACTTAAAATAACTCTTTAGTTAAATACAGTTGCACAAAATTGATCTCCGAATTAAAAGAAGATAAATATGGGATTTAGTTCGGGGGGGGCTTATGAGTGTGTTGGCAGAACCTTGTTTCTAACCCATTCTTTGAGGCTGTAACTGATTTTCCTTGTCACATACTTAAGTGCTAGGGCTGGATTAGCCATGGCACGGCGTAACATGTCGACTAAAAGGTTCCATGCAACATCCGGTCCTCGCCACTGATGCCAGTATTCATGTATGAGCAGTGTGCTAATCGCAAGGGCTTGCTCTTTTAACAAACCAGAATGCCTTCGCAACAGTGCTTGGTGTAAACGAATTCCCGCCAAGGCGTTAAGAGAGTGGGACATGCTATCGTTCCGTAAGCGGTAAATGAAATGGACTTCAGGAAGCACATCTCCTTCCATGCCCCTCTCATGGAATTTCAACCATAAATCCCAATCCTCCATACAATATGTAGTGGTGGTATAACCACCTACTAAATCCAGTGCGCTTTTGCGAATCATCGCCAGGGCATCGCCCGGCGTGGGCTCAAGAAGTATCAGCCCATCGACAGCTCCAAATGGCCTAGGGGCCGGCGACATCTGCCAGGGTGACCTAGTCAAGTCTTCATCCTTCATGCATTCGAAATAAGTAGTTACATAGGCTAGGTTCGGCCGCTCAGAAAGGATACTAATACAGGATCGCAACATTTTAGGTAAAATTATGTTGTCTGCATCAAGCGGTAGAATGAAATTACCAGATGCAACTTGCAGGCCAGCGTTTCGAGCATCTCCCAGACCTCCATTTGACTTATGGATGATTTTAAGGGCTGGGAATTCTGTTTCAATCTCCTTTAGGAACTCTAGAGATTTCGAGTTGTCTGAACCATCGTTGACCAGGATTACTTCAAAATCTGGGTATTCCGAGGCAAAGGCTGATTTTATTGCATCTCGCGCATATTGATGGTCGTTATAAAAAGGTATGATAATGCTCACACGAGGTTGTTTTGCCTTTTCTGTTGTAGATTTGTAATAGTGTTTTTGTCCTACTTCGATTATTTTATCGTAAGTAGCGATTGTATTGAGAGCATTTTGCTTCCGGATTTCCTCAAATCCTTTAGCAATCCGAGCTCGAATTCCCGGCTCGTTCCTTATAAGTTTAATCCCTTTCTGGATTTCGACGGCGAGAGCATTATAATCTCCAGATGAGAATAGCGCTCCAGCTATATCATAGTCTTTGAAAATCTCGGGTATTCCGCCAGCGTCGCTGGCAATCAGGTAACATCCAGCTCGAGCTGCTTCCATTACTACGTTAGGATAGTTGTCACCCCTCGACGGCACGACACAGATGTCCACTTCGGTGGCTAACCATTCAGCAAGGTCTCGTCGGTTTTTTGGCCGGGCGATCCTCCAATTCATAGCACCTTTGAGAATCCTATGTATCGACTGCGACATTCTCCCATCACGATCCAGTCCCATATTGTCTTTACCGCAGAAAACGAATTGCACGTTGTCATCGAGAGACTTCGATTCTGAAAGACACCTGATCGCGTTTGCAAGCACATCCTGGCCCTTTCTGAGCTCTAGCCTGCTGACACATGCAATCGTAATCACATCAGAACCACGACTACCCTTCATCCAAATCGAGGTTAACTCGGGATTAGAAGAAATTGGATATCCGTTCCGAAATAGAGGTTTCTCAAGGATATGCTGAGTTTGAAGAACGTTTCTTAGAAGGAACTCCGTAGGGCTTAGGACTACATCTGAGTACTTCTTAACGTATTCCTCCATATAATGACAGTAGAGGTCATTGCGATCGAGAAAATACCCGTTTTGCCACTCCCAGACATCCTTGGTTGAAGAGTGAAGATGAACTACCAATAGTACATCTCCAAAAGATTTTGTAGTTCTCTTGTGACGAACGACAAAAAAGCCAGGAGCTCGCCAGTCCGGGAATTCAATAATGTCATAATGTCTTTCTGCGTGCAAGCGGGCGATATGTCGCTGATAACGCTCTGCACGAGTAACATCTGGGGATTGCCAACCCGGCGGAACCCCTTCCTCGCGATTAAGATCTATAAGCCGGATGCCGGCCTCGCGGAAGGCTACCTCTGCCTTGCGAAAATCCCCTTGCGTAATGTACAGTGAGTAACTCGTATCCGTTAGGATATCCACTTCCCATTGACCGCTGGATGCTAAGAGATTTGTCACTTCGAATATAAATGTTCCTATTCCCCCATTTGTAAATACTGGTGAAACCTCTGGGTAAGCAAATAGAATCCTACGCATCTTTACTCCGTTAGCTGAATTATAATGCCAACTATCACATTAGATAATTAATACAATCTACGATGCTAGCAAGGAATAGCTAAATTCACTTATTATAGTGTTCATCAGCTCTGGATTTCTAACGAAGCCACTGATGATTGGTACTATGGAGTTTAGGCATCTGGCGAAATCTTTGGTTTTGGTTGATATTTGCGGACGTAAATCTTTTTGGTGTTTTTAGAACTTCTTGATAGAATAAGATTTACCCTTTCTTTAAATCAACAATCCAATTATAGATCCACCCGATAAATGTTCCACATATAGTACCAGCAGCAAAACCATATAGAAATCCAATAATACTTCCAAGAAACGAAACACTATAGCCGATGAAGAACTGACTCAGGAGCTGTAGATGTGGACCTACTATTTCCTTACCGCTACGTGTTATTGGCCCTCCCTTAATTACAAGCCAATTGGTTGCAAGGAAGATAACCAATCCAAAAAGGAGGCCAAGAATTAACCCCAACATTTTGGCGTTTAACCGCACAACTGCACTTAAGAGCTTCTCTTCTTCTGACAAGTTATTATTAATCACCTTCTCATTTCCTTATTGTAAAAATCAAATCATATATAATCAAGCAAGTTTCTAAAGGATGAGGATTCTGCTTTACTCTTAGCTCTATGTATGAAGTAGCCGAGAAAAAGGTTCCTGAGGTATGCAGCTAGCCAGCCCCAAACGAATCCCCAGAAGAAACTATAACCCATTCCGATAAAGGCTCCCTTCACTGTAACGGTGTACCCGATAAAATAATGTCTGAGTAGATGGAGATTAAGATCAGTGACTTTACCACCCTTCATGATCAACAAAAGGGTTGCAATAAAAATGGCTAGGCCGCAAACAGAACCAAGTGCGGTAGCAAAGGCAAATTTATCAATTCTGGCAAATGCCTTTATAATGACCTCATCGTATGCAGGTTGCCGAGGCTTAGACACACTTCTTTCCGGTACCTGTGGTTGCGTAGATGCTAGCAATGCGTAATCATCTAGTTGCCTCCTATCACCTTGATTAATTTCCTCGTGATATTCCTGATCGGCGTTAACCTGCCATAAATCGTAGTTTGCACCTAAGATGTTTTTTACAGCTAACATTGCAGTCAACATCGAGTGATCCTGATTATTGTATTTATGCATTCCATTTCGGCCTACAAGGTGCAGGTTATGAAATTGGCTTAGAAATTGGCGGATAACCTGGAGCGATTCTTGATAAGTAAAATCATAAACTGGATAGGCCTTTGGCATCCTTACAACAGTTCCATCCTCAACCTCAGAGGGTTGAACCAATCCTAATATCTCCAATTCCTTCTTGCCAAGCTCGATTAACTCTTGATTAGACATTGTCCAAAGCCCGTCACCTTCAAAGCAAAAATACTCTAGTCCCAAGCAGGTTTTGTCTTGATCTGGAACCATATAAGGGCTCCAGTTCTTAAAATTTTGGATCCTTCCTACCTTTGCTTTTGGATCATGTATATAAATCCAGTTATCAGGAAATAGGTCACGCTTATTAATAATAAGAACCACTGTTAGAAAGTCTCTATAATTAAGACCCGTTGCAGCGTTTAACACGTCCTCAGACACACTTGGTTCGAATTTTTGAATGAGCTCTCTAATTGGCATAGTGCTTA
>Ga0209641_10004146_pt1 | contig 12008 bp, 11 predicted proteins | sample RifCSP16_1_FD_184022 | JGI IMG/M metagenome (GOLD analysis project Ga0209641, IMG submission 184022) | Soil microbial communities from Rifle, Colorado - Rifle CSP2_sed 16_1 (SPAdes) (version 2) | ecosystem: Environmental > Terrestrial > Deep subsurface > Rock core/Sediment | place: Rifle...
CGTGGTGAGCCGGAGCTTGTGCAGATCGACGAGCCCCGGCACGTCGTGGCCGGTCGCCATGCAGCCCGACGCGGCCAGAACAGGATGCGCGAAGCGAAGGCCGTTCAGGTCGACCGCCAGCGAGTGCTTCATCGCGAACTCACCCCGGCCACGACCGGATCACCGGGAACCCCTCAGGCGGCGTCGGCGTCATCTTCGGCTCGTCGCCCATCCACCGGTCCCACAGGATGCGAGCGGGGTTGAACACCGGGCCTTCGGTACACGCGCGCAGGTTGTCGTAGCCGGTGCCGTCCTTGCGGATCACCGGCACGGTACAGGTGAAGCAGAGGCCGATACCGCACGCCATGTGCTCCTCGACGGCCATCTGCGCGGGGATCTGCCGCTCCATGCAGAACTCGGCGATGGCGCGGAGCGTGGATCGACGCGCGGCCGCGTAGATCACCTGCGCGCCGGTGGTCTCCACCGCCTGCGGGAGGGCGTCCAGGACGCTCCCCCGGTCCCCGAGGCTCCCGTCCGCCGTCATGATCGCGATCGTCTGCGACAGGCGCTTGCCCTCGATGGGCTTGAACACGTGCTCGAGGTCTTCTGCGCCCACGACCATGTCGACCCGCTTGCCCCGCGCACGCAGCTCCTGCGCCAGGAAGTAGATCGGGGCCGCGCCGTGCCCCTCCGAGACGAGCAGGCACGCGTTCAGCTTCGTCGGGTAGGCGAAGGCCTTGCCGAGCGGCCCGATCACGTCCAGGAACTGGTGAGCCTTCGCCTCCGCCAGCCACCCGGTCGCCGGGCCCCTCGGGTCGAACACGAACTCGAGCGTCCCCGCCCAGCCGCCGCGCCGGGACGACTGGTGGATCGAGAAGTGGCGACGGAGCAGGAACGCGCGACCCTCGGGCATCGCGACCGAGACGAACTGACCCGGGCGGACGCGTTCGGCCACCTCAGGCGCGACGAGCGTGATCGAGTGGTAGGCGCCCAGCCGGCGGGCGTTCAAGACCTCGGCGCGGGCCCGCCTCACAGGAGCACCCCGCTCGGCTCGTCCTTGAGCCCAAGCCGCGCTTGCAACGGGGCGGAGGCCCTGGCCAGCTCATGGAGCTCCTGGATCGAGCGGGGCTCGGCCGGCTCATCGCGGAGCGCCTCGATCCCCCGGAGCGCCGCCATGGCGCCCGGCAGCGTCGTGATGCACGGGATGCCCGCCTGGGCGGCCGCGGTCCGGATGAAGTAGCCGTCGGTGCGGGTCCCGCGGCCGTAAGGCGTGTTCACGACCAGATCGACCTCGCCCTCGCGGATCAGCTCCGCGATGCTGCGCGAGGACTCGGACACCTTAGCGACGCGCGTCACCGGGACGCCGACACGTTCGAGCACCCCCGCCGTGCCCTTCGTCGCAAGCAGACGGAACCCCAGGTCGGCCAGGCGCTTGGCCGGGAAGACGATCGCCCGCTTGTCGCGGTTGGCCACGCTCAGGAACACGGTCCCCTCGCGCGGCAGGGACTGCCCGGCGGCTACGAGCGCCTTCGCGAGCGCGCGGCCGGGGTCAGGGTCGACGCCCATCACCTCGCCCGTGGACTTCATCTCCGGACCCAGCACCGTGTCCACGCCGGGGAAGCGCCCGAAGGGCAGTACGGCCGCCTTCACCGAGGTGTACGGCAGGTGGCGGTAGTGGTGTGGGTCGCCGGGGACCAGCCCATCGTCCAAGAGCTCCGCGAGGGTGCGGCCGGTCAGCACGAGCGTCGCGACCTTCGCGAGCGGCACGCCGGTCACCTTGGACACGAACGGCACCGTACGCGACGCGCGCGGATTCGCCTCGAGCACCCAGATCCGCTCGTCCTTCACCGCGAGCTGCAGGTTGATGAGCCCGAGGACGCGGAGTCGGCGCGCCAGCGTGGCGGTGATCGCCTCGACCTCGTCCAGCTCCTCGTCGGACAGCGTGGCAGGTGGGATCTGGCAGGAGGAATCGCCCGAGTGCACTCCGGCCTCCTCGATATGCTCCATCACGGCGCCCACGAAGACATCGGCGCCGTCGCAGACCGCGTCGACGTCGATCTCGATAGCGCCCTCGAGGAACCGGTCGATCAGGACGGGGTGGTCGGGGCTCGCCGCGGCGGCGGTGGCGACGAACCGTTCGAGCTCGACCTCGTCGTACACGATCTCCATCGCGCGGCCCCCCAGGACGTAGGAGGGTCGCACGATAACGGGGTACCCGATGCGAGCCGCGACCGCCCGCGCGTCGTCGAGGTCGCGAGCCTGCCCGTGCGGCGGCGCGAGTATGCCGAGGTCCGCTACGAGCTCCGCGAACCGGCCGCGGTCCTCGGCGAGGTCGATCGACTCCGGCGACGTCCCGAGCACGGCGAACCCCGCGGCCTCCAGGTCGTGCGCGAGCCGCAGCGGCATCTGCCCTCCGAGCTGACAGATCACGCCGACCGGGCGCTCGGCCTCGCACACCGCCAGGACGTCCTCGGTCGACAGCGGCTCGAGATAGAGACGGCTAGAGGTGTCGTAGTCCGTCGAGACGGTCTCGGGGTTCGAGTTCACCATCACCGCCTCGTACCCGGCCTCGCGGAGAGCGTAGGCCGCGTGCACGCAGGCGTAGTCGAACTCGATCCCCTGCCCGATGCGGTTCGGCCCGGCCCCGAGGATCACCACGCGTGGACGCTCGGCCGGGCGCACCTCGTCCTCGTCCTCGTAGGTCGAGTAGTGGTACGGGGTCCGCGCCGGGAACTCGCCGGCGCAGGTGTCCACGGTCTTGAACACGGGCCGTACCCCCAGGGCCGTCCGGCGCGCACGCACGTCGGGCTCCGTGGTGCCGGTGAGGTGCGCCAGTCGGCGATCGGAGATCCCGAGGCGCTTGGCCCGCAACAGTTTCGCGGCGTCGAGCTCGTGGAGCTCGACGCCCTGCAGTGCCGCCGCCTCCTCGACCACCTGCGCGATCTGGTCCACGAACCACGGATCGATCGCGCTAACAGCTGCGACCTCGTCGACGCTCGCGCCGTCGCGGAGCGCGCGCTCCAGCACCTGGAGCCGGTGCTCGGTCGGCACCGGTACCGCCTCGAGCAGGCCGGCGGGCGCGTCCCAGCCAAGGTCGACCCCGGTCCGCTCGAGGGAGCGCCAGGCCTTGCCGAGCGCCTCCTTGAACGTGCGTCCGATCGCCATCACCTCGCCGACCGACTTCATCGTCGACGTGAGCACCGGGTCGGCCTCCGGGAACTTCTCGAAGGCGAACCGCGGGACCTTGACGACGACGTAGTCCAGGGTGGGTTCGAACGCGGCCGGGGTCTGGCCGGTGATGTCGTTCGTGATCTCATCGAGCGAGTAGCCCACGGCGAGCAGCGAGGCGACCTTCGCGATCGGGAAGCCGGTCGCCTTGGACGCGAGGGCGCTCGAGCGGGAGACGCGCGGGTTCATCTCGATCAGGACCTGGCGCCCGGTGCGCGGATCGACGGCGAACTGGATGTTCGAGCCACCCGTCTCCACGCCGATCGCGCGGATGCACGCGAGTGCCGCGTCGCGCATCGCCTGGTACTCCACGTCCGTGAGGGTCTGCGCCGGCGCGACCGTGATCGAGTCGCCCGTGTGCACGCCCATCGGGTCTACGTTCTCGATCGAGCAGATCACCACGGCGTTGTCCGCGCCGTCGCGCATCACCTCCAGCTCGAACTCCTTCCACCCGGCGATCGACTCCTCGACGAGGACCTCGGTCACCGGGCTGATCCCCAGGCCCCGCGCGGCGACGTGCTCCAGCTCGGAACGGTCGTGGGCGAACCCGCTCCCCCCACCGCCGAGGGTGAACGAGGGGCGCAGTATCAGCGGATACCCGATCTCCTGCCCCAGCACGAGCGCCTCGGCGAGGGTGTGCGCGACCCCCGCGCGAGGAACCTCGAGACCGGCCCCGGCCATCGCCCGCTTGAACCCGCTCCGATCCTCAGCGCGATGGATCGCCTCCAGGCTCGCCCCGATCAGCCGCACCCCGAGGCGCTCGAGGTCGCCGGACCCCGCTAGCGCGACGGCCACGTTCAGCGCGGTCTGACCTCCGAGCGTGGGCAGCAGGACGTCCGGCTTCTCGCGCTCGAGGACCTGCAGGACGGATCCGGGGGTGAGCGGCTCGATGTAGGTGCGATCGGCGAACTCGGGATCGGTCATGATCGTCGCCGGGTTCGAGTTCACGAGCGACACGTGGAACCCCTCGCGCCGAAGCACCTTGCAGGCCTGGGTTCCCGAGTAGTCGAACTCGCACGCCTGACCGATCACGATCGGCCCCGAGCCGACCACCAGGATCCGGTGGAAGTCCGTGCGCCGTGGCACCTAGGCGGCTTCCATCAGCGTGCGGAACTCCGTGAACAGCTCGCGAGGATCGTGCGGCCCGGGCGCGGCCTCGGGGTGGTACTGCACGCAGAACGCGGGGACGTCCAGACACCGGAGGCCCTCGAGCGTCCCGTCGTTCAGGTTCCAGTGCGTTAGGTCGGCACGCCCGAAGGCGGTCGTGGCGATGTTGCCTTCCCGCCCCCAGCCGTCGGGGTCGACGGCGAAGCCGTGGTTGTGGCTGGTGACCTCGACACGGCCGGTGCGCAGGTCCTTCACCGGTTGGTTCGCGCCACGGTGACCGAAGGACATCTTGTACGTTCGGCCGCCGAGCGCGAGCCCGATCAGCTGGTGGCCCAGGCAGATCCCGAACACCGGGAGGCGGCCGAGGAGCCCCACCGCCGCCTGGACGCCGTAGCGCGTGGCCGCCGGGTCGCCGGGCCCGTTGGAAAGGAGCGCGCCGTCGAACCCCCCGTCGAGCACGCCAGCGGCCGACGTGGCCGCCGGGACGACCGTTGCCTCGATCCCGGTCGCGGCCAGCCGGCGCAGGATGCTCCGCTTCATCCCGAAGTCGTACGCCGCCACGCGCAGGACGCGTCCACGCTCGGTGCTGGCCGGGCCAACGAGCTCCGAGGCCTGGTACGGCGCCGGGGTGCTCACGTGGACCGCGAGATCCGCCCCCTCCATCCCCGGCTGCGTGCGGACGCGTTCGACCAGGGAGGCCGGGTCCAGGTCGACAGTCGATACACCGCATCTCATGGCGCCGCGCTCGCGAAGGAGCAGCGTGAGGCGCCGGGTGTCGATGCCTTCGATCGCTACCACGCCGGACGAGGCGAGGTCGTCGCGGATCGTCCGGGTGGCGCGCCACGACGACGCCCTGCGCGAGGCCTCGCGCACCGCGAACCCGGCGACCTGGACCCGCCAGGACTCGGGATCGTCCTCGTTCGTGCCGGTGTTGCCCTGGTGGGGCGCGGTCATCGCGACGATCTGTCCGGCGTAGGAGGGGTCGGTGAGCACCTCCTGGTAGCCGGACATCCCGGTGTTGAACACGGCCTCCCCGAGCGCCTCGCCCTCGGCGCCGAACGAGGTCCCGCGGAACGACGTCCCGTCCTCGAGGACCAGGAGCGCCGGCGGCCCCGCCTTCACCGCTGCGCCTTCCCATCGGCGACCACCAGGTCACCCGCGTACACGGTGTGGATCACGCGTCCCCGAAGCCGGCGGCCCAGGAACGCGGAGTTCCGGCTGCGCGAGGCGAACGGCGGCTCCACCGTCCACTCCGCCGCCGGGTCGAACGCGACGAGGTTCGCCGGCCTTCCCGGCTCGATCGGACCGCCGTGGCCGGAGGCACCCAGGATCCGGGCTGGGGCCGTGGACATCGCCTCGATCGCGCGGGTTAGCGACATCGTGCCCGGCTCCACCAGGTGGGTGAGGACCGCTGATAGCGCCGTCTCTAGGCCGATCGTCCCCGGTGGCGCCTGGTCGAACTCGACCTCCTTGTCCTCCACCGCGTGGGGCGCGTGGTCCGTCGCGACGGCGTCGATCGTCCCGTCGACGAGCGCCGCCCGGAGCGCGTCCCGGTCCTCGAGGGCCCGGAGCGGGGGGTTGACCTTGACGTTCGTGTCGTAGGTGAGCAGGTCCTCCTCGCTGAAGACGAGGTGGTGCGGGGTCACCTCGGCCGTTACCCGCAGCCCCTGGGCCTTGGCCCGACGAACCATCTCGACCGAGCCGGCCGACGAGAGGTGGCACAGGTGCAGCCGTCCGCCCGCGAGACGTGCGACGGCCAGGTCGCGGGCGACGATCACCTCCTCGGCCTCGCGCGGCTGTCCGGCAAGGCCCAGCGAGTACGAGTGCAACCCCTCGTGCATCTGGCCGTCCTCGGCGAGCGAGGCATCCTCGCAGTGCTCGGCGATCAGGACCCCGTCGAAGGCCCTGGAGTAGGTGAGCGCGTTCCGCAGCATCCGCGCCGTGGGCACGCACCGCCCGTCGTCGCTGAAGATCCGGACGCCGGCCTCGACCATCTCGCCTATCTCTGCCATCGCCTCTCCCGCGAGGCCGCGAGTGATGGCGCCGACGGGAAAGACGTCGCAGAGCCCCGCGGCTCGGCCGAGGTCGCGGACCTCGTGGATGACGCCCGCGTGGTCGGCGACGGGGTCCGTGTTGGCCATGGGCGAGACGGCGGTGAATCCACCCAGCGCGGCCGCCCGGCAGCCGGTCTCGACCGTCTCCTTGTCCTCGCGCCCGGGCTGGCGCAGGTGGGTGTGCAGGTCGACGAGCCCCGGCGCGAGCACTAGCCCGTCGCAGTCGAGCACCGTGGCCCCCGCCCAGGCGTCGGAGGCGACCAGACCGTCCACGACGGCGACGTCCGCGACCTCGTCGCGCCCACTCGCCGGGTCAACGACGCGGGCGCCCCGGAAGACCAACCTCTCAGGCATCGCCGCCTCCTTCCGCGCCAGATCCCCCGAGCAGCAGGTAGAGGAGCGACATCCTGATCGCGATGCCGTTCGTGACCTGCTCCTCGATCACCGAACGCGGTAGGTCGGCCACGTCCGAGTCGATCTCGACGCCTCGGTTCATCGGGCCCGGGTGCATGACGAGGGCGCCCTCGGGCAGGAGCCCGACCCTGTCGCGCGTGAGCCCGAACAGACGCGAATACTCTCGGACGCTGGGGAAGAACTGCTGCCGCTGACGCTCCGTCTGGACTCGGAGCATGTAACACACGTCGAGCTTGGGCAGGACCGAACCGAGGTCGTGGCTCACCTGGACACCCCACGCCGGCGCCTCGGGCGGGATCAGGGTCGGCGGACCGACGAGCGTGGTCTCGGCGCCCATCTTCACCAGCGCGAACGAGAGCGAGCGCGCCACGCGCGAGTGCAGGACGTCGCCGACGACGGCGACACGCAAACCATCGAGCCTCCCGAGGCGGTCGCGCATCGTGTAGAGGTCCAGGAGGGCCTGGGTGGGGTGCTCGTGCGTGCCGTCCCCCGCGTTCAGCACGCTTCCGTTCACCCATCGCGTCAGCGTTAGGGGCGCCCCGCTGGAGGAGTGCCGGATCACGATCGCGTCGGCGCCCATCGCCTGGAGCGTCAGCGCGGTGTCCTTCAGGCTCTCGCCCTTGCTCACGCTGGAGCCGCTCGTCGTGAAGTTGATCACGTCCGCCGACAGCCGCTTGGCCGCGAGCTCGAAGCTGATCCGCGTCCGGGTGGAGTTCTCGTAGAACAGGTTCACCACGGTGCGACCTCGCAGCGCCGGCACCTTCTTGATCACGCGCGAGCCCACCTCGCGGAAGGACTCGGCGGTGTCCAGGATCCGCACGATGTCCTGCGCGGATACGTCGTGGATCGACAACAGGTGTCGGTTCATGCGCCTTCTCCCATCCGGCTCCCGGCCGCCTCCTGTACCATGACCGCGTCCTGCCCGTCGGTCTCGGTGAGATCCACCCGAACGTCCTCGTCCTTGCGCGTCGGCACGTTCTTGCCGACGAAGTCGGCGCGGATCGGCAGTTCTCTGTGCCCACGGTCCACGAGAACCGCCAGCTGGATCGCGGTCGGTCTGCCGAAGTCGACCAGCGCGTCCAGCGCAGCCCGGATCGTCCGGCCGGTGAAAAGGACGTCGTCGACGAGCACGACCGTGCGCCCGGTGATGTCGAAGCCGATCCGGGTCTCGTGGACCTCGGGCGCCTCGGAGCGCATCCCGATGTCGTCCCGGTAGAAGGTGATATCCAGGGCCCCGACCGGGACGGCGCTCCCCTCTATCCTCTCGATCTCCCCGGCGAGCCTTCGAGCGAGGTCGTCACCACGGGCCGCGATGCCCACGAGGGCCACGCCGGAGGCGCCCTTGTTGCGCTCGAGGATCTCGTGCGCGATGCGGGTTAGCGCTCGCCGGATCTCTGCTTCGTCCATGAGACGGGCCGCGGTCATCGGGCGGCGCCGTTCGGGTTGCAGGCAAGGAGAACGCCCGACCGGGCGTGCGGCAGGGCGTTCGGGGCAAGCAGCACTCGTCTTCACGCTCCCTTCCCGGCCTCGCGGGACCGGACTTAAAGGGGAAGTTCGGGAGAAGGATACCGAGCGACCCGACCGCGTACAACGACGGGTCCGACCGAAGTTGATCGGCAGGGCCTACACTAGGTGCCCCTGGCGGGGCCGACCGGCAGGGCCGCATGTGGAGAGAGGTGGAACGGATGCTCGCCTACAGTCCGGGTCCTGAATGGATCGTCGTCCTCGTGATCCTGGTCCTGCTGTTCGGCGCCAAGAAGCTCCCCGAGCTCGCGCGCTCGGTCGGCAAGTCCACGAGCGAGTTCAAGAAGGGGATCTCCGAGGGCGCCTCCGACACCGAGGGCGACGCCCTGGGCGACACCGAGGCTCCGAAGCCGCAGGACCCGGCCGACAAGCCCACCACCGAGTAGCGGGTCCCTAGCCCTCCGCAGCCCCCGCGTCCTCGGCGATCCGGCCGAGGACGCCGTTCACGAACCTGCCCGAGTCCTCCGTCGACAGGTCCTTCGCGGCCTTGACCGCCTCGTCGATCGCGGCGCCGACGGGGGTTCCCAGGATCATCAGCTCGAAGGTCGCCACGCGCAGGATCGTCCGGTCGACCGACGCCATCCGTTCGACGCGCCAATCTTCCGAGTGCGAGCCGATCGTGCGGTCGAGCTCCTCGAGGTTCTCGGCTACGCCATGGACCAGGTCCCGGGTGAACGCCGGCACCTCGCGTCCAGCCTCCTCCCAATCGGTGAGGACCGCGCGGCCGTCCGTGCCGGTCACATCTGACTGATACAGGACGTCGATCGCGAGCCGGCGCGCCTTGGTGCGCGAGGCCACCGGGTCACTTCACCCGTTCGATGTACTGGCCCGAGCGCGTGTCCACCTTCACGCGCTCGCCCTCCTCGACGAACAACGGCACCTGGACCTCGGCGCCGGTCTCCAAGACGGCGGGCTTGAGCGCGTTGGTCCGCGTGTCGCCCTTCACCCCGGGCTGGGTCTTCGTCACGGTCAGCGTGACCGACGCGGGGAGATCCACGCCTATCGACACGCCCTGGTGCATCGAGACCTGGGCGGTGGAGCCCTCGGCGAGCCATCCCGCGCCGTCTCCGACGACGTCCACCGGCACCGGTATCTGGTCGTAGGACTCGAGGTCCATGAACGTGAGCATGTCGGCGTCGCGGTACAGGAACTGCATCTCCTTGCGTTCGACGATCGCGAGGCCCACCTTCACACCGGCGTTGAACGTGCGCTCGATCACGGCTCCGGTCTTCACGTTGCGCAGCTTCGTGCGGACGAACGCGCCGCCCTTGCCGGGCTTCACGTGCTGGAACTCCACGATATGGAAGAGCGTTCCGTCAAGGTCCAGCGTCATGCCGTTCTTCAGGTCGTTCGTCGATACGCTCACAGCACGACCAGCTCCTTGGTGCTACGCGGGATCTCACGGCATCCGTCGGCGGTCACCTCGACCATGTCCTCGATCCGGACGCCTCCGAGCCCGGGAATGTACACGCCGGGCTCGATCGTGACGACCGCTCCCTGCGCGAGCTCGACCCCGCCGTCCCATCGCATGAACGGCGCCTCGTGGATCTCCAGACCGACGCCGTGGCCCAGGCCGTGTGGGTACTCCCCGGCGTGGCCGGCATCGCGGATGACGTTGCGCGCAGCGGCGTCGACGTCCACGGTCGATGCGCCGGCGCGCGCCGCGGCGATCCCCGCCCGTTGGGCGGCGGCCACCAGGTCGTGGATCTCGCGCAGACGCACGTCAGGCTCGCCGAACGCGACGGTCCGCGTCATGTCCGAGTGGTAGCCCCCCATCAGCCCCCCGAAGTCGAGCTTCACCACGTCACCTCGCGACAGGGGGCGGTCCGTGGGGTCGTGGTGCGGTTCGGCGGCGCTCGGCCCGAACGCCACGATCGTCTCGAACCCCCGCTCGTCGGCGCCGGCGTCCAGCATCGCGGCGTCCAGCGCGCGGGCGACCTCCCGCTCGGTGGTCCTGCCTTCACGCAGACCGCCGCGGAGGATCACGCGCTCGAACGCCACGTCGGCCGCCTCCTGCGCGGCCGCGATCAGCGTGATCTCCTCCGGATCCTTGGTGATCCGCAGGGCCTCGACCTCCGCCCCCACTGGGACGAGCTCGGCGCCCTCGGCAACCTCCGTCAGCTGCTCCCACTGCTCGTAGGTCAGACCCTTGCGTTCGAACCCCACGCGGGTTGCGCCGAGCGACCGCCAGGCCTCGATGAGCGGACGCGGGTAGCCGGCCGTGTAGACGCTGTGACCGACGTCGGGGACCTCGTGCCGCGCCTGCTCGCCGTAGCGGCCGTCGGTCAGGAACGTGGAGTCGCCATCGCGGGCGAGGACGACCTGCGCGTTGGAGCCGGTGAACCCGGTGAGGTATCGCACGTTCGGCAGGCGGGTGACGACCAGCACGTCCAGATCGAGCTCGGCCAGGCGCCGGGCCAGGCGAAAGCGCCTCAGCGCGTGATCCAAGGCAGCGCCTCCAGGGCGACGTGGTACCCGCCGGCACCTGCCCCGGCGATGCTCGCGCTGCACACGGCCGAGATCACCGAGCGTCGGCGGAACTCCTCGCGCGCGTGGATGTTCGTCTGGTGGACCTCGATCACCGGAAGGCCCGAGCCCTCGACCGCGTCGCGAAGCGCGTAGGAGTAGTGGGTGAGCGCGCCGGGGTTGATCACCGCTGCCTCGAACCCCTCCGCCGCGGCCCCGTTAAGCCAGCCGACGAGCTCCCCCTCATGATCGCTCTGACGCCAGGACACCTCGTGGCCCAGACGCGCACCGCGCTCTCCGACCTCGCCCATGATCTCCTCGAGCGTCTGGGAGCCGTAGCGCTCCGGGTCTCGGCGACCGAGGGTTCCCAGGTTCGGCCCGAACAGGAACAGCACCCGCATCTAGCCCTCCGTCTCCACGACCCGGGATCCCATCGCCGCGAGCGTGTCGCGAAGCAGGTCCTCGGGGACCCCATCCTGCACGAACGGGCGCCCGACGTCCTCGAGCAGCACGAACCGCACCCCGCCTCGGTACTTCTTGTCCATCCGCATCGCGGCCAGGATCTCCTGGGCCGGCGGGAGCCCGCGGTCGGGTTCCAGGCCCAAAGAGGCGAGCAGGCGCGCGTGCCGCCCTGACAGTCCAGCCGGTGCGCGGTCGAGGGCCTCGGCCAACCGCGCGGCGAACACCATCCCGACCGCCACCGCCTCCCCGTGCGACCGGCCCGAGAAGGAGTCCAGGCGCTCGAGCGCGTGACCCAGCGTGTGCCCGTAGTTGAGGAACAGGCGGCGCCCCAGGTCGCGCTCGTCCTCGGCCACGACCCCCGCCTTGGCGCGGACACAAGAGGCGACGATCCCCTCCAGGACCGACGGCTCGCGCGCGAGTATCCCCGCCGGGTCGGTCTCGAGCAGGGCAAGCAGGTCCGGATCGAGGGCGAGGGCGACCTTGGCGACCTCGGCGAGCCCGCTTCGGTACTCGCGCTCGGGGAGCGTCCCGAGCGTCGAGACGTCGGCGAGCACCGCCACCGGCTGGTGGAACGCGCCGACGAGGTTCTTGCCCTCGGGCAGGTTCACCGCCGTCTTACCGCCGATCGCCGCGTCTACCTGCGCGAGTAGGGTCGTCGGCACCTGCACTAACGGCACGCCCCGCATGTAGGTTGCGGCGACGAATCCCGCCAGGTCCCCCACCGCGCCACCCCCGAGGGCGACCACCGGGTCGTCGCGGTGTGCCTCCTGGGTC
>Ga0209641_10004152_pt1 | contig 12002 bp, 12 predicted proteins | sample RifCSP16_1_FD_184022 | JGI IMG/M metagenome (GOLD analysis project Ga0209641, IMG submission 184022) | Soil microbial communities from Rifle, Colorado - Rifle CSP2_sed 16_1 (SPAdes) (version 2) | ecosystem: Environmental > Terrestrial > Deep subsurface > Rock core/Sediment | place: Rifle...
GAGCCAAGGCCACCGCCCGTGAAGGGGAAATCACCCACGAGAGCTATATTGCTTTCATCGAGATGCAGTCGCTCGTCCGCTCTGTTAGGTCCAGGCATTGTTTCTGCAATCTGAACAACGCCTCCAGGATACGTCACGACAAGCAATAGCATCAGAAGGGATAGATAGAGCAATGAGACTGCAAAGATCCACCCTCGGTTCCAACGGAGCAAGCGCGCGATGACGTCGGCAAGCCCCCAAAGCAGCCAGATCGCGGCGGCGACGCTTAGCGCCAACCACCCTCCCCGTGAGGTCGTGAGGAGCAACGCAATCATGATCAGGCTGCTAGCAGCGAACACTAGCATGACGATCAATATCTGCCGGCCTCGCCAAGCCCGGACTCCGATGGCAAGAAGGAAAGGAGTCATGATAGCCATTACCGCCGCGGCGCCGTTCCGATGAATTGGCTCCAATCCAAGCGAGGGCCGCACTGCCATCCACCAAATCCCTATCTCATCCAGCACGGCAATTCGGGGAGCCTCCGCAGCCCAGTCATGTGTCAGGAGGAAATACGCTGCCATACCGAACCCAACTGAGCCGAGGAACCCTGTGATGAGCCACAGGTTGGCTCTTGGCTGGCCAGCGAGCGCGTAATAGATGAGGATTCCACCAACGAAAAGCCAGAATCTAGCCCACGCAATCTCTCGATCATATGCGGCCCAAACTCCAATCGCAGCCGCAAAAGCAAAAGCGAAAACGGACAGATCCAGCCGCGTCCGCTGGAAAGGAAATCGGCCCGCGGCAACTCGGACGGCCCATGGAAATAGGCCGATGAGCAAAGGCGCGGCCCGTGCCTCCGGGATCGCATACCAGAGACTCGTTGCTATACACGCGCAGGCGAAATCACCGAGCGCAAACCAGCGACTATCAATCGCGTGCGCAATGACCTTCGGCGAATTCTCCGAAGGGCGCACCACCAAAGCGTCCTTGGCGTTGGACAAGAAGGATGCTTTATCCGCCATTATGCGTATATGGCTAGAGGCAATGGATCATCGATGTGGAATGAATCAACTTGCCAGTGACGATAGATGAGGATCGTGAACAAATGACGTAGGTGCAAGGTTGCCCTCACTGCAGAACCGGCCCTGGCGCAAGTTGACTTTGCACTCAAACAGTCTTGTTGGCGCGCTCCGCCATTCCGACATCTCGGTCGGAATTGAATCTGGAGCTTTGCGTTTGCTTGCCCAGTACCGACTTACAAGTGGAGTACGAGACTAACTAGCGATCAGAGGCACTGACCAATACTAGACAGCATATTGAAGGCCAACGTGCGATCGTGATCCATTTGCTTTCGCAATCCCCGCGGCCTCCAATTCAACCGGCACATAGCGATCGCTAAGCATCTTCAGCAGCACACGGACCCGGTCGTTACCTGGTAATCGAACGTCAAAGAGAGCCTCGTAGCCTGCGAAAGGACCATCCTGGATCCGCACAGGATCCCCGCGCCTGAGCCCACCGAGGAGCTCGCCGCCTGCCTCATCGATCCCCCGAAGGCGACGCCTGAGGGCAAAGATGAAAGCATCTGAGATCGATGCCGGCTCTCCCCCGAAGCAGATCAGCCCGACCGCGTAGGGTATGTAGTTGAAGACAGAAAGGCCTGCCTCCTCCAGATCTACCTTCACAAACATGTATCCGGGGAAGTAGGGCCGCAGTTTGCGTGACCTGGGATTGACAGGTTTGACCTTGATTCGGGGATAGAAGACATCAACTCCGCGGATGGAAGCCTGACGCCAGAGGGTTTCTTCTTTTCGAGGTTTGCTGCGCAGGACATACCAGTGAACTGACATGCTACTCCGCACCCTTTCGGTTCAAGGAACCTGGCTGCCATTTGAGTGCATCATGGCTATTCTGCGTCACCACGAAGCGAAGCCGTCCCTTCTCGACCACCAGGCGCACCTCTCCAAACTCGCCCAAGGCGGCTAGTGCCTCGTCGATCATCGCCACCTGCGATGGACTGAGGAATCTCAACAGGCTCACCTCACGACCTTGTATCTGAAGATCCTGCAGCGCTAGCTTTTGACCCATGGTCGCCTCATGGCCCCTATTAAGCGGAACAGCCTTCGCGGGATCTCTCACCTCTACGAAGAACTCGCTCCGCCACCCACAAATCATTGGGCGGAGTTCCCCTTGAATTGATCGTCAGGCCCAACGCATTCATCCCCCGACAGGCCTGGTACCGCGGTCCTAGTCGGGTGCTCGTGCGCGCGATTGGGCCGCGATGCTATAATGCGCGCGCACAGAGGGCGTTACCCCGCTCCGTGTGCATCGCCTCGGTGGGCTGCAACCCACCGGGGCCTTTTATTACGGCAACAAACAACCGGCCTACACAACCATGCAGTTCGCATGGTCTGTGGCCGGTTTCGCTATTGGCTCCCCGAAGGCCCCGCCTATCCCTGTATCCGGCTAGCGACCAGATCAGGCCCCCGGTTCATCGCCTCCACGAGTGCTTCCGTGTCTTAGAATTCCGCTGTGTGGTCTGGGGTGATTGAACCCGCGCCCTTTTCGGCACTCCTATCCTATCGAATGAATGTCACCAGCGGGTAAATACTTGGTGAAAGTTTTCACGCTCGCGGTGACAATTGCCGATCGACAAAAAACGCGCCACGCATCTGCCCAACCTCCAAGGCATGCCTGGCGCCCCTCCAACCGAATGGTACCCGGGTACCACTCGGTTTCCATCTTAGCACAGAAGAGGGCAGAGTCAACAAGCATCGAGACCGCAGCTGTTTTCAGACCCGCAACAGGCCATGGTCCTGAGTGTTAAAGAGGGTGAGTCGACCGAGGAGCCTTCTGATGAACCGATTCCGCCCGCTCGCTCAAGCTCTGGCAACGGCAAGAGACAGGCTCCCCAGCCGCGAATACGGCGTCTTCACGGCTCTAGGACTGGTCGGACTCAATCTCCTGGTCAATATCGGCGCGACAACCTCGTTTGCCATATCAGGGCGAAGCGAGACCTGGCGCAATTTCCTGACCTGGCAGCTCGTGGGAAGCGCTTTCGGGCTAGGCACCCAGCTCACCTTCGCAGGATTAGTCCGTGTATCATCGGTGCAACTGGCAGGGGCCATTGGCATCGGACTCGCGTTTGTTTCAGCCGAGGTGGTTACAGCGCACCGCATCTTCCATGAGCCCTTCACTCGCGTGCAATGGGCCGGTGTGGGAGTGGTCTTCCTGGGGCTGATGCTGCTCATCTGGGGGCGGAACTGGGGACACTAGCCAAGCCTATTCTCGCAATTGGTCGCCTCCTCATCTATGGCATCGATGGGATCCTGCGCAGTCTCCTTGGTGTGAAGCCATTCACCCAAGATCCCGCCTGCATTCTTCGGATCTCATCCGAGCAGAGCCAGCAGGAACTCCTCTTGTCCGATGGCACCCGGATTCGACGCGGCGATCCTCTCATCGGACTTCACGCATGGAATGAGCGGCTTCGGGAAGGGGAATTGAATGAGAGGCCGCTCGCCTGGGGGCGACTCCTGCTTAGGGGGCTGACCTCATCGCTTCGACTGCTGGGAGACCACGTCGCCGCGAATCCCGGGCTGTCGACTGCCGTGGCGCTGCGGGCAGAATTGAGCTTCGTCACAGACCTGCGGCAAGCCAGCGATATCTTCAGCCGCCTTGGGTTTGACCTAGTCTTGCTTGATCAGCCGGCGGCCCGATTTTGGCGGCGCGCCTTCTGGGACAACTTCTACGCATACGGGTTAATGTGGGCCTATACCCCCGCAAGTCTTACGGGAAAACGGCTGTCGGATTTGAAGCGCGTCCAGATCTGGATGTCCTGCAAGCGCCTGGCAGGGCTCTATGGCAGCCCTGGCGACGTACCTAATCGATGACTGGGGCAAGACTTCAGTCACGGTGTTGGCGTCGCTGGAGGTTCGGGTGTCTCACTTTCCGAGGGATCTGCGGATGATCCTTCCTCAGGCTCCTCAGATGGCTCCTCTACTACTTCTGTGGGGGTTTCAGACCCCAGGATCAGTGGTTCTGGAGTGGGGGTTGTGTCTGGCGAGCCTATCTCCTGACCACGAGCGTCGAGGCTCTCCTCATCCTCGCAGTCATTCCCCTCGCCAGTTTCATGACTCTCTTCCCCACTGGTGGAACTCGCATCTAGGTCCTCAAGTTCCTCGCCGCCAATGCTTTCTTCGCAATCTACGTCGTCGTCTTCCCCATCCCCATTGTCATCTCCGCCTTCGTCATTGTCATCATCCGGGAGCGGGCATCCTGCTTGGTTGGCCTCTTCGAGCAACTCCTTGACGGCCTCGACGTCGCCGCCGTCCACGACTCCTTGAAAGAGCGCGATGATCTCGTCAATGTCATAGGCGTAATCAATATCGGGATGCGCGGAGTTAAGCAGTGCGGCAACTGCGTGGCGGAGGAGCGCATTCATGCCGCCTCCGCCCTGCTCCAAGGCCTCCAGCATCGTCAGGTCAGAAGGCGCATCCGGGCCCAGAAAGTCGCTGACCCGATCGTCTGTGGAGAAGATTCCAGGCCAATCGTCGAAGTGGTGGGACTGCTTCCAGAATCCTGGCGAGCAGCCCTCCCCCTCGTGGTCTTCAGGCGGCGGCTCGAATTCCCTCGTGTGTACTTCACCCGCGATCACGAGGACCTTGGACCACAGAGCTTCACCAACGGGGACTACTGCGCTCAGCAGAGCGACAGCGACCACGAGTGTCGCCCAGGGCAGCATGCCTCGTGCTGCAGCTCCTATCCTTGCCTTCAAAGATGTCTCTCCCTGCATTCCGCCGATAGCCTAGCCGAGCAAGCCGATCAGATTGCGCACCGCAATGGACAGCCATCCCAGCTTGGGCACGACGAGGATCACTTTGCCGTCGAGTTGAGCCGCGGAAACGGGCGCGTCCAGGGTGTTGTTGGCATCTCCCTTGGTGATGAAAGCAGACCCGCCCTCCCGATCGAAATCCACCACTCGATGAATAATGAAGGACTCGCCTTGTTGGTAGCGGATGATGTCGCCAACCTCAACCTCGTCTGCCTGCACTTCCCTGGTGATGACAATGTCGCCCACGATCAACGCGGGCTCCATGCTGACCCCGCTTACGAGCGTGGGGCGGTACCCGAACAGGCCGGTGTTGAACCAGAGTAGCGCAGTCGCCAGCGCCACGGCGACCACCCAGCCGGTGGAGGGTCCCTTCTCACGCACACTTGAATCCGGCTTTTCAGTTAGGCCCGCTGCCAATTGGCTCCTGACGGCCAGCAGCCCTATCGCCGGCGACATGGTACCCAGAAAGGCGGACACGATCCAAGCCAGGTCCGGTAGGATCGGGGAGAGCCACTCAAAGGCGAGCAGCGTGCCGCGGTAGGCGATGGAAGCGGTCGGCCCACCGAGGAGCGCAAGGAACGAGGCCAGCAGGCTCTCCGACAGCGTGGGCAGGTAGGCTTCGCCCGCGAATCTCATGAATGCCGCCGGCCCGATCGCGGACGTGTACTTCGCCAGCGGAATGCTCAGATAGGCGAACAGGAATGCTGTTACGGCCACCCCTAGTCCCGGACTGGGCCGCCCGAACAATCTGACGAGATAGGCCCGGCTCATTTCGGTCGCGATCAGCATCGTCCCGACGTAGAGCAGGTTTCCAAGGACGACCAGGGGGGAATGGCCATATGGAGAGTGCCCAAACCCATACACCAGTCCACCGATAACAAAGAGGGCCACTTGAAAGAGGCCCGCCAGAGCAGCGATCACAATGAGTTGGCTACTGGGCGCGGGCCGTGATCGGAGCCCGACCTTCCAGCCAATCGCCGCCAGCAACGCGAGACTGGTCCAGATTAGCGGTTGGGCCAGGTAGATATTCATGCCTCCGCTCAGGACGGCCGGCAGCCCCAGGTGGACGAGCAGATACACGCCGCCCATCCAGGCCAGAACCAGAGGCCAGTACCAGCGCCACGGTTTTCTGCGGAGCCATGGAGCTCGCTCCGCGATGCGACTGGCCATGAGACTCCCCCAAGATCCTTTCAGTGAGCCAATCGCAATGCTGCTTCCCGCCGCTCTCCCCGGCGCGGGGCGACGCCGGATGGGGTCTCTATGTGCCGGATCTTCGGCAGCCTCTTCCCGCGGCAGAATCTCCGCTCTCCAACCCAACCCTCTAAACATGCTTCGCTCCGCCGAGGTCTACCGCCTGATCTCTTGGCAGCTCCACCTGTCTACTTGCAGCCATATTTGGTTTCTTCGAAGCGCGCCTTGATCACGAATTGATAAGTGCCGTTCTGACTAGCCGACTGTTCGACATGGACCACGGTCCGCTGGTAGATCTTCTCCGATGGTTTCAAAACCTTGCATCCCGAAAGTATCGAAGAGCTGACCGTCAGCGCGCTGGGAGAGATGACCGTGGGAGTCTGATACTTGAGAGACTTGTTGCCGACATTCTGAATCCGCGACCAGATTGTGCACGAGTAGCTCGGATATCCATTGCTGATCGTGACCCTGACCTTGTCCGAGCTGATGACCTGGGCGACGCAAGTAGCGACTCGCTTGGTATAGCCGGGATCTATTCCATTGTCATGGGGATCCTTCGAGCTGCTGTCCACATGCCCGTCGTCGTTGGTGAATGCACTGATGTATCTCACATCGAGCTTGGGCTTGCTCCCGTGGGCGAGGCTGATGTTCATGTCATTCAGTGCCAAGCCTCCGACGGCCAGTAGCAGGGTAAAGACACTGGCGCCGAGCACCTTCGAGATCCCGCGTGCAATGCGCATCACAACCGCAGGGCCCTCAATTGGATTGGCATTGATCCCGATGTCCCTCCTTCACTTGCACGAAATGCCGATCGATCTGACAGAAAGCTCACCACTAGCTGGTCTTCATGCAGACCGACAACGCCCATCAAAACCGGCCGTGAGCGCGGGGATGAGGCGGTGCGCTGTTGCCCCATCCCCGCGCTTGGACAGACTGTCTTCTCAGACCTCCCGTACTAACCGCCTCCACCGTTGTGAACCGGAGCGGCCGCGACACAGTCTCCGAAGGTCGCGAACTCATTCCACTGGGCCATGCAGACGCGAACCTGTATCTCATATTTCGCGCCCTGCTCGGCCGGCTGTTCGACATGCAGCCTGAAGCTGCTAGCGACGCCATCCCCAGGATCCACTTGAGCGTTAATGTTGTCGACAAACACTACGGTGAGTTCGTCGCAAGTGAGGGTCTTGGTCTGAGTCCCTGAAAGCACACAGTTGTGAAGGTTAAGTGTGACGGGGGTGATGTCATTGCCGCGAATGATGACCGGAACAGATCCATCATTGACGAATTCCACCTGGCAGTCGACTGCGTAACTGGGGTATGAATTCTCAATTGTGATTATCAGGATCTGGTCATCATTCGGGTCAAGCGCCCAAGTTGTGCGTCCCACGTCCTTGCCATCGACCTCGCCCGGCAATATCGCCGGCGAGAACGGCCAGGGATGGAACTCAGAGCAGATCACGCCCGACCACCGAGCATCCACCTTGCCGGTGTTGATTGTGCCCTCGATCTTGAGCACCTTTGACCACAGGGCGTAGCCAGAGCCCAGGGCGGCAAGCGCGAGTACCAGTAGCATTGCAACCGTGCCTAGTTTGAGCCTCTGCCTAGCCATGATCATGTTGGCTCCTCCCTAGGACACCGACTGAGGCCAATTCGGCCGATCGGCGCCCCGTGCCTCTCGCGGCTCCTAGCCATCCACCGGGCAGCCTAGCTCCTCATTCCATTGCCGCAGGCAGACCTCTGCATCAAACTTCAAGGTGCTGTCCTGAGGTGCCTCCTGGAGCACGTGGATATCCAGGTCGAAGGTGACGTCCTCCTCCCCTACCTCTTCTCCCCAAGTGTCGGGGTCGATTTGGAGAGGAAGTTGGGTCAAGCCCGAGACGCAAATGGTGACATCCGCGTCCCCATTTCCCCCCAGGTTGAACGGGGTCGTACCGGTCGCGCAGGGAACAGCCGCCTGACCTTCGATACTCACCGAATGCAGATCAACGGGAATGCTCCCGATATTCCGAATCGTGAGCCAGGCCGTGCAGTGGTAGCTGGGATAGGCCTCATCGAGGGTCACTGTTGCTCCCTGATGGCCAGGCTGACCTGCGTGTGGGCCCAGGTCACCGACATCGGCGAGACATGAGGCCACTCCCTTGTCGTACCGGTGCACGAGGTTTGATTGAGTCTCTGCCCCGGTCTGCTTCGGGTCACAGCTGCTATCGCCAATCTCGCAGTCTCCATCGTCATAGAAGTCTTTTGACACATCGTCCTGGACGCCGTCGTCATCAGTGAAGGCATCGACGAACTCGGCATTCACAGTTCCCGTGTTGACAGTCCCCTGGATGAAGAGGATCTTGCTCCACAGGCCATACCCTACACCTAGCGTCGCCAACGCCATGACAAGCAGCAGCACGAATGCGGCGACGGGCGGTGATTTCCTTATCATCGGTACTCTCTCCTCGTCTGAAATCTCAAACCGGAATACGGCAATTCCACCTCTGGCTCCGCCAAGTCCTCTTTCCCCTGCTCACCTCCTAGCCAGCCCGGGCGAGAGCGGACGATTCCGTGATACCCTAGACGCGCGCGAAGGGTACTGTCCGTGCCCCACGTGCAAGGCCTCGGCCGGTCGCCCCCGGCCGGGGCCGCTTTGTTCGTCACCACAGAGGACCGGCCGCTGCTAGCTGCGGCCGGTCGTATTTCTAAGCATCACCTAAACACAGAGTGATTACAGCGGCGCACATCAGCTGGACCGCATGACACACTGGCAGTTTCGGATGCAGACATGCTGCCTTCCCCAGTTGGTGGATCAATTGTCCTGGTCTTCTTGGGTGGGCGTCGACAGGGAGGTTCCCTGGACCACCCTCCGGCAACCCTATCCTAGCGGCCCTTGGTCACCACACGGTGAACGCCTGGTAAATGTTTGGTCCAAGATAGGTTGGGGATTGTCTCAGCAGGTTGCGGCGGGGATGACCGGCGAGTGTGGGGGGAGTCTGAGCGGGCTGGGTGTGCTTGGGCTAGACCGTCCCATCCGTCTCGAACACATAGCCCGAGCCGCGCACCGTGAGGATGTATTGCGGATTGCGGGGGTCAGCCTCCAGCTTGGTGCGCAGCCGATAGATGAACTGCTTCACCAACTCGTGCGAGCCGATGTACTCCGGGCCCCAGGCATTGGCCAGGATGGCGTCCGGGCTGAGCACCTTACCCTGGTGTTTCATTAAATACATCAGCACCTCGAACTCGGTGGGGGTGAGCTGGGCCTCCCGCCGATCGACGAACACCAGCCGCCGGTCGGGATCGGTGATCAGCATCAGGTTCTTGGCGGCCTTCAGCACGGTGGGGGGCTTGCCGGTCCCGCGCCGGCGCAGGCAGGCCAGCATGCGGTTGGAGAGCTCGGCAAAGGTGTAGGGCTTGACCACGTAATCGTCGCCGCCCATCTGCAGGCCGCGGATGATGTCATCGGTGCTGCCCTTCACGCTCACGAACACGATCACCGCGTCGGTGGTCTCGCGCAGCTTCCGGCAGACGTCATAGCCGCTCATGTCCGGCATCACGATGTCCAGGATGATGGCGTCCGGCGCGCTCTCCTGGGCGATCCGCAGCCCGGACCGGCCCGAGCTGGCATGCACGGCTTCATAGCCGTCCTTCTCCAGAAGCATGGTCAGCAGGTTGCCCAGGGTGACGTCATCGTCGATGACCAGCACCCGGATCTTGCGATCCGCGGGCGGTTTCCTACCGCTTGTCGTTCTGGGTGGCATCGCCTTACTCCAACCCCTCACTTAAACAGCAACCGGCCACGGATGGCCGGTTTCGCTACTGGCTCCCCAGGGGCCCTGCCGGTCCGCCGGACCGGCGAGCGACCAAAACGAGCCCCAGGATCCACGCCTCCACATCCGTGCCGACGATCGGAGCGCATGGCTCAAATCCGAGCCATAGGCCCCCTGTCGGCTTCTTGGTGTGACGCCCCTCCCAACCCTGGTACCACAGTACCAGCGCACAGTGAGTCTAGCATGCGCGCGGGTAGGGAGTCAATGCTTCTTTTCCCTAGGGACTGCGGAATTCGCTCGACAGGTCCGCAGAGACGTCCAGGCCGTTGTGGGTGGCCGTGATGGCGCCCGCCAGCCCATGGGCAGAGCCCTCCGGGGCCAACCCGCGCAAGCCCTCCAGCAAGGAGAGGTTGCTGAGCAGCTTGGCGCTGAACATGGCGGTCTGGTCCTCTGCCTCTGGCTGCCCCGCGGTAGCGACGGCATCCAAGGCCGCCGTGGCCTGCTCGACCGCACGAACGTAGTCGTCGGCCGCCCGACCGATCTCTTCGGGTCGCCCGCGGTCGACCAGTTGTGTGAGCTCGCCAACCCGGGAGGAGGCATGGTCCAAATGCAGTTGCAGATCGGCTGAAGAGCTGAGCGAGGCCAGCACCCTGACCCGCTCCGCCGCCAGCTTTAACCCGTAGGACAGGTCGCCGGGGATGGATGTCGCCGCGGCAATGGCCACCGCCGCGCCGGCCAGGAAGATCATCGAGGCCACCGCGATGGTGAGACCGCGCGCCAACTGGCGGTTGCGCGCCCGGATGCCGAGCGGTGTCGCAAATGAATCAAAGACCGCCCGCCCCTCGCCCTCCGGCCGAGGGAGCGGCCGGGGTCGCCTGCCGATGGCAGGCTTCGTGTCCGGCTCGAAGGCGTAGCCCGCGCCGCGCACCGTCACCAGGTACTGCGGCTCGGAAGGGTTGTCTTCCAGCTTGGATCGCAGACGATAGATGAACTGCTTGACCAGGTCCGGGTCCCCAACGTACTCCGGCCCCCACAACTGCGCCAGGAGGTCGTCCGCCGCCAGCACCTTGTCCGGGTGATCCAAAAAGAACTGCAGCACCTCGAACTCTTTGGGCGTCAACTGCACCCGCTTGGTGCCCTGCACCACCTCCCGCCGGCCGGAGTCCAGCGACCACGGGAAGGGCGCCGTCCCGGCGGCCGCGGCCCGCCGGCGCTGCGCGGCGCGCCGGCGCAGGCAGGCCTGCAGCCGGGCCGAGAGCTCGTCGTAGTTGAAGGGCTTGATGATGTAATCGTCCGCTCCGAGCTCCAGACCGCACACGATGTCCTGGGGCGCCTTCAACACGGTCACGAACAGGATGGCCGCGTCGGAGATGTCCCGCAGCCGGCCGCAGACCTCATAGCCGTCCATCCCCGGCATACGGACGTCCAGGATGACCGCATCCGGTTCATGCTCGTACGCCAGGCGCAGCCCCTCCTGCCCGGAGCCGGCGGTGAACACGGCATACCCGTCCCGCTCCAGGTGCATCCTGAGCAGGTTCAGGCTCGAAGCGTCGTCGTCGATGACCAGGATCTTGGAAGGCATCTATCCGGACCTGGGCCGAAGTGCGCCGGCCATCGCGCGCCGCGATGGGCCGTCTGCCCAGATGCTGCAGGTTCCGGTGGAGGGGCTGGTTCCGGGGGAAGAATAAATGAAGAATGAGAATGGAAGGGATGAAAGGGCTTGCCGCCGGCCCTCCACCAGAGTCCCGTGGAGTGGATCCGATCGGATCATGCGACTCGCATTCCCCCGGTCTCACCTCGCCTGGCGGCCACGATTCAAATCGCCCGGCCGCCGTTGAGGTTGCCCAGTCCCTCTGGTACCGCAGTACCAGGGCGTGCCTTAGTCTAACACTGGGATTGTGAGAGTCAACAGGTTGTGTTCAGGCGGCCAAGGTGGGCCTGCGCAAGCTGAGGGCTAGAGACCCCGGTAGACCTCCCGTCGGTGTCTTACGCGCAGCAGGGTTACAGCCTGCGATGGCTCATCGACAGCATAGACAGCCCGATATTCCCCAATCCTGATGCGATAGCTGTCCTCCCCCCCACGCAGCTTCTTGCACCCCCTGGGGCGAGGGTCATCCCGCAGATCCATCAGAGCGTCCCTCACTCGCTCCCAAGTAGCGCCCCGCAACCTATCGAATTAAGGGATTGATGTGGCGCCATGCCGCCACATAATCCCAGGTTGGACTAAGCCGAGCGCAGCTTCGAAGGATGATTTG
>Ga0209641_10004154_pt1 | contig 12001 bp, 14 predicted proteins | sample RifCSP16_1_FD_184022 | JGI IMG/M metagenome (GOLD analysis project Ga0209641, IMG submission 184022) | Soil microbial communities from Rifle, Colorado - Rifle CSP2_sed 16_1 (SPAdes) (version 2) | ecosystem: Environmental > Terrestrial > Deep subsurface > Rock core/Sediment | place: Rifle...
AGGCCTTATCACCTGATCCGGAAAGACAAATTGCTCTTTGAGATACGCAAGATAGAATGGAAGGATCTCAATGTGTTCGACCTTTTCGATCATCTGTCCACTGCCGGACGTATCAAGGGCCGGCTTCCCCTTCTCGATAATCTGGCGTATCTCCTGAATAGAATCCCCATGAAGCGCCTCTTTCCCGGCGCAGAGTTTAAATCCATTGAACTCAGGCGGATTATGGCTCCCTGTAATCATGATACCGCCATCCACATTAATATTATAGAGCGAAAAGTATACAAGGGGTGTCGGACATACCCCGACATCAATGACACGGGCCCCGGCAGAGGTGATCCCAGCGATCAATCCATTGCAGAGCATCTCTGAGTGGAGCCGTACGTCCCGGCCAACAGCCAGGGTAAGTTCCTCAGCCTTAGCAGGCGGGAGCTGTTTGACGTCCAAGAGATACCGGACAAAGGCCCACCCGATCAGGCGTGCGGTATCATTCGTAAGATCCTCACCCACAACCCCCCTGATGTCATATTCCCTGAAAATTTTCGGTGAAACCATAAATCACTTCCTCCCGTATTCATCATCAAACCGGACAATATCATCCTCTTCAAGATATTCCCCATTCTGGACCTCAATGATCTGAAGGGGTATCTTGCCGGGATTTTCCAATCTGTGCTTCGTCTCCATGGAGATGTAGGTGCTCTCATTGGGATTCACAAAGAATACCTCTTCCCCCCGCCGGACTCGGGCCGTGCCTGATACCACCACCCAGTGCTCACTCCGGTGATGGTGCATCTGAAGTGAAAGCATTGCCCCGGGATTGACCATAATCCGTTTTATCTTGTACCGCTCCCCCTTTTCGAGGAGCGTATAGGATCCCCACGGCCTGACCACAGTTCTGTGCGTCATATGTTCTTCAGCCCCGCGCCGCTTCAGCTCTGCCACGATCTTTTTAACATCCTGTGCCCTGTCTTTCCGGCAGACCAGCGTCGCATCCTCTGTGTCCACAACCACTGTGTCCTTCAACCCCAGAGTGGCCACAAGCCTGTTGGCCGCATAAATAATAGAGTCTTTGCTGTCAACGTCTACAACATTCCCTGTGATCACATTTCCGTTGACATCCCGGTCAGAGATCTCATCCAGCGCTGTCCAGCTTCCCACATCATTCCACCCGAGGTCTGCAGGGATTACAACAACCTTGTCAGACTTCTCCATCACCCCGTAATCAATAGAGATGGGCTCTAATTTGGAAAAGACCTTTCCGGTGACTGACTCCTCAGTCGCTTTGCCAAGAGAAGATTCAATCTCTTTAAGAGCTTGATAAAGGGGAACCATGTGCCGGCCAATCTCTTCCAGGATAACCCCGGCCCGCCAGACGAACATGCCGCTGTTCCAGTAATAAGAACCCGCCTCTACATAACCCTTTGCTGTCTCAAGATCCGGTTTCTCAACAAACCGGAGCACCCTAAATGCAACAGGAGCATCTACTCCCTCACTTTCTGACTTTTGATTTCTGCCTTCTAACTTCTCTCCTGCCTCGATATATCCATATCCCGTCTCAGGCCTGGTCGGCCTGATCCCTATGGTCACAAGATAACCTGACTTTGTTAGCCCGCAGGCATCCTTCAATGTCTCAAGGAAGCGATCCTGATGCCTGATGACATGATCCGCGGCAAGCACAGCCATGATCCCATCGGGATTGTGATGGTGGATATGGATGGCGGCAAGGCCGATTGCGGCGGCGGTGTTTTTGGCAACTGGCTCTATGATGTAGTTCTCTTTCCGGATCTCCGGCACCTGGAACCTTATCTGTTCCGCATGGTTCTTGTTCGTGACGATGTAGATGCGATCTGCCGGCACGAGCGGACTTACCCTTGCAATCGTCTGCTGGATCAGCGTCTCCCCGCCATCAATCCGGAGCAACTGCTTGGGCATAGCCTCCCTGCTCAAAGGCCAGAAGCGTGTGCCGCTCCCCCCTGCCATAATAACGGCATACAGGTTATCCATTGCCCCTGGTCCCCTTAAAAAACTCCCGCACCCTCTCAATGACGTAGTTCTGTTCATCTTGTGTAATAAAGGGAGACATAGGAAGAGAGATGATCTCCTTTGAAATCTTTTCACTCACAGGAAAATCACCCTCTTTGCAGCCCAAATAATCAAAGGCCTCCTGAAGATGGAGGGGCACAGGATAGTGAATGGCTGTGGGGACCCCTTTACTGTTCAGGTAATCACTCAGGTCATCTCTCCTGCCTGTCCTGATAGAATACTGGGCATAGACAGAGGTGTTATGCCCTTCAATATAAGGGGTGACCACTGCTTCCTTAAGTCCTTCTGTATAATAGGCGCCCCTGGTCTCCCTTAACTTGATTTCTTCTTCCAGATGCCGGAATTTTGCAATGAGGACCGCAGCCTGAATTGTGTCTAACCTTCCATTGATACCGATGTATTTATGCTGGTATCGCCTCTCCTGACCGTGACTCCTCAGGCTCTGTATCTTTTTGGCAATCGCCTCATCATCCGTAAAGACCATCCCCCCGTCTCCATAACATCCCAAAGGCTTGGAGGGGAAAAATGATGTGGTTCCCACATCGGGGAGGCCGCAGGACCTCTTCCCCTTGTAGGTTGCCCCAAAGGACTGGCAGCCGTCTTCAATGACAAAGAGGCCGTGCTTCTGTGCAACACCCCTTATCGAATCCATATCAGCCACCTGACCGTAGAGGCTTACAGGAATGATCCCCTTTGTGCGTCGTGTGATCTGACTTTCTATGAGCGAAGGGTTGATATTGTATGTCTTCTCATCAATATCCACAAAGACCGGCCTCGCCCCAAGCAGGGAGACAACCTCCGCAGTCGCCACAAAGGTGAAGGGGGGGCATATAATCTCATCCCCGTGCTTAACCTCATACGCCATGAGCGCCAGCAGGAGGGCGTCTGTCCCGGAACTCACGCCAATCCCGTAGCGCACTCCCACATAATCCGCAAGCATCCTCTCCAGCTCAGCCACCTTGGAGCCCATAATAAACTGGGTTGTATCGAGCACCTCGGAGATCTCACGGTCAATCTCTGATTGATACTGTAAATACTGGCGCTTAAGATCTATAAAATTCAGTTTCATCCACTACCCCAAATTAAAAGAGGCCATAGAAGAACTCCTTCCCATGACCTCCCTGTAATTCCAAACGAATATCTTCTAATCCCCTGTCTTCTCAAGGACAATCTTATGCTCCACGAGCCTGATCCTCTTGATACGTGCAGTTAATGTCTTCTGCTCCCCGGCAAGGTTTCTCATATAGATCTTCCCGCCTTCCTGCGGCTCTAAGATATCCACACTGTCTAAGAAAAGCTCTTCTTTGTCATCTTTAAGCAGATATACACTGGCCTCACACATGTTGGTTTCTCCCTTTCATAGATTAAAGTATCCTCTTTATCCTGTCAATCAGTTTATCAATCATATGCGGAAACGGTTCAGGAATAACGCCGATAAGTTCTATCCCCTGCTGTGGAAGCGGGAGTAAAAACTTCCTGGCACTGCTCGATGAAATAGCCGCAGCCATGACAGGGGTGAGCTCCCCCAGCATAGAATTCGGGACGGTAATGGCCCAGGAACCGATAATAATATCCGCTGATTTACTGATATGGACTATGGAATTCTCCCCGGTGGCCGCCTTATTGGCGCCGGCCTTCATCATCAGGGATGTCGCAATCGCATTCGTACCCAGCGCAACAATATCTATCTTTTCTAACAAAGACTCAGAGAGCCCTTTTTGGAGCTTCTCGATGATATGGGCTCCTATTCCTCCTCCCTGTCCATCTATAACCGCTATTGTAATCACAGGCATAATTTATTATAATAGCGTGATTAATAAAATTATTCAATCATAAAAATGAAGACAGCGATCCTTCTGACGATCTCAAATGTATCTATGACCTTTGCCTGGTATGGCCACCTGAAATATAAAGAATCCCCTTTATGGAAGGTCATCTTTATTAGCTGGCTGATCGCCTTCTTGGAGTATTGTTTTCAGGTTCCGGCTAACCGGATAGGACATAATCAGTTTTCGGCCGCACAGTTAAAGACAATCCAGGAGGTTATCACCCTGATCGTATTCTCTGTGTTCTCAATACTCTATCTCAAGGAAGAATTCAGATGGAACTATGCGGTTGGGTTTCTTTTAATAATAGGGGGTGTATTTTTTGTATTTAAAAAATAGTGAACGACAGGTGAGATCAGGGCTGACTTTCAGAGCACACACGACGAATAAACTTTTGAATGGCCTCATCAAAATAATGGGTTGTACTGATGATGGCGGCGGGGACCTTGCTGGAATAGAATCTCCTTCCCTCTTCAATCTCATCCTTTAAGATCTCATAAAATGTCCCATCTTTGCTCCCCCTCTCAGCCTTGTCCTGGTTATACAAGACAATGTCGGAGACTATAATCTTTGCAAACCTCCGGGCCTCTTCATGCATCTGCCTCTCAGACTCCGGCATGGCAAACTCCTCGGGAACAAATCTCTTGATCCTGGATAACAACAAACTCTCTACCTGGTCCTTTTCGATGCATTCATCTACACCAGGGACGCATTGAGGCAGTGAAGAGAGGAGTATCACGTTCGTATCTTTGAACCTGTCAACCCGTTTTATGATCTCATGCACCTCAAATCCTAAGATTTGGGGCAAGCCTCCATCCAAAATTACGATGGCTGGTTGAAACTCCTCGAGAAACCGGAACATTTCATGTTTATCCTGTACGTTCAGGGCATTAAATCCCTGATCTCCAAGGAGACCGGAAACGACATCGCGGAGGGCATCTTCCTTTGTCCATATTATGAAATGTGGTCTTGCGCAATCTACTTTCATGTTTTTAAGCGCTCCAATAAGACAGTAGTCTTTAGCACACTAATAAATCTATCGTTCTGTTCAATGACTCCTTTTATAAACTCTGTCTTCTCCCTTTTCATAAATTGTGGAACCGGGGTGACCTTATCAGAGGAAATACTCTCCACTTCCCTGACAGAGTCTACGGGCAGACCCGCCATAGACTGTTTATGACCGACGATAATGATGCGCATCTTCCCCTGGGGCTGACTGTCATCAAAACCTAAATACTTCCTAAGGTCCAGTATAGGGATAATCACTCCCCGGCGTGATATGACCCCCTTTACATAAGGACTGGTGTTTGGGATTTCTGTTACCTCTGCATTATTGATGATCTCTTTTATCTTGAACACCTCTACGGCATACTCTTCATTATCGATCTGAAATACGAGATATTTCTGTTTGTTATCTTCTTTCTCCAACAGGTCCATTGGATACCTCATCCTTTATACAATAGGCAACCTTGTTCCTGCCGTCACGTTTTGCACTATATAATGCACGATCAACCTTATTGAGCAGAGACTCATAACCATCCATCGTATCATCGGGATAGGTAGCCACACCCAGGCTCATCGTCACACAGTTGCCGCCGTTCAACTCCTTTAACCGGGGGCTCTCCTCTATAATTTTCCTGATACGCTCTGCTACGATATGGGCGCCTATTACGGTATTCTGTGACAAGACAATGATAAACTCATCCCCTCCATACCTGACTGCAAAATCATATCCTCTTAATGTGACCTGCAATAACCTGCCAATCTCGCTGAGTACGGTATCCCCACACTGATGTCCATAGGTATCATTGATCTCTTTAAAGTTGTCAATATCAAGCATGATCAGGGAAAGTTTGAGGTTAAATCGCTCACACCTGTTATACTCCCTCATGAGAGTGCCATAGAGATACCGTGAGTTGTATAGCCCTGTCAGGTTATCGATAATAGTAACACGCTCCAACTCTGTAATCTTTTCCTTCAGGTCATCCCGAAGTTGTTTCATTTTGAGTAATATCTTGACCCTCAGGATGAGTTCCTGAGGATGAAACGGTTTGGTGATATAGTCAACAGCGCCGCTCTCGAGGCCTTTTATCCGGTCAAGAACCCCTTCATTTGCCGACAACATAATGACCATGGTATCTTCCAGCTCCTTTTCCCTGCCTATGAATTCCAGGAGTCTGAAACCATCCATTCGTGGCATCACCACGTCACAAATTACCATGTCAACTTTTGTACGCGATAAAACCTTTATGGCAGCAAAACCATCTTCAGCCTCAAAGTAATCTTCAAACAATCGTGCCGCTCTGAGAATTTCTATAACCTTTTCCCGGATCAGCGCTGAATCATCCGCAATTAAAACACTCTTACCCATGATGTCCCTCATTTCGGATATTAACCTATTATCTTGAACAATTCACCACCACTAAGTTATGAATTCATCTCGCTCTCCAATATGCCTCTGACATCAATCACCGGAAGGATCCTTTTTGTGTCTATCTCGGTAAAACCGGCGATACCAGGCACACTTCCTAAAAGCTCACTTAATGGCTTAAGCAATATTTCTCTCTGCTCCTCTATGGCCTCCACAACAATTCCCGCCCTTTTCTCACCAAGACCTACAACGATAACATACTCCTTATTATCCCCGGGGGGTAATCCATCCTTTGTACTGGTAAATCTAAAGATGTCCCGCAGTCTAAAAAGAGGAATATAGCTGCCCCTTACATTAAAAACCTCTCTTCCCCCGACACTCTTTATCTCTTTTCTTTTCAGGATGAAATTCTCAGAGATCGTATTGAATGGTATTGCAAAGCCCCTGCCTGACTCAGACACGATCAAGGCCCTTGCAATGAGCAGGGTTAATGGTATGATAACAGAAAATTTGGCCCCTTTCCCACTTCTGGATTCAACATCAATCATACCTCCAAGACCTGCAACACTCTTTGCGACAACATCAAGTCCTACGCCCCTTCCGGAAACCTCGTTAACTATCTCACGGGTACTGAAATGGGGCTGGAAAAGAAACTTAATAAGCCTTTTTTCATCAACCTCCTCCTCTTGATTTATAAGGTCCATCTCCAGAGCGGTACTGTATATCTTTTTAAAGTCTATCCCTCCACCGTCATCTTCAATCTCTATCAATATTTTTTTCTCCTTCTGAAATGCCCTTAGACAAATAGTCCCCGCACCTGGTTTGCCGGCAGCTAACCTGATTTCCCTCTCTTCAATCCCATGATCGACAGCATTCCGGATAATATGCATCAGCGGGTCAACAAGCCCTTCTATCATGGCCTTATCCAATTTATTATCCCCGCCATAACTCTCTATCCTTATGTCCTTATGGAGATCTTTAGACACTTTCTCCACGACCTTTGTAAGCCGGTCAAACATCTGACTTATTGGAACCATCCTGATTTCAATAAGATCATGCCGCAGGATGGAGAGCCTTTTGCATAATTCTTTTGATGTCTTGTGCAGATCAAGAATAGATTGTTCATGACCAGAATGTGTCTTCAGACCTTTAACAGTCTGGAAGATGGTATCGTTCAGCAGGGATATCTCTCCGGCATTATTTAACAGGGCATCCAGACTTTCTATGCCTACCCTCAATGTCCGGGTAATGCCTTTTGCAGAAAGATCAGGGGGGCTATTATTGATCAGCTCTGATTCATCTCTGGGAATATCAAATGATTCTATCCCTTGTATATTTATCTTTTCACCTTTTATGATCTCACTTAAGTCCTCTTCATGATTCACCTCTTTTGTAGCAAAAATGACATCAAAGCATATACATTTCTCAGCTGAGAATCCGGAGGCAGGTATGAACGCAATAACTTCCCCGCATCTTGTAAGTCTTACCTGCAATCTTGCAATATCTCCATCTATGGTATCTACCGAGAAACTCGCCCTGATCCTGTATGCAGAGGCCCCCTGTTTCACGTTATCCATCAGCCGATGGGCTTCGTAGTCTGACAGCCCGCTGATTACGTCAGGTCCCACAGAGACAGGTGCTGTAAAGAATTCGTCTCCTCTTGTTACCTGCACTTCCATGGTTTTCCCGATCTTATCCAACAGGGGATCTATTCTGAGATACTCCCCCCCTTGATCACTGATATTGGTCAAAAGTCTTGTAAGCATATCTACACCTTCAGAGAGGGTGTCAACAAGATGCGCCGATAGCTCAATCTGGCCCGATCTCAGATTCTCCAGAAGGTCTTCCAGTTTGTGGCTCAGGGCGCTTATCTTCTCAAATCCCACCATTGAAGAAAGGCCTTTTAGGGTGTGAATGCCGCCAAAGAGATCACTGACAATATCGGGATTGATATCCTTTGAAGATGCAGACAGGACTTGCAGTTGAGAAAGGTTCTTTCCGAGACGGTGGATAATATCCTCAGCCTCAACAAGAAATTCCTGGTATCTCTGATTATCAGACATTATTATCTATTGGATGCTAAATATACTATTCCAGCGACCTTGATGAATGCCTCAAGGGCTGCCGTATCCCCTATGGGTTTTCGATGTGGTAAGTTATCTCCATAAACAACAGCAATGACCCTATCCCCCTCTACAACAGGGGCAATAAATACCTCTAAGGGGATACCCTCCCCAATATGCGTCACAAGGTAATTATTCCAATCGGCCTCAGAGAGGGGGCCTTTATAAATAGCCCTCTTCTGTACCGCATCACTGATAACAGAGGGTTTGTCCAAAGGCACCCTCAGTCCCTTTATCTTCTGGTCCGTAGCACTGACAGATAGCCCCACCTGTCCAAACCCATCTGCATGCCCTTCCCTGATCATGAATAACACTGCCCTATTCATGGCCTCGCCTGTAAATCTTAGGACCATCAGCAACACCTCTGTACTGACCACAGGAATTGTAATCTCCTCTATAAAGGAAATAAGGGTGTTCGCATGATCCCTCTCCTCCATAAGACTTGGAACCAGAGGGGTCATCTCTCTTCTATCATCTGTCATCTTGCCACCCTCATCCCTTAATCTCGATCCTTCAAGCAATAAATACTCGGGACTTAGACTGCCCCCAATAGGGACCTCCTGAACTGTCTTTTCAGGCTCAAATTTAAAACTCCCATCATCCCAGGAAAGCAGTTCATACACTACCTCCTTGAGCTGTTCCTGGAGAATCCCCTCTAATACATTCTCATCTATAAACTTATTCTCTGCCAGAATAGCGCCTAAAGGCTTATGTGACTTTCTCTCTTTTTGTATCCGAAGGGCCGCATCCAAATCTTTTTCTTTGAGAAGTCCCTCTTTAATCAACCTCTCGCCAAGCTTTTCCCGGTCCTGAAGGGATGCATACAATATCTGGCCGGAGTGGAAGACTATCCTCCCCTTGCTCGTGGAATTCTCCACTGTAAGTACACCGGTCTTTTTGCTTAAGTGGATTATCTGAAATATATCAGCCAGACTAAGGTCTTCAAGGTGGCCTTCGAGGCTCATGACGACTCTCTATCTTTGTGCGGCGGGATCAAATATTTTTTCGACTAATTACGGTTTATCTTTCGATTTCATATCGGAAATCTTCGATGATGGGATTAGCAAGAAGCCTGTGACATATCTCCTTTATCCTGGCTTCTATGGTCTCTCTTGAGGTGTCACTTATATCAATCTCTATATACTTCCCTATCCGGACATCCTTGACCGAGGTATATCCCAGTGTATGAAGGGAGTGTTGGACAGCCTTGCCCTGTGGATCTAAAATGCCTTCCTTTAAAGTGACATATATCTTTACCCGCAACCTGTTTTCCCCCTCTCCGGAATACCGCATTTGCCCATTATGAATCTTGAAAAACCCGTTTAAAGATATGATCAATATGCCTTAAATGATACGACACATCAAAACAGGACTTAACATCTTCCTCGCTTAATTGAGCCATCACCTCTCCATCCATCATTAACAGCTTTTGGAAATCGCTGCCCGTCTTCCATGCCTCCATTGCATTGCGTTGAACTAACCTGTATGCCTTGTCTCTCTCCATGCCTTTTCTGATCAGCTCCAATAAAACTCGCTGTGAAAATATAAGCCCCCCTGTGAGATTGAGGTTCTTAGCCATATTGTCCGGATAAACCACCAGATCCTTTATAATATTGATCAGCCTGTTCAACATATAATCTATCAGAATCGTACTATCCGGCATGATGACCCGCTCGACTGAAGAATGGCTGATGTCACGCTCGTGCCACAGAGGAATATTCTCCATAGCCGCAATACAATGAGAACGGACAATCCGGCTCAGTCCGGTGATGTTCTCACATCCGACAGGATTTCTCTTATGAGGCATTGCTGAAGAACCCTTCTGCCCTGATGTAAAAGGCTCCTCTGCCTCTAACACCTCTGTCCTCTGGAGATGACGTATCTCGGTAGCATGCTTCTCCGCGGTGCCCGCTATCAGTGACAGGGCACATAGATACTCTGCATGCCGGTCTCTCTGAATAATCTGGGTAGATACAGGGTCCGGCTTCAACCCGAGACTGCGGCAGACATACTCCTCCACAAACGGTGCAATATTGGCGAAGGTCCCCACCGCACCAGAGAGTTTTCCATAACCTATGATCTCCTTTGCCCTTTCCATGCGGTCAATATTCCTCCGGGTATCCTCGTACCAAAGGGCCATTTTCAGGCCAAGAGTTATCGGCTCTGCATGCACCCCATGGGAACGGCCTATCATCACCATGTTTTTGTATGCATAGGCCTTCTCTTTTAAAACTCCCGCTAATCTTTTCAGATCCTCTAAGATAATATTCGCAGCATCTACCAGTTGAAGTGCGAGCCCTGTGTCCAGGATGTCGGAGGATGTAAGCCCCATGTGCAGATACTTGGCCTCGTCCCCTACCCTCTCGGAGACAGCGCTCAGGAAGGCGATTACGTCATGTTTAACATCAAGCTCTATCTGACTAATACGGGCTATGTCAAAAGAGGCCTTCTCTTTGATGACAGCAACAGCCCTTTTGGGAACATCTCCCATTTCAGATAAGGCCTCAGCGGCCAATATCTCGATTGCGAGCCATTTATTGAACTTATTCTCCGGCTCCCACACCTCCCTCATTCTGGGGAGGCTGTATCTCTCTATCATAGTCTGGAACCTCTCATAGCTTATCCTTAACCATTTCCTGATGATCTTTTAATATCCGGTCCAGTATCCCATTAACAAAGGCGCCGGAATCATCTCCTCCATATCTCTTGGCAATCTCTATGGCCTCATTAATGGTAACCTTTACAGGAATATCGTTCATAAAGAGCAATTCATAGGTGGCCATGCGCAATATATTCCGGTCCACAGCGGCCATCCTCTCTATACTCCAATTGCTTGCGGACTGGCTGATCTTAGTATCTATCATAGAAAGGTTTTTTATGACACCTTCCACGATACTGTTGGAAAAGTCTTTAACATCCTCCGTGATCTCTTTTCCTCTCCAGTACCCGTCGAGCAGATATTCGGATTCACGACTAAGGTCGTATTGATAAAGCATCTGCAACGCATACTCTCTTGCCTTTCGTCTGTACCCCATGTTTTTACTTAAGCCTTTTATACAGGTTTGCCATCTCGATGGCCTGGATTGCAGCATCCCATCCCTTGTTCTTATTCTTTGAGCCCGCCCTCTCGATGGCCTGCTCAACCGTGTCTGTCGTTAATACCCCGTATGTGACAGGGATCTCCGCCTCCATCCCTATGTTGGCAATCCCTTTTGTCACCTCAGCAGCGATATATTCAAAGTGAGGTGTTGCCCCCCGTATGACAGCCCCGAGGCAGACAATGGCATTGTATTTTTTTGAAAGGGCCATCTTCCTTGCCACCATGGGGATCTCAAAAGAACCTGGCACCCTGACTACCGTTACATCCCCTTCCTCGACCCCACCCTGTTTAAATGCTTCTATAGCGCCCGTCAGGAGTCTATTGGTTATAAAGTCATTAAATCTGCTGACCACCACTCCAAACTTGAGACCTGTCCCGATAATAGAGCCTTCAATAGTTTCCGGCATAAACACCTCCTGTTATTCTTTATACTCCCTGCAATAAATGACCTAACTTGCTCTTCTTCGCCTTCAGGTAATCTATATTATCTGCATGTGGCAGAGTCTCAAGGGGGATACGCTCAACCACATCCAGGCCATAC
>Ga0209641_10004159_pt1 | contig 11993 bp, 9 predicted proteins | sample RifCSP16_1_FD_184022 | JGI IMG/M metagenome (GOLD analysis project Ga0209641, IMG submission 184022) | Soil microbial communities from Rifle, Colorado - Rifle CSP2_sed 16_1 (SPAdes) (version 2) | ecosystem: Environmental > Terrestrial > Deep subsurface > Rock core/Sediment | place: Rifle...
ATGGCTCCCGACACGTCCCCCAGGGCCTCGCGGGCCAGGCCGCGCCAGTAGTAGCTCTCCTCCAGAACCGGCTCGCTCATGTTGTCCAGGGTCTGGGTGGCCAAGTTGATGACATCCCCGTAGCGGCCGGTGTAATAGTAGGCGAAGTAGGGCCCGGTCTGATACCACAGCACCCGCCAGGGCCGGACCTCCGGGTCCAGGGCGGCATACAGCTGGAAGGCCTGGTCGTAGGCTGCGGCCGCTCCGCTGTAGTCCTGCAGCCGCATCAGGTTGGTGCCGCGGTTGAACCAGGCGAAGAAGAGGTCTCGATCGGAGGTGGTGAAGATCTCTTCCGAGGCCCGCTCGGCGGCCAACTCGGTGTTGGCGGTTTCATCCTGGCTGGGGCCCAGGAGGCCGAACAGCTCCGGCTCCCGCTCCGCCGGGTAAATCACCAGGTAGGTGTAGTTGAAGTGCCGCCAGTAGGTCTCGACCGTCTGATAGGGCACGTGCAGGGTCTGGCCGCCGCTGAAATCGCCTTCGTAGGAGTCGTAGGCGTTGAAGATCTGCTGCCCGTCGTCGTACCCGGCCAGTACTTCGTAGTGGCCCATCCAGCCCTCTACGCCGGGGACCTCCAGGCCCTTCTCGATCACCACCGGGAAGCCGGCGGCGATCAGACGCTTGAGCAAATCCAGGTCGCCGCCCACCCGGGCCAGCACCCGCAGGTCGGTCTGCGCCTCCACGAAGGCGGCCAGTTCGTACGGCATCACGTTCTTGTCGCGCGGGTTGGGCTTGGTGAAGCTGGCGATGGGGCGCTGATCCCCCTGCCAGTCCCAGTAGGAGAGCGCCATGGCGAGGGTGGCCGGCCCGCAGTTGTTCCACTGCTGGTACTCGTGCCGAATGCCGCCGAGCAGCACCTGCTCGGGGACCGGTGTGGGCGTCGGTGTGGGCGGGCCCGCGATTCCAGGCGTTGCGGTCGGTTGAGGGCTGGCGGCCTGGCTGGCGGAGGTCGGGGCCTGCAGCACCGCCAGCGTGGCATCCACCATAGCCGCCAGGGTGGGGTCCGGCGTGAATACCGATTCCCCCGGGGGCTGCAGCGCGTACTTGATGCTGGCCCGCAGCTCGGAGATGCGAAAGGCCAGTTGGTCCTGCAGCGCCGGGACCTGGTATGCGAAGGCGGCCAGCAGGCCGCAGCCCGCCAGGGCGGCTGCCAGGATGAGCAGGCGCTTGCGGGGCCGCCGCTGGGGCTTCAAACGGGAGAGGTATCCGGACCTTTGTTTGAGTTGCACAATCGGTTTCCCGCGACCTGCGCTGCGGGGCACGGATCGAGGATTATACCTGCCGAGGGTCCGCCAGGTTCCCACCGGTCAGCATCCGGCGGTCCCGCGGCTCGCGGCCGGCTCTTCCTAGCCGGTGCGGGGTGGAATACAATCAAGCCTTGCCATGACCTCCGCCCAACCCCACCCCATCACCGGTTCCGCCTCGCAGGTAAACCTGCGCAAGTTGATCGCCCTGACCAAGCCCGGGGTGACCGGCGTGCTGGTGTTCACCTCCATGGCCACGGCCCTGGCCGGAGGCGGAGCGGCCTTGCCCTTTGCCCGGCTGATGCTGCTGGGCGCGGCGGGCGCACTGGCCGCCGGCGGAGCCTCGGCCCTGAACCACTACTTCGAGCGGGAGGTGGACGCCCAGATGCCGCGCACTGCCGGCCGTCCGCTACCCTCCGGCATGCTGGTGCCGCCGGCTGCGGCGCTGGTCTGGGGCCTGGGCCTGTGTCTGGCGGGGGTGGCCCTGGCAGTGCTCAGCCTGCCCATCGGCTCGGCGGTTTTCATCACCCTGGGGATCCTGATCTACGTCCCGCTGTACACCTTGTTCCTCAAGCGGCGCTCGGTACTAAACATCGTCATCGGGGGCGCGGCCGGAAGCTGCGCGGTGTTGGCGGGTTGGGCGGCGGCGGACGTCGGCTGGCGGCTGATGCCGGCCGCGCTGGCGGCGACGGTCTTCTTCTGGACCCCCGCGCACTTCTGGGCCTTCGCCATCCTGCACGACGTCGAGTACCGACTGGCAGGCTTCCCCATGCTCCCCAGCGTGGTGGGGAGCCAACGGGCAGCACCATATGTCTTCCTGCACGCCGCCCTGACCGTGGCGGCCTCCCTGCTGGCGCTGCGGGGCCTACCTCTGGGATTGGTCTCCATCGCCGGCGCCGTGCTGCTGGTGGTCTGTGTGCGGCTGTGGCGGCTGCCGAACCACGCCCGGGCCCGCTCGGTTTATATGGTCTCCAACTACTATCTGATCACCGCTTTCTCTGCCCTCTTACTGGTGCAATAGATCTGCGCCGGCCCGACGGCCGGTCCTACGCGGCTGGATTTGCCGCGGGTCGCCCGCAACGCGACACGTGACGGGAGGACTACCGATGAGAACGTACCAAACTGCGGCCCTGCTGCTCGCCCTGCTGCTGGGCGGGTTGCTGGCGGCCTGTGCAGGCGGAGCCGGCCAGCAGCTGGCGGAGGGCACCTATCCCCCGGAGATGGTCGAGGCCGGCCGGACGCTCTTCGGGCAAACCTGCTTCGCCTGCCATGGGCCGGATGGCAGGGGGCTGCCCAACCTGGGCAAGGATCTGGCCACCAGCGCTTTCGTGGCAGAGCGCAGTGATGAGGAACTGCTGGCCTACGTGAAGCAGGGCCGTCCGGCCAACGATCCCGCCAACACCACCGGGATCAGCATGCCGCCCAAGGGTGGGTTCGACTTCCTCACCGACGAGGACATCCTCAAGATCATCGCCTTCGTGCGTTCGATCCAGGAGTAATACCGCCGTCGCGAACCACCTGGCCTAGCGGGTAGGGGAGGATATGGGAAGACGGCCTTGTGAAATCGCCGGCTGCACGGTCTGCGCCATGCTGGGCGCTTCCAGCCGATAGTAGCCCTCTCCGGCACACGGACGGCAGAGGATGCTTCCCTCATGGAGGAGTTCGCGTTCGTTGATGATCTCCTCGCCACAGATCTGGCACACGGCGCGCGCGCTTGGGCGGCTGAGCAGACGCTCGAGGGATTGCTGCAGGATCACCCGCTGATCGACGAGCAGCAGGTGGCTGGGCATGCGCTGGTAGCCCAGCAGGTAGCCCTGCCAGCGATCCCCGGCCTCGGGCGCAAACCCGCGGGCCATACTGCGGGCGCGTGGGTGAGGATGGATCCGGATCGCCTGCCCGGTCAGAGTGTCCACGAAGGTGGCGGCCGTCTTTCCATAGTCCAAAACCCGCAGCGTACGGCGGCCCACCCAGCAGTTGGTGGCCACCGCCACGCCGTCGGCAAAGCAACCATCGGTCTCAACCAGCGAGAGCAGTCTTCTGTCGCTCTGAGGAAGCTCCAACTGCAGGAGCTCGGCCGCCAGCATTCCCATGCGAACGCCCAGCACTTGCCGAGGACACAAATGGCGATGAAGGGCAGAGGACTCTGCGAGCAGATGCTGCATGCGATCCATGGCAGATCATCCTTCCGGCTGCACGCTGTGCCGCCAGGGGTTGGCAAACGAGATGCCAGAAGCAGGGAGACGGCGTGGCCGCCTGTCGGCAAGCAGCCATAGGCCGACCAAGACCAGGGAGACGTGCAGGCTGAGCTGGGGCGCGTACCCGCCGGCGATCAACAGCGTCAGCCCCACGCCCGAAGGATGCCTGTCTGCAAGTTGGGTGAGCGCGGCGGCGGCCCAGCTTGACAGGCTGATGACGTAGAGCGGCCAGGGCAGGAAGAGGGTCAATCCAACCGACCAGATGGCCAGCACGCCCGCCATGGCTGGGGCCGCCAAGTACAGGGCGGCAAAGGCCGCGGCGGGGATGGCAGCCGCAACAACGATCCAGGCCGCTCGGCGACCTGGCACGAACAGGCGGCCCAACAAGATGCCGGCGGCCACCACCAGGATCTCGCCCAGGTTGAAGAATACCGGGCCGGCCGAGGAAGGGCCGGGGAGCCCGAGCACAGTCTGGAGAGCGTTTGCGGCGTGGAAGAGCTGGCCGGCCGCAACCGCTCCAGCGGGCAATCCCCAGGTAAGCCGTTCAATCCAGCCCTGCTCCCTGCGCATTGCCACAGCGGTCATACCGAGCAGCGCCAGCATCACCAACAGGTGAATGACCAGAGCCACCTCCCCGGATGGGGGGTAGAGCAGCATGGCCAGGCTGAGCGAGACGAAGGCGGCCAGCACAATCGCAAGCGGCAAGCGAGAGTGGCGAACCAGCTGCGATGTGACGGTTATGGCCTGGTAGGCGACCAGGACGAAGGGCGACTTAGGCATGAAGATGGCCGAGCGCGACAGCGTGCGGCCGAGCAGCCAGTCGGCCACGGCCGCCACGGCTAACCATCGAAAGAAGCGCGGATAACCTTTCATGCCGGGATTACTTGCGCCTGGCCTGGAGGCTGGCCAGCACGAAGATCCCCAGGCCGCCAATCACCAGCAGGGCCAAGACCGCCGCCATCGGAGCCAGGACGAAAATATACGGCTCGCGGCTGGCCGCCGTTGAAGTTGGCTGCGCCGCCGCAGGCGGCGCCGTGACGCCCGCCTCCAGCTGCAGCGAGATCCACTGCGAGGTGGACTTCTGGCCATCGCGTTCGCCATTGCTGCCGTCCCACAGAGCAAAGGCCACCGGATAGACCTGCGCGGCGCGGAAGACTACGTCCTGGGCCTCGGGCGACGCCAGGTCGCGGACGAAAACCACCCGCCAGCGACCGCCGGACCACTCCCCAAACCCACCCACGTTCTGCCCCTCCGCCGCTTGCGAAGTCAGCGTTCCAAACCCGCCAGCCACGAGATCCTCGACAGGAGAGCGGAGGGTCAAACTGGCAATCAGGTTGCCGGAGGCCAGCGCCGGAAGGTAGTTTGTATCGGTGTAGTCGGCCGCGCCGGCCAGCACGCCCAGGCTGGGGTCCGTAAACGGATAGTAGTCCACATGCATGTTCGGAAAGCGGGTCTGCACGTCCTGGCGAGCGGCCAGGTCCGCCTGGCGGTCCGCTTTCCAATGCCAGATATTGACATCGCCGCCTGCCTGGCCCATGCAGAAGAAGGGCGACCCCTCAATCAGCGAAAATTGAACCGCGGCTGCGTCCGAGAATTCTTGTGCCCCAACGCTGGAAGCGTCCTCGGTGCCATCGGACCACTCCAGCATCAGTGCCAACTGGGAGCCGTTGTGCAGCGCCCGCGAGGTGACCGATTGAATCCGGGCGCTCGCCAACTGCGGCGCAGTGATCTGCTGGGCGCTCAGCGGGATCTGGACTGCGGTCGTCGTCTGCCACAGTGGGGAATCCGGCGCGGAGGCGGGCAACTGCTCGGCAGTATAGGCGGCCAACAGAGTGAGGCCCTGAGAGCTGGCCAGGGGAACTTTGAATAAAGTGAGGGCTCCCACCAGCAGCAAGGCGCATGCCGCCAGCAATCCCGAACGAATCGAGTGGTTCATGGATCCACCTCCGGCGTCATTCCGGACGTACCGGGCAGGCCTCACAGGAGAAATCGGGATCAAAGGGCGTGAGATCCCAGGACGGCGCGCTGTCCTTGGGTACTCCCAGCGCGGTGGCATCCCGACGGACGTATTCGGCGGCGAAGCGGAGCAGCTCGGGATAGGGAGATCGTGCAGGAGTCAGCGCCAGTTTCTCAGGCAGAGCACCCAGCCAGCGGGCGAGGTGATCGCCCAGGAATTTGCGCTGCGCCTCCCGGCAAATCTCCAGTCTATCCAGTTCGTCCTGACTGGCCGCTCGCCAGCTCTTGAGGGCCAGCGCGTGCATGAACTCCAACTCGACCGAGAGATGGTCCGGGCGTTCGCGAATCTGTCCGCCGGTGGTGAAGCCAAAGGCGCGGTAGAACCCGCTGATGTCTGCAAGCTCCTGACTCTGGCGATACTCGTGTGGAAGCCCGAACTCGGTTTCGTAGCACAGCGGGTTGGCCAGGCCGAATGTGCGCCGGAATGCCCCCTGCAGTTCGGCGAGATCAAAAGGGCCCACCGACAGGAGCTCATGGAGCCCGTCGACATCGACGGCCAGGGAGCCGAGCTGCGGCAGGTCTTCGGTCCAGTTCTCCTGTGGGTACAAGAAAGCCGTGGAGAGGAAACCGTAGAGCTGGGCGCGCTGGAAATCCCGCTCAGCATTCATCACGTCGTTGGAGGGCGGGGACTTCATATCGAGTTCAGCCTTTCCCGCGGCCGCTCGTGCAGCGGCTCGACCACGCTCAAACGCACCGCCTCCCTGCCCTGCGCATCGAAGCCGATCACCGTGTCGTTGTACATCTGCCAGGGCTGACCGTTGACCTCGGTCTCCAACACCAGCGGTCCCTCTTCGATCTCGAAGCGGAAGATCATGCGCTGGGTGGTGCGGAACAGCTGCAGCACGGCCAGCAGCTCGCGGGAGGGTGCGGTATAGCGGGCGATGGCCTGGTCCACCCCGGGGCCAAACATCTGTCGCAGATAGGGGCGCGGCGCCCAGCGCGGAGGGATGTAGTAGATGTTCGGCTCGGTTCCAAATTGAGGGTAGAGCGGAAGCGCCACCTGCTCCACCATGACCAGGTGATAGAGCGGGTGCTGAGGGTCTTCCTGCCAGCTGCCGTCCTCCTGCAGGCGCACCAGCCCATTCAGGCGGATCTTGCCGGGGCAGACGGCCATGCAGCGGGCCTCCATCGCGGCCCCCTCGGTCAGCGCATCCCGACCCTCAACCCGCGGGTAGCAGGCCACGCATTTCTCGCTCGTCCGGGTGGTCCCTCGGTACATCGGTTTCTTATAGGGACACTGCTCTACGCATTTGCGGTAGCCCCGGCAGCGGGCCTGGTCGATCAGCACAATGCCGTCCTCCGGCCGCTTGTAAATGGCCTTGCGCGGGCAGGCGGCTGCGCAGGCCGGATAGGTGCAATGGTTGCAGATGCGCTGCAAGTAGAAGAACCAGGTCTGGTGTTCGGGCAGCGAGGCCCCGACCTGGCTGATGCCCAGGCGGTCCCCTTGGTAGCTGGTCGAAGTGTCCTCGTAGAAATTGGGGGCGCGCCATTCGGCATCGGCCGGCAAGTACCCGAGCGCCTGCTGCTCGGCGGACGAGGCTTCGGTGATCGTCAGCCCCTGATACTGTCCGTAGGGGGCCTTCTCCCCGGACTGGGAGGGATCCCAGGCTGCTTGGCGCCCCGCGGCCGAGTGGGCCTCATCCAGGGCCTGCAGGATCTTGATGTCCCAGTGCTGGGGATAGCCTCCATAGGGCTTAGTTTCCACGTTGTTCCACCACATGGCCTCCTGCCCTTTGGAGAAGGTCCAGGTGGCCTTGCAGGCACCTGAGCAGGTCTGGCAGCCGATGCAGCGGTTGGTGTTGAAGACCGCCACAAACTGCCGCTCAGGATGGGCCTCTTCGAAGGCGTAGGCCATCCGCCGGCCTAGTTGCCAGTTGTAGACCTCAGGCATCCGGCACCTCCCTGGCTGTGGGAGCCCATTTCGCCAGCGTCGTGCGGATCAGTTCCCGCACATAGGCATCGCCCATCTGGACATAGATGCGATGCGTGGCCTGAAACATGGGGTTTATGAAGAGAGTCATCAGCCGCGGCTCCTCCCAACCCAGACGCACGTACTCTTCCACCAGCGCCTCGGCCATCGCCTCCAGAGTGCCGGCCTCGCCCGGCAGCACCATGCCGACCAATTCAAACGGGTCCTGGGGAGAGAGCTGCTTAGCCATTCTGCCCTCCGGTGGTGATCGTCTCGCCAGCCAGATAGCGCAGCATGAAGCGGTTCTCGTGGCCAGGGGTCAGGCCGGTTTGGGTCGGTTCCCAGGCTCCTTTTCCGCCCAGCCCGCCGTCCTCCGCCTTGGTGATCTTGACCAGCGTCTCCTTGGGGACGGTGTTTAACGCGTGGTTGTCGGCCTCACCGCCGAACATGAACTCCATGCTGACTTTCTTCTTGTGGAACAGGGTGTCGGTCTGATGCATGGGCATGGACCAGTCGCGGGTCACCGATTGCTGTGAGCCGTAGCGCAGATTGGCCATGTAGCCGGTGCCCTCCGATCGAGCCAGCCCGTCCGGGCGGGTCTCGTGGGCGCGAACGGACTTCTCGGTGGCCATGAAGGGGGCGTGCTTCATCATGACCACGTTGTACGGGTAGGCCGGGTTGAATTTGGCGCGCAGCATCAGCCGGGCCACCTTGTAGAAGGGGTCCTCTGCGGTCCATCCGATGTACGGCCGATCGGCAGGATTGGCGTCGAGGTACACATAGTCTCCGTCCTCGATGCCCAGATCCTTGGCGGCCTGCGGGTTGATGTGCAGCTGGTGATCTCCCGGCCCGGGCAGGCGCTTGTCCGACCGATAAGGATCGCCGAAGTTGGAGTCCCAGATGATCTGCCAATCCACGGTGCTCCACTGTGAGTGCACCCGGTGCCTGCTCTTGGGCGTGAGACAGTAGAACTGGAAGCCCTGCTCCCAGAGCGGATTCACGGTCGCCTTGACCTTGCCCCAGGGGAGGGCGACGTTGCGCACCGTACGCTCCTCCCAACCCATGGCCTCGGGCGGGATGCCGTAATCTTCCGGACGCAGGAAGCGGCTGGAGGCGACAATCACATTGGGCAGATAAGGCGTGGCCTCCGGCCCTTCGCGGTGGCTGATGATGTTCTCACCGTACTCGATGGCCTCGGGGATGTCGCAGTAGCCGTTCAGGCGACCGGTGTCGGTGTAGAAGGGCACCGAATCGTGGATCTGCTCCCAGAAGGCGATGCGGGGGTAGGTGCGGAAGAGCATGAGCGCCGCGCCGGGCTCTCCGTATTTCCCCTGCATGATGTCCTGCAGTCGGTAGCCGCTGGTGGTCAGCGAGGAGTCCAGCAGTCGCTGGATGTAGATCTCGGGGGTGCCATCAAGCGTGAATTTCCAGTAGTCCGCCAGGCGTCGATCGCCCAGCTGCCGGCCGAGCGCCTGGGCCAGTTCGGCCAGGATGCGCCCGTCATCCCGGGTGTCGTACAGCGGGGGGATGCCGCCCTTCCAGATCTGCAGGAAAGGGTTGGAGCAGGAGGCGGTGATCTCATGGGTCTCGAATTCGGCCCAGGAGTTGGCCGCCAGGGCGAAGTCGGCGTACTCCACCGTGGCGGTCATCTCGATATCGACGGTGATGATCAGCTCGACCAGCGGGTTGACGTTCCTGATCATCTCGTAATGGTGCTTGGCGTTGTTGAGCAGATTCACATTGGAGAAGAACATCACTTTGGTCGGGGTGGGCATGTGGGTGGCGCCGGTGAACACCTTGCGCCCGTATTTGGGCGTATCCACGATGAGCGGGCGCTCCGAGTGGTTCCAATAGGCCGGCTCCTCATCCTTGGTGAATGCGTGGGCTGGAATGTCCTTCCCGGATTTCGCGGGGTCGAGCTCAGGATGGAAGGGGTCCTCAGCCACCCAGCCCTTGAAGCCCGGGCCAACCTCGGTCGAGCCCTGGAACAGAGCCGCCTTGTAGTTCCCGGCCCAAGTGTAGCAGCCCGCTCCGGGCAGGCCGATGTTGCCGGTGAGCATGAGCGGGAGGAACTGGGCCCGATTGGCGAGGGTCGCATGGAACCAGTGGTTGATGCCTTCGCCGATATGGATGGCCACCGGGCTCAGCGTCGACATGTCCTGTGCCAGCCGCTCGATCAGGTGCCTGGGGGCGTGAGTGATCTCGGCGACGGTGTCCAGGTCGTACTGGGCGAGATGCTCCCGATACATGGCCCAGAGGGTGATGACCTCCGCGCGGGTGCCATCCACCAGCGTGACCGTCCCTGACCAATCCAACTGTGGGTCCAGGCCTCCGGCGGTCATGGCCTCCCCGACCTGGTCGCGAGTGATCGGCTGCAGGCTGCCGCTGCGGGAGTCGCGGATGACGAAATCGCCCAATTGCTCATACTGGTCTGGCTTGAGGCCATGCAGCTTGAAGCTGGGCCCCTCCGGGCTCAAGCCGGCTTCATAACCGGGGAAGACCTCATGAGCCCGCAGCCGGGTCAGGGTGTCGGCGCGGACGAGCAGCGGGAAGTCGGTAAAGCGCTTGACGAAATCCGAGTCGTAGCGCTGGTTCTCCATCAGCCAACGGGTGATCCCTAAAAAGAGGGCGGTATCGGTGGCGGGCCGGATGGGGATCCAATAGTCCGATTTGGTGGCTGGGGGAGAGTACTCCGGCGTGATGGTTACGATCTTGGCGCCGCGCTCCATGGCCTCCACGAAAAAGTGCGATTCGGGCATCTTGTTCTCGACCAGGTTCTTGCCGCACTGGATGTGCAGGCGCGAATTGCGCAGGTCGTTGAAATCCTCGTCGGAAGCCTGCAGGCCGGTGGTGAAGGGATGCCCGGGAGCTTGATCGCCGTGCCAGGTGTAGTTAGACCAATTCCGTCCACCTAGCGCCTGCTCCTCGGGCACCCCGCGAACGTGGACATCCAGCAGCGCCAGCATGTTGGAGAAGCGATACATCCCGTACTTGCCGATGACCCCCAACAACCCCATGCCGCCGCGGCACTTGAAGGTGCGGGTGCCGGCGCCGCCCATGGCCGCGATCATCTCCTCCGGGTAATCCTGCGCCCGCAGCAGCTGGTGGCCTTCTTCGCTGGAGTAGCGGGTGGCGATGGCGATCATGCCGCGGGCGATATAGTCGTAGGCTGTCTCCCAGCTGGTCGGCAGCAACTCATCGGTCCCGCGTGAATCGAACTTGTACTTGGTCCGGTTGGAGGAGTTCAGGATCGGAAAGCCATCGTCGGCCCATTCCTGCCAACCCTTGCGCATGAGCGGGCCCTTGAGCCGGTGCGGACCGTACACGCGGCGATGGAAGGTCTGGCCCTTCTTGCAGCCCCGCGGATGCCAATGCGCGGTGGCGGTGTTGCCATAGAGGTCGGCGTAGCGTTCCACGTCGTAGTTGGTCTCGGAGCGCAGAATGATTCCGTTGCGGGTGAAGGCCCGTAGCCGACAGGCATGCGTGTCGTTGGGGGAGCACACGAAGGTGAACGAATCGTCATAGGCGTACTGATTGCGATAGATCCGCTCCCAATTGCGGTCAGGATAGCTCTCCAAGGGGTTATCGAAATCGATGGGCTGGAGCAGCCGCAGCTCGGGAAAGGCGGCCATCCCCAGCGCGCTCCTCCCGGACAGATACAGGAACTCACGCCGCGAGATCTGACTCATTGGACCCTCCTTCACGATCGCCTAGATCAGCCGCTGCCGGGTTTGGGAGAAGCGCGAATCGATAGAAGCCAGCCTATCCGACTCATGGATTCCTCGAGTACGGAACTGGGCAACGCTGGGCCTTGTTCAAGAGTGAATCCGGAGATCTAGATCCTTCGGGAGATTCAATGGTGGGTATGGAAAAACGGTCCCTCACCTGGCTCGAACATAGCACGAGGATTCGCGCCGCACGCCATGATCTTCGGCCATATTGCGAAGGACAAATGTCACCCGATTTGGGGCAGTTCGCGGGTGAGGGTGAAGTCAGAGAGGCTTGGTGTCGGCTCGCGCCAGCGAGCGGCCGCGGGAGACCACCGTCCACAGGATGGCCACCGCCGCCCACCATGCGGCGGCGACGGTCAGGTGCAGCACCCGCGTCCACAGCGGCAGGCGCAGCAGCACGTTGGCGGCGCCCAAGGCCAGCTGGCTTAGCAGCAGTCCCAGCAGCAGCTGGGCGAAGCGGCTCAAGGGCGTGGCCGGGGCCCGGCGCCCGATCAGCACAATCACCACCAGCGCCAGGCCGGCGACCGCCAAGGCGGTCAGCCGGTGCAGCATCTGGATGTCGGTGAGCTGGGTCGCGGCCGCGCCGCACCAGGGGAACGCGGGGCAGGCCAGCGAAGCGCCGCGGCGGGTTACCAAGGATCCGGTGAGCACCAGCAGGTAGCTGAGAACGGCCAGCAGGCTGATCCACCCGGCCAGACGTCCCCGGGCCAGCTCGCGGGCCGCGGCTTTCTGCAGCCGGTCGCCCGCCGGCAGCACGGCCGCAGCCACGACCGCCAGGCAACCCAGGATCAGCATCGCCAGGGCGGTGTGGGCCAGCCCGGTCTCGGGCGGGTTCTCCATGATCACGTGCAGCCCACCCAGC
>Ga0209641_10004160_pt1 | contig 11991 bp, 13 predicted proteins | sample RifCSP16_1_FD_184022 | JGI IMG/M metagenome (GOLD analysis project Ga0209641, IMG submission 184022) | Soil microbial communities from Rifle, Colorado - Rifle CSP2_sed 16_1 (SPAdes) (version 2) | ecosystem: Environmental > Terrestrial > Deep subsurface > Rock core/Sediment | place: Rifle...
GGCTCGCAGTGAAACAGTAAGGAGACCTTTCAGGGCTGGCAATGATAATTCCGGCGGACCCCGAACCCCGAACCCCGAACCCCGAAAGAGATCGGGCGCCGGCCGTCGCTGGAAGCTTTTATCCCGGCACCGCGCGAGAGATCGACGCGGCGCTGGATCAGCTCCTGGAACGGGTCCACCCAAAGCAGACGGCGCTCGCGCTGGTGGTGCCGCACGCGGGTTGGATCTATTCAGGAAAAGTTGCCGGCGCGGTGTACGGGCGGGTCGCGCTCCCTGAGCGCTGCATTCTGCTCGGGCCGAATCACACCGGCCGCGGGCATGAAGCCGCGGTCACGGCGTCGGGGCGATGGTGCTACCCCGGCGGCGAGCTCCCGATCGACCAGGAGCTGGCGCGCGCGCTCCTGGAGACCAGCGAGATCCTGAGTGAAGACGAGCTGGCCCACCGATACGAGCACGCCCTGGAAGTGCAACTGCCATTTCTTCGCCGCGTGGCGCCCCAGATTCGCTTCGTCCCGCTAACGCTTGGGAGGACACCCCTGGACTTCTGTCGCGCGATCGGCGAAGCGGTCGCCCATGTGGTGAGGAGCTCGCCAAACCCAGTCTGCCTGATCAGCTCCACAGACCTGAACCACTACGAGCCACAGGCCATCTCGAACCGCAAGGACCGGATCGCGATCGAGGCCATCCTCTCGCTGGACGCGGAGCGATTGCACCGAGCGGTCATGGAGCACAGGATCACGATGTGCGGCATCGCGCCCACCACCGCCCTGCTGTTTGCCCTTCGCGCGCTGGGCGCCGAATCAGCTCACCTCGTTCGTTACATGACCTCAGGCGACGTCAGCGGCGACCTGACTCGGGTGGTCGGCTACTGCGGCGTCACCATTACCTGAGGCGATCAGTTCTCAGCAGTCAGCCTTCAGCCGGAATCCCACGGCCACTGTTCTTTCTGACGACACCTGTCAAAAAACAAGACGACGAGCGCGACGATGCCCCCGGTGTAATCTCTCAAATTCTTGAGTGTGTGTTGCTGGTACATCACTTGCAGTTTCTTCAAAGCGATTCACCTGGTGAGACAAAGGAGGTGTGCCAACGAGGGGTGAAGCTCCCCTGATCGCGCGGCGAACCGGCCGAAACAGAATCGATCCGAACCCGAACAGTTGGGAAAGGGGAAACGATGGAACGAACGATGACGTTTTTGGGGGTGTCCGTCGGATTCGTCCTCCTGCTCTCCGGTTGTGCCACGAAGGGTTTCGTGAGAGAGCAGACAACGACCGCGGAGTCTCGGCTGAGTCAAAAGATCGACCAGCAGGGCCAGGGGCTCGCCCGGACGGAGGCTGCGCTGCATGAGACGGGGGGGCAGGTCCAGGTGATCCGCCAAAGAATAGAGGGACTTGACACCAGGGTGAACGAGGTCACAGGGCTCGCCCGAGAAGCCAGAGAGAACTCGGACAAAGTCGCCTCCTCAGTGCAGGACACCGAGAGCCGGCTCAACAAGAAGTTCCAAGAGCGTAACCGGTACAGGGTGCTTGAGACGAAAACCATCCACTTTGACTTTGGCAAATCGGAGCTGAAAGACGAGGCGATCACCTTCCTGCTGGAGGTTGCTCAGGTCCTGAAAGAGGATCCGAACGCCATCATCGAGCTGGAAGGGCACACCGACACGATCGGGACGGACGAGTACAATCTCCAGCTCAGCCGGGCGCGGGTCGACTCGGTCATGAGGCACCTGGTTCAAAAGCACGGGATCAAGCTACGCCGGCTGTATGCTGTGGGGCACGGGAAGGCCGTCCCGGCGGCTGACAACAGCACCAAAGAGGGTCGCGAGAAAAATCGGCGAGTGACAATCAAGATTCTCACGGTCTGAACAGACACGCGATCAGCATTCAGCCATTCGCATCGACCTGGGGCCATCTCCCTTCGGAAGCTGAATGCTGATGGCTGACTGCTGATTGCTTTTCTCTTCACGCTTCACGCTTCACGCTTCAGCCGTCTCAGCTCTGAGATGATCCGATCCACCACCTGATCCAGGGTGAGGCCTGTCGTATCGACGGTCACGTCTGCTTGACGATAGTACGGCTCGCGCTGTCGGTAGAGGGCCTCGACCTCCTCACGTGTCCGCTGCGAAAGCATCGGGCGATGGCCGCTCTTCGAAGCCCGTGCGTAGAGCAGATCCATGTCGCCCGTGAGCCAGAACACCGTGCCGAGCGACTTGAGCGCGTCCATGGCGCCATTGCGGCAGGGGAATCCTCCGCCGGTCGTGATGACCTCATCCTGTTTGAGCGTGAGCAATGGAATCAGCTCGGCTTCGAGCCCTCGAAATTGCGCCTCGCCGTCTTCTGCAAAGATCGCGCGGATGGGCTTCCCAGCTTTTGCAACGACCATATCGTCCGTCTCAACAAAGCAGCGGTTGAGGCGCTTTGCCAGGAGCCGTCCCACCGTGGATTTCCCGGCTCCCATGAAGCCGACGAGGATGATATTCCCTGCCATGATCGAATTCGGGGTTCGGGGTCCGGGGTTCGGGGTCCGTATTTTCTCGGCTATGAGGGAGAGGAGATTGAGGCCGTCGCAGGGGCTCGGCGATATGAGCAACCCTTCATCCAGCAGCGCCGGCACTGGGTGAAATAATGATCCACGTTCGCGGAAGGGCCGATCCCCACCAGCAGGCTGATGCTCTTCAGCGGGGTCATGAGCGCGTGATCGCTGAGCAGGATGCCGGCCTGGTCCCCAGGGCAAAGGCGGAACAGTGTGTGCTGCTCAGCCACATCCCATCCCGCATACCCGGGGCTGATCCGGTTCGTGACCTTGAGATCAGGCAGGGCGATCTGGCAGAGGAAGTCGTTGACCCACTCCGCCAGGGACTCGACCGCGGCCGAACCGACACTATCAAGCATGATCGCCAAAGGGAACTCGCGGGCATCGAAAAGCTCGCGCGCGCGCCGCTCGATTTTGTCCCCGATCGTTGCGATCCCGATTCCGACAGCCTCAATCTCGCCCCACAAGCGTTGAATATGCGGGATCTGGAGCCTGGTCCCATCGTTGAGGATGATCCGACGCTCAGCGATCGCTCTGACAGGAAGTGAACAGTAGACGACTCGCGGTGTCATCAATCGCCCGCCTTCATGGAGCGCCTGCTCGAAGAGATCCTCGACGTCCGGCGTCGGGCAGTCGATTCCCTTCTTGTATCCTTGAAAGCGGAGGACCTCATCGCGATCGACCCGAAGCGGAACCCCGGTGAGGAGAGCCGGCTCGGATGTCAGGGCTGACTTTAACATACGTGAAGCGTGAAGAGTAACGTCCGAGGTTTCTTGCGCTTCACGCTTCACTGTTCACGCTTCACTTTCTGAGCAATGCGGGCGATGTGCTCGGGCGTGGAGCCACAGCACGCGCCCACGATGTTGCAGCCGGCATCGATGAGCGCAGGATAGTCTCGCGCCATCTCGTCGGGATTCAGCTCGTAGGTGACCCGGCCCTCTTTCATGACCGGGAGCCCCGCGTTGGGGTACGCGATCAAGAGCGCCCCGGTCACACGCCGCATCTCGCGGATGATGGTGATGGCCCGGTCCGGCCCGCGACCACAATTCATTCCCAGCACATCGGCGCCGGCCTGCAACAGGAGGTGTGCGACCTCGGCCGGGCTATTTCCCCACATCGTGCGGTCACGGTCATTGGCTTCCTCGTACTGGAAGAACATGGTGACCATCACCGGAAGGTCCGCCACCGCCTTGCACGCCTTGATCGCGGCGAGCGCTTCTTCGGGATACATCATCGTCTCGACCGCAAAGAGGTCGACTCCCCCTTCGGCCAGCGCTTCGGCCTGCTCTTTGAAGTTCGCGAAGAGCTCGTCCTCGCTGACGTCGCCGTAAGGCTCCACGATGTGGCTGGTGGGACCGATCGAGCCCGCCACGTACTTGCCTGGCGGGCAGACCGAGCGAGCGAGCTGGGCCCCCTTGATATTCAGCTCCCGGGTGCGCTCGGGAATGTGATAGGCCGCGAGCTTGAGGCGGGTCCCTCCAAAACTGTTGGTCTCGACAAAATCGCTCCCGGCGTCGAAGTATCCCTTGTGAATGGCGCCCACCACCTCTGGGTGACTGTCGTTCCAGAGCTCCGGGCACGCGCCGTCCAGGAGCCCGGCGGCAAAGAGCATGGTGCCGTAGCCCCCGTCGAAGAGAAGAACCTCTCCCCCCTTTGCCCGCTCAATCAGCTCCCATCCCTTGCCAGCCATAGACTACACGTGAAGTGTGAAGAGTGAAGCGTGAAGCGCAAGAACAGTCTTCACGACTTGGCAGCGATCTCCGACTTCATCAATTCTTTGGCCCTGACTACGGCTAGCGTGGAGTCCCTAGCATAGCCGTCCGCGCCGATCTCATCCGCATAGGCCTGAGAGACCGGGGCTCCCCCGATCATCACCTTCACCGATTCACGAAGGCCGGCGGTCTCGAGCGCATCGATGGTCCGCTTCATCGCCGGCATCGTGGTGGTCATCAGCGCTGAGATGCCGACGATCTGAGCCGCGTGCTCCTTCACCGCGGCGACGAACTGTTCCGGCGCCACATCGCGCCCGAGGTTGAAGACCCTGAACCCGGCGCCCTCCAGCATCATCGCCACAAGGTTCTTTCCGATGTCGTGAAGGTCGCCCTGCGCGGTCCCGATCACCACGGTTCCGAGATACTCGTTCGTGCTCGAGGCCGTGATCAACGGCTTCAACAGGTCGAGCCCCGCGTACATGGCCCGGGCGGACAGCAACACCTGAGGCACGTAGTACTCGTTGCGACGAAACTTTTCCCCGACCACATCCATGCCGGGGATCAGCCCCTTGAAAATGAGATCGCGCGGGTCCATATTGAGATTCAGGCCGTCCCGGGTCATCCTCCCGACGGTGTCTTTGTCACCGAGAATCAGCGCCCTCGCCATCTGCGGGTAATCGAAGGAATCAGCCATCGCTCATCTCCCTCTGCCTCCCTTTTGTATCACGGGACCTGGCCGGCTACAAGAATGTGGAGCAGTAAGATGGCGGCTATTAAGGCGTGGTCTTGTCCGCCACGCTGAACTGCGCTGCAATCACGGAGGAATCGGAAGGGAGGCAAAACGCCCCTTCGAGCTTCACCGCGACGCGTGGGCAAGGAGGTCGTCTTTCCGATAGAGGATGCAGTGCCGGGAGTTGGGCGGGCACTCCCCGTGGCATGGCTCAGGATGGATCACAACATCCGAATGCGTGATGGTGGCCTCAATCTCCTTCTCGATGTGGTCAACAAGATCATGGGTGTCACCGAGCTGCAGGTGCCGGCAGAGGACGAGCGAGAGGTCAATAAGTTTCTGAGACCCCGCTCGCCGCGTGCGGAGGTCGTGGAAAGAGAGCACCGCAGAGTGGCGCGTGATCACCCGCTCGATCTCCCGACGGGTCTCCTCCGGCACCGCCGTATCCATCAGATCCTCGATGGAGCGCTTCATCAGCTTCGCGGAGGCCATCAGGATGACCCCGCCCACGCCGATCCCGATCAGGGGATCGAACAGGCCCTTTCCAGTCAATCGGGTCAGGACCAGCGCGACGAGCACGCCCAGGTTGGTCCAGATGTCGGAGGCGTAGTGGAGCGAGTCCGTCATCAACACGATGGAATCAGTCTTCCTCCCCACATGCGCGAGCCGCCGCACGATGATCCAGCTTCCCAGTATTGAGATCAGCATCACCGCGATCCCCCAGTCCACCCGAGTGGGGACGATCCCCAGCAGGAGCCGTCTGATCGAATCATAGACAACCCATCCGCCGATGATCGCGATCGCCGCCGCCTGAAAGAGCCCGGCCAGGTTCTCCGCCTTACCGTGGCCGTATGGATGACCGGCATCAGCCGGAGACTCAGCGAGCCGGATTGAGAAGAGATTCATGGCGGAGATGAACACGTCAACGAGCGAGTCCACCGCCGCAGAGATGATGCCGATCGAGTTCAGCATGATCCCGACAGCGAGCTTGATCACCCCGAGAGAAGCGGCCCCGATGATGGCGAAGCGCGCCGCAGCCTCCTTCTCGCTGCGTCTCAGCCCCAATCGATGTTCCATAGCGCCATCATATCAAAGTTACTCGTGCCGTGGCGATAAGCGTCGCATCTCTTCGTTCTCGGTCGTCGGAACCCCTCAACGTATACTGCATACGCCTCGGGGTTCCTCCTCCCTCGGGCCTCGATCTGCTCGCTTCTCGCCACGGCACGAGTTGGCGTCAACCCAACGTCTGACAGAGACGTGCAGACGTTTGGCGAACAAGCTGACTAGGATCGCATGTGGGACCTGTGCTACCGAGGCACGTGGTTCTCGCTGAGCGTCCGCTCGATGCTCCGAAGAGATTCGAGGAGAACCTCTCCAACAATCCGAAGGCTTTGCGCGCTCACCTTGTCCAACGTGTCCTCAGGGGTGTGCCAGAACGCGTTTTCTCCCGGACGGCCGCCGTAGTCAAAGTCTATGAGCAACACTCCCGGCACGCCGGCTTCGATGAACGGGGAGTGATCGTCCTCGACAGCAAGAACCCCGTCGAGGAAGTGGCGCCTGTGCCCGAGGCGATTGGCGGACTGCCAAATGAGATCGGTCAGCCAGGGGGCCGAGCTGCCTTCGCGGCGGATCCCAAGATCGCGATCACCGATCATATCCACCACGATCACCGCGCGCAGCCGCTTGAGCTGCCCTTTGGTTTGGAGTGATCTTACAAAGCTCCGCGAGCCGTACAGGCTATCGTCCCGATTCCAATCGCGGCGAGCCTCCTCACCATCAAACAAGACGATCCAGTACGTAAACTCGGATGGGGTCTGGGCCAGGACGCGAGCCAGTGTGACGAGCAGGCCGCTGCTCGACCCGCCGTCGTTCGCGCCGACGAACCGGAAGTTCCGGACATACTTCGTGTCGTAATGCCCGCCGATCAGGATGACGTCAGGGTGCTGCCCTTTGATCTCGCCAATGACATTCACCATTTTGAGCGGGCCGTCCGGAGTCTGGGCCGTGAAGGCCTCTTCCCTCACGTTGAGGCCAGCCCGCGTCAGCTCCTGGACAAGGTAGCGACGCGTGCGGGCGAGCGCGGCGGACCCTGAGGGGCGAGGACCGAAGCGCACGATTCGCTCCACATGGCGAAACGCGGCGTGGCCATCGAACGCCGGCCCCGCGTCGCCAAGCGCAGCGGAGAGGAGCCAGCAGCCCGCCAGCGCGACACACGCGCGCCGTATCATAAACCCCACAGATGAAGCACGTTCGGACACGCACGAATTCTATCACGCGGAGAGCAATCAGCAGTCAGTCGTCAGCTATCAGCGTCGAACTCGAGAGCCTTTTAAGGCCGTCTCCGTTTCGGAAGCTGAAGGCTGATGGTTGATGGCTGATGGCTGATTGCTGACGGCTCGTCTAGGAGGGTGCTGAAAAACACCCGCTAGCCGCAGGCTGCTCAAAAAGGTCCAGACGCAAGGCGGCGACGAAGCGAGGAGTGAGACGTACTTAGATGTACGTTGCAACGACGAGCGACGAAGCCAACGCCGCAGATCGGCCTTTTTCAGCAGCCTGCTAGGAGAAATATTCCGGGAGCAGCTCTCGAAACAGAGCGAGAAGGCCACCGGCCTCGGGCGTTGGAGCGATGCGCTTTGCCACGGCCTTCACGGCATCGGGAGAATGTGGCATCGCGATCCCGTACCCCGCGACGCGGATCAATTCAAGGTCGTTCTCCTGGTCACCTGCGACGACGATTCGCTCGAGCGGTACACCAAGATCGCGGCTCAAGACCCGCAGCGCTGCCCCCTTTGAGGCATCGCGCGGAAGGATCTCCAAATAGCGCGGACGCGAGTTCACCAGCCGGCCCTTGCCGCTGACCAGCGGGCGCAAGGCCTGGCGCAAGTCGGCGAGAACCGACGGGTCGCCGATCAGGAGAACTTTGATCAATGGGTTTCTAAGAAACTGCCGGAGATCCGAAATGACCTCTACGGTGAGGCGCTCTTCGTCACAATATTCTTTGATGGGCGGCGTCAGTTCAAGGCAGAAGAGCCGGTCGTCTCGATAGAAGAGGGGGTGAACCGGGACGAGGCGAAACACCTGAGCCGCTTGCTCCGCGAGCCCACTGGGGAGCAGATACGAGGCCAGATCCTTTTTCCCGACAATATCCCTCACAAGCGCGCCGTTGTAAAAAATCACGGGCTCAACAATCCCAAGCGCGTCGATGTACGGCTGGGTGGCCGGAGGCATCCGGCCGGTGGCAATGGTCACCCTGAAGCCTCGCGACCGGGCCCGATGCAACGCGCGCGCAAGCTGAGGGTCGAGCTCGCCCTTTTCAGGGAGCAGCGTCCCATCCAGATCCAGCACCGCAAGTTCGTATGACATGTGACCGCGGGGTTCGGGGTCCGGGGTTCGGGGTCCGCCTGCGAACCCCTAACCCCGAGCCCCGGTCCCCCAATCCCGGATCTACGCGTCCAACTGCGGATCCCGAACCCCTGGCCCCTGGCCCCGATATTTGGCCGCGCACTCTTCGCTGCAAAAATAATGGGTCGTCCCGTTTATCGTTCGAGAGAGCGCACGGGAGCGAGGGAGGTAGGTCTGACACACCGGGTCCTTGACCAAGGCTTCACGGATCGAAGGCGGCTCCCGTCGAGCGCCGAAGAGCCTCCGCAGCAGCAAGCGAACGACAAGATAGAGCGCCACCACCCATATTACGGTGACAAGAAGGCGCATCACGCCCCTCGGAATGGGTGGTGAAGCGTGAAGAGTGAAGCGTGAAGCGTCAAAAGAATGAAAGGCCGGTCGCTTTGCCGACGGCTCGACGCTCCACGAAGAGACTACGTATCGTCGGGGTCGATCGCCAGTGAACGGAGAAAGTCACGGTCCGTCGCCGTCATCTCGAACTGGAGCTCAGCGTCTGGGAGCAGCTCGTCGTCCTGCAGGGTTCCCTGCTCCTGCAGTGACGCTTGCTCGAACACCGCGGGAGGCTGAGACGGCGACTCGGCAGATCCACTTTCGGCATTGGCGACAAAGATCAGGCGGGTGTCGTATCCCTGCTGCACGAGCTCCTTCATGGCATCACGCACTGCATCTGAGGCAGCGAGGGAGGATTCAATCGCGCGGATGAGCTTTGCCATCAACTCCTGAATGTGCTCGTCTCGGGCCATGAGGGTTTGCTCCTTTTTCCTTTGAGCCGGCTCCACCTTACCGAGGTTCCCGTCTCCTGTCAACTTTTCCCCGGAACCGCCGGCATCACTTTCATACATCGGCAAGCTTCTCCCTCTTCTTCACTCCTTTTCTTTGCAAATCTGTGCGAATAATGGCCAGTGATTTGAAGATATTCTGCCGGGAGCGCTGCGCCTACCGGCGGTCACTGCAGCTGGAGCGGGTTCGGCGGAATCAGCAAGATCAGAAGAAGCAGGGCGAAGTAGCCGAGCGCCCGCCGACCAGGGCTGATGGAAGTGATGTCGTCGAGCGGAGGATTATGCTGGAGCCCCATCAGAAAGAGGATCAGGGCTGCCCAAACAAGCCAATTCAGGGAAAAGAACCCCAGCCCTAGCAGGGCCAAGACAGTCGCAATGGACACCTGGCGATGACGGCGCCCGAACAGCGCATACGCAATGTGTCCGCCATCAAGCTGACCTGCCGGGATGAGGTTGAGCGCTGTCACGAACAAACCAAACCAGCCCGCGAGCCCAATCGGGTGAATTAATATGTCCACATCATCAGGTAACGGTCCGAGGACAAGATAGCTGATAATCTTGACAAGCAGTGAGTCACCAAACAGCAGCCCGTGAGCCTGGTCTCGGATCACGACCTGTTTGGATAGCAAGAGGCCATAGATCAACGCTGGGATGGCGACCACAAGTCCTGCAAGCGGCCCCGCAACGGCGATGTCGAAGAGCGCGCTGCGGTCCTTGACCGGCGATTTCATTCGGATCACCGCTCCAAGCGTCCCGGCCAGAAACGGCGGCGGCGCCGGGATGAAATAGGGAAGCGTCACCGCGGTGCCGTGGTGACGCGCGGTGAAGTAGTGGCCAAACTCGTGGGTGCCTAGGATCGCGAGCAGGGTGAAGGCAAACGGAATCCCAAGTAACAAGCGACCAGGATCAGTGAGCGGATCGACCCCATTGAAGAGCGCGCCGGCAAGGAGGGTTGTGAGCAGGGTGGCGAGAAAGAGACCGAGGTGCAACGGCAGGTTTGTCTTGACCGTCACCTCGCCAATCGGGAAAGTATGGATCCAGCTCTTCCCCCGCTCCTCTTTGAGGAACGGGGTGTAGCCGAACGGACGAAGTCGCGGAATAAGAATCTCCAGCGCCCGGCCGGGAGAGACGAGAAGCTGACCACCATATGAGACCGCACGCCCCCGGAGGAGCCGCTCGTCGACCACCAACAGATCTTCAATTCGCTGCCGCAGCTCGGCCTCAATCGCAAGAAAGCCGTCAGAGGGAAACGAGGGAACGGCAAATTTCGGGACGCGGCGCCAAAATCGCATGATGTGTCGTCAAGGAATATCTGTACCTTACCATACGCCTTGAACGGTCACAACGTTACGACTCCGATTCGGCGAGCTCCATCATGCGGAACACAAGCCGTTCAGCCGCCGCCAGCCCTCCATCCAAATAGAGCGCGCCCACCAGCGCCTCAACCGCCTCGGCGAGAATGGATTCCTTGGCGCGACCCCCGGTCTGCTCTTCGCCTCGACCGAGGCGAACACAGTCCCCGATCCCGATCTTTTCCCCGATGCGCGCCAGCGTCTTGCCAGACACGATCTCAGCGCGGCGGCGCGTGAGCCCGCCAACCCCGAGGTCTGCGTCCCTTTTCCAGAGGACGTGCGCCACCACCAGGCCGAACACGGCGTCGCCCAGCAATGCGAGCGTCTCGTTCGAGACCTCTGGCGGGTGCTCATTCGCGTATGAGGAGTGCGTGACCGCCTGAAGATACAAGTTGGGGTCAACAAAGTCGTAGTCCAGCAACGCCTTGAGGTGCTCCGGAACCACCAGATCAGTCATCTAGCGCGCGGCGGCAGGAACTAGATCTACCGGCGCGGCCATCCGGTTTGTGCAGATTTTCAGGGAGGGCATGGGAAATGAGGGCTAGCCTCCCTCCAACAGAACTAGAGGAGTGTTGAAAAACACCCTGTAAGGCAGGCTGTTCAAAAAGGTCCAGACGCAAGGCGGCGAGGAAGCGAGGAGTGAGACGTACTTGGATGTACGTTGCAACGACGAGCGACCGCGTTCTCCGCCGCCTGCGAGCTTCGCTCGCGCAAGCTTGGGGGAGGTTCGGAAGGGGGACGTGTCCCCCTCCGAGGAAAGCCTTCGCCGCAGATGGGCCTTTTTCAACAGCCTGCTAGCGGGCGAAACGGCGGAACGCCAGCGTGGCATTGGTCCCGCCAAAGCCAAAGCCGTTTGACATCGCCACGTCGATCTCTTGCTTTCGGGACGCGTTCGGGACGTAGTCGAGGTCGCATTCTGGATCGGGGTGCTCGTAGTTGATCGTCGGCGGGACCACGCTGTGGTAGAGGGCCAGCAGGGTTGCGACCGCCTCAACCCCACCCGCGGCGCCGAGGAGGTGTCCCGTCATCGATTTGGTCGACGACACCGCGAGCCTCGACGCGTGAGCGCCAAACACCCGCTTGATGGCCAGGGTCTCGGTCTTATCGTTATACGGGGTCGACGTGCCGTGCGCGTTGATGTAGCCCACCGCGGTCTCAGAAAGTCCCGCATCGGCGAGCGCAAACGCCATGGCCCGCATGGCCCCATCGCCGTCAGGGTCAGGTGCCGTGATATGGTGCGCGTCCGCGGTCATGCCGTATCCAACGATCTCACCGTAAATCGTGGAGTCCCGTCGCAGCGCGTGGTCGAGCACCTCCAGCACGATGACCCCTGCCCCTTCTCCCATGACAAACCCGTCTCGTTCCCGATCAAAGGGGCGGGAGGCCTTCTGGGGGTCGTCGTTTCGAGTGGAGAGGGCTTTGATCGAACAGAAGCCGGCAAGCGAGAGGTCGGTAATCATCGACTCCGCCCCCCCGGCGATCAT
>Ga0209641_10004161_pt1 | contig 11986 bp, 9 predicted proteins | sample RifCSP16_1_FD_184022 | JGI IMG/M metagenome (GOLD analysis project Ga0209641, IMG submission 184022) | Soil microbial communities from Rifle, Colorado - Rifle CSP2_sed 16_1 (SPAdes) (version 2) | ecosystem: Environmental > Terrestrial > Deep subsurface > Rock core/Sediment | place: Rifle...
GGTGGATGGGAACGCTCCCATTGGAGGCCTATGCGTCCCTCGGATCTGCTCTCCTGATGACACTTGGGCTGCTCCAACTGGGGACGAGCGACACGCCGTTTCGGGTCGGCCTGGGCATCCTGACGATCCTCTCGGGATTTGAAATCGCCTACGCTTCTGTCGAGCCTTCGTTGGCTGTTTTGGCTCTCTTGGCAATAGTGCACATCGGTATCTCTCTGACTGTCAGCTACCTCATCCTGGTTGTTGGGAAAGTGAACGCCGACCGCGAGACTATGGCATGAGTGCACCATTCCTAGTTTTCGCGGGTTCGGCATTGCTGACGCTGGCCGCGGGCCTGCTGCGCCGGAGACTGTTGGCAGCTGCGATCGTATCGGCATGCGGGGCGGCGCTCATCGCACTCTTTGTGATGATGGTACCGACAGACGTGCCGATCTCCCTGCTGGGAGTCAACCTGAAACTCAGCGGAACCTGGAATGTCTTGGGTCGGTCATTCAATCTTGTCCCTGGCGCAAGACCGGCAGTTGGCTTTCTGTACCTCAGCGGCGCCTTCCTCTTCGGTGGGGGATGGGCGGCCAAACCGAACCGTTATTTCTTTCCAGCCGGGATCATGTCCTTGGCGCTCGTCGCCGGATCCCTTCTCATCCAACCGTTTGTCTTCGCCGCCGTACTTCTCGAGATGACCGCGATGGCAGCTGTGCTCTTGCTGGCGACGGTTGAGTACCCCGCGCAGCGCGGCGGACTGCGGCTCTTGGCCTTGTATACGCTGGCAATGATGGCGATACTGCTCAGCGGGTGGATGCTCTCGATCGCAGGAGTGACGACCGCGACGCCCGGGCTTGCGCGCCAGATTAGCCTGCTTCTAGTGCTTGGGTTCGCCGTTCTGATGGCCGTGCCTCCTTTTCATCTCTGGCTTCCCACCGCTGCTGAATCGACCAATCCTTACGCTCTCTCTTTCGTGACCGTCATTCTGCAGAGCGCTGGCCTGTTCTTCCTGCTGCGCTTCCTCGATACTTACGCCTGGCTGCGCCAGAGCCCGGGCCTCTTCTACGGACTGCGGGTAGCGGGGGTGGCGATGGTCGGCTTCGGCGGGCTTGCGGCGCTATCACAACGCTCGTTCTCCAAACTCATGGCCTACGCACTAGTCGCTGACTTCGGGGTCGCTTTGTTGGCCGTCGGCGCCGGCACTCCTGCCGGTTTCGAATTGGCCCTCGGACTTTCTGCGGTTCGGGTCTTTGGGCTTGGAGCGTGGGCGCTCGGGCTGACGGTCATCCGCGGCCAGTCGGGTCGAGACGATCTGGAGGCCCTTGCCGGTGCCGGGTACCGGCTACCGTTGGCCTCGGCGGCGAGCATCGTCGGCGTGCTATCGATCGCTGGGCTCCCGCTTACTGCTGGCTTCCCTGCCCGATGGGCGCTCCTCTCGGCCATCGCGCCCGCGCATGTGATCACGGCGACGACAGTCGTACTATCGATCTTGATCACGAGCGCCGGTGCGATTCGGTGGATCGGCGTGCTCTTCAGGACTGTACCGTTCGTGGCCGCTCAGGTACCGCCTCTTTCCGTGCAGATCCTATTGGGCGCGGGAATAGGGCTTTGCGTCCTGTTCGGCATATTCCCGCAGCTTCTGTTCCCATGGGTCGTACTGGCAGCTTCCGAGTTGGCCAATTTGATGAGCTGAAAAGGATCGAGAGATGGCGAAGAAAAAGGGCGAGGCAGCAGCGTGGGATGCATCGGTGGGACCCGAGCAGCTCGAGAATCGGCTGGTCTGGTTGGACGAGAATCGCCGCAAAGATGCAGAAGCGATTGTGCGTGTGCGCGAACGGGTCGACGCGCTGGAGGAGACTCGAGCCAAGAGTGCAAGTCAACTCAAAGAGGTGATGAGCGAGATCACCCGGCTGGCCGCCCTTGCCGGTCGGATCAACCAATTCGACGAGGCTTTGGCGAAGCATCGCGTGGAGGTATCACGCCACATTGAGCAATCAGAAAAGCGACGTTCAGAGAAGGAGGCTCGCCAGGAAGACATCCGTAAGCGGGATCAGGCAGCCACGGCTAAAGAACTCGCCTCGTTGCGTACCGGGTTGTCACGCGTCGACGAACTCGAGCGAGCTCTCGAGGCCAGGCGCGAGGAGGATATTCGCCTGACGCGAAGCATCAGGGAGATCGGGGAGCGCCTGGAAGATCTGAGCACAAAAGAAGAAGGTCAAGCGCGAGACCTTGCTGCTCTGGAAGAGGGGCGCAAACAAGACGCCCGAAGGGTGGCGGATCTGGAATCGGGTCTGGCCGGCCTGAGTTCGAAGGTGGATGGGTTGCATGGTGAGCTGGACGCCGCCGCCGATCGGACCAGACGTCTCGAGATTCAGCTGGCCGAGCTGGCCTCGGCCGAGAATGAGCGATCCGAAGGGCAGACGGTTTTCCTCGAACAGCAGAGCATCAAGATGGCGGAGTTCGGGCGCTTGATGAATGAGTGGCATCAGAGCATTGAGAAGTTCGAAGCACGCGAAGTGAGATTGGACGATCAAGCCAGGCTTTTCGACGAGTCCCTTCGATCGTTGAAGCAATCGCGTTCAGATCTGGATACAATGCTTGAGCGCCTTGAACGACGCATTGCAGAAATCAGCGAGATTCAGAGGTTGGCGGATGACCGGATGCGTCAAGAATGGTCGAATTTCCAGGCGGACGACCAGAAGCGCTGGAATGCCTACAAACTCACTTTCGATGAACACTGGCGGGAGCACGACCGTCTCCATGATCGGATGGCGCAAACGCTCGAGTCTCAGGGCGAAGATCTGGCGCAGGCGATGACCACCCTGGTAGAGCTGGGTGCCGTCGATCGCCAGCGGTTGATGGACCTCCTGGCATTGGTCCGAGAATGGGCATCTGAGCTTGAACCCCGTGGTGAAGATGCAGGTTGAGGGGGCGACTCTGTCTCCATCGGGACTCCCGGGCTGAGGCAAGCGAATGCACGTGATCGGGACAGCAGGCCATGTCGATCACGGGAAGTCGGCGCTCGTGCTGGCCCTAACGGGCATCGACCCCGACCGGCTGCGTGAAGAGCAAGAACGGCAAATGACAATCGACTTGGGATTCGCCTGGCTCACCCTAGCAAGCGGGGATGAAATCGGGATCATCGACGTTCCCGGCCATCGAGATTTCATCGAGAACATGCTGGCCGGGGTTGGGGCGATCGACGCCGCGGTGCTCGTTGTGGCCGCGGATGAGGGGGTCATGCCCCAAACCTCCGAGCATCTTGCGATCCTCGACTTATTGGAAGTCTCACGCGGGGTCGTGGCCTTGACGAAGATCGACCTGGTCGAAGACGCCTCTTGGCTGGACCTCGTCCATGAAGATGTTCGCCACGCTCTCGACGGGACGCCCTTGGCTCAGGCCCCAATCGTCCCAGTCTCTTCGGTGACAGGCCAAGGAGTTGACGACCTGAAAGCCGCCTTGGCTTCGGTTTTACAGGGGTCCCCGCCGAGGCGTGACACCGGACGGCCGCGTCTCTCGGTCGATCGGGCCTTCACGATTTCGGGCTTTGGCACGATTGTGACCGGGACGCTGGTCGACGGCGCGCTCGACGTCGGACAGGAAGTTGAAGTCCTTCCAGCGGGGCGCCGGGGGAGGATCCGCGGTCTGCAGACGCACAAGACCAAGGTCGAGCACGCCGACCCAGGGAGAAGGCTGGCAATCAACCTCACCGGGGTTGAAGTCGGGGATCTCGAACGCGGCAACGTCATCTCGACGCCGGGCGCATATACGCCCACCCGCATGCTCGACGTACGATTCAGATTGCTGGCCGAGGCGGATGCCACGCTCAAGCATGACCAGAGGGTCAAACTATTCTTGGGCGCCGCCCAGTGCAATGCTCGAGTGCGGATTTTGGGGAAAGAAAGTCTATCCCCGGGTGAAACTGGCTGGCTCCAGCTCGTCCTGGACGGACCATTGACCGCAGAGCGGCACGACCGTTTCATCCTCCGGCGACCCTCTCCTTCGGCAACTCTGGGCGGAGGACAGGTCGCCGATCCTCACCCGGGTCGGATCTATCGCAGAAACGACCCGCGTGTGATCGAGAGACTGGAAGCCTTTCTTCGTGGAACCGCCGGCGATGTTCTCGCGCAGGCCCTGGCTGGCGGACCGACACCCCTCAAGGCCGCCGTTCGCAAAGCGAATCTCGAACCGCGGGCTGCCCAAACTGCGATCGCAGAGCTGATCGAAACCGGGCGGATCCTGGCATTGAGCGATGGAGAGTTGAGCCCGATTTCCGACGTATTGGTTCTCGAGTCAGACTCATGGAGAGCGACGGTTGAAAGGCTCCGTTCTGCCATCCAGAAGTATCACGAGGCCAATCCGCTCCGGTCGGGGATACCCCGAGAGGAGCTTAAGAGCCGGATGGGCTTGGAAGGTAGGACGTTTGCAGCCTTGCTGGGCCGCGCGGTGAAACACGGCCTGGTAGCCGATCATGGGGCTCGGTTGTCGCTGCCCGACTTCAGGATCACGCTTTCTGGGAAGCAACTCGACAAGGTTGCCACTCTGATGAAGGCGTTCTCGACTGACCCAGGCGCGCCGCCGAGCATGAAGCAAGCTGCGGAGATGGTCGGAGAGGAATTGCTTGCACACCTGATCGAATCCGGCGGACTGGTCCAGGTTTCGGGGGATGTTGCGTTCGAGTCAGGAGCCTATCAATCCATGGTTGCTAGCGTGAGAGAGAGACTGGAGCCAGGAGGCACCCTGACGGTGGCCGAGGTCAGGGACATGTTCCGCACCTCGCGCAAGTACGCCTTGGCGTTGATGGAACATCTTGACTCAGTCGGGCTCACACGTAGGGAAGGCGATGAACGGCGATTGGCCTGACACTTCGCCGGGCAAATCTGTATTCCTGATGCTCAGAACCCTGTGTACCGCCAAACGCCTCCAACCATCGTCCCCACCGGCAGCAGGCTGGCCAGGCTTTCGTGCGGAACCCGGAATGGGTCCAAATCAAGAACGACGAGATCAGCCAGGTAGCCGGGGGCAAGCATCCCCTGAACGGTCTCGAGCCCGGCGGCTATCGCCGGCCCGCGCGTGTACGCCTGAAGCGCCTGCTCCAGGTTGATCCTCTCGTTCGGGTACCAGCCTGCGTTTCCAGGAGAACCGTCTCGCCGCCGCCGGGTGACTGCAGCATGAATTCCCCAAAATGGATTGGGCGACTCGACGGGGGCGTCCGATCCGAAAGCCATCATGGCGCCGGCTTCGAGCTGTGTGCGCCATGCATAGGCGTATCGAGAACGCGGTCCCCAATAGCGATCGGCCATCTGCATATCCGAGGTGGCGTGAACAGGCTGCATTGAAGCGATGACTCCGAGTGCCGCTGGGCGAGCCAAATCGTCCGGGTGCATCAATTGGAGGTGTTCCATCCGCAGTCTGGCGGGAGGAAGTCGCTGGCCTTCTTCGAAGCGGCGCAGCGCCTCGAACGCCTCCAGGACTACGTGATTGGCCTTGTCGCCGATCGCGTGCACGCTCGTCCCGATTCCGGCGGCACTTGCGCGCGCGGCGATCTCGAACAGCTCTTCGCCGTCAAGCAGGAGGATCCCGAAGTTTTCCGGTTCTCCGTCATAGGCTGAGAGCATTGCCGCGGTGCGCGGGCCGAGCGCGCCATCGGAGAAGACCTTGACGTTCCCCAATCGTAACGTTGGATCGCCGAACCCAGTGTGCAATCCGAGATCGATCGCCTGAGACAGGAACTCGAGAGGGATGTTCTTCACCACGCGCAGCCCGAGCTGGTGCTCTTCACGCATCCTTTGCAGCGCGTCGAAGCATCGGGTTCCGTCATAGTCGTGGATGCCTGTGACGCCGAGCTCCCAGAGGACCGTCTGGGCCTTGAGCAGCTTGCTCACCAGTCGATCGTCGGTGTCGGTGGGGATGATCGACTGGACCATGGTCATTGCCGATTCGAGCAGAATCCCATTCGGATCACCTGCCCGGTCGCGCATGATCGATCCTCCCGGCGGATCCGGTGTGTCCTTGCGGATCGACGCCCGCCTCATCGCCTCCGAGTTCGCCCAGCCGGCGTGCAGCGACTTGGCTGTCAAGTAGACAGGATGACCCGGTGCGACGCGGTCAAGGTCTTCATAGCTGCCGAAACGCCCCCAATCATTTTGGTTCCAGCCGTGGCCGAGGATCCACTCAGCCACCGGCGTCTCTTCCGCGCGCGCACGGATGCGCTCAAGACAGGCGTCGAGATCGGAGACCTCGCAATCGACTTGGTCGAGACTCTGGGCGTACTTCTCGAGGTGGATGTGTGCGTCGATGAGCCCTGGAAGTACCGTCCTACCCTGGAGATCGACGACATCGGTCGTTTCGCCGGCGAGAGGCTCAATCTCGCTGTCGCTGCCGATCGAGATCACGATGCCTCGCTCGATGGCGGCGGCTTCGGCTGTGGAGTGTCTCGGATCCATCGTGCGGATTCGCCCCCGATGTAGAAGGACATCCGGCGCAGATCGTGTTCTCATCAAGCCTTCCAGGTCCCTTCTAGATGCGGGGTCGCGTTCAGGAGTTCGATCCGCCAGCTGGACGTGTCGGCGGTGTATCGGGCACGGGCGAAACCCGTGTTGCCGAACTCGAAGCCGGGCGGGCTCGTCCTGCCGTAGGGTGCGATCCCAAGCAGGGTACGGACGACCGCGTTCAACAGCGCTCCGTGCGAAACGACAAGGTACTTCCCAGGCGCCCTGCGTACCAATGCCTGCAGGGAGTCGCCCGCCCGCCGGTGCAAGTCCCAGTAGCTTTCGCCCGCCCCGAACATCGGCTCATAGGGAGATAGGCGCGGTCCGGTCCCCCGAAGCTGATCGAATTCATCGCCTGCCAACCCCTGGCCGTCTCCCATATGTCGTTCCATCCACCCCTGATCGAGCTCGACCGAGAGTGACAGTTCGGCCGCGATGATCTCGGCAGTCTGCCGTGCTCGAAGCAAAGGGCTCGACAGGATGGCGTCGAACCTCTCCTGGTGCGCGCGCCAGTAGGCGGCCAATGACGTTGCCTGAGCGATCCCTACTTTAGCGAGTGGATAGTCTAGTTGCCCCTGCACCACACCTGACTCGTTGGCCACGGACAGCCCGTGGCGAAGCAGTGTTATCCCGTGCGTCATTCGAGGTTCATCGCCTGAGCCAGAAGTTGTAGCGGATGCAGGCTCTTCAATCCGGTGTGATTCTGGATCCACCAACGGCAGGTTTCGGAGTCGCTCAAGATCGAATCAGGATGCACATCGTGAGCTTGATCAAAAAGCGGCCTACCGACGGCATGAGCGACCGTAGCCTTTTCGCGCTTGAGCCCGTAGGTCCCGGCGATACCGCAGCATTCGGCTTCGGATAGGACGATCTCAAGGTCGGGGATCATCCGAAGGACATCCATCGCAGGTGTGCCAATCCCATGACCCCGGAGCTGGCAAGGCGGATGATAGAGAACGGTCAAGGGCGTCGACCGCAAGTGCTGGCGGTTGAGCTGCGCAATCCGATGGAGCGTGATGAATTCGAAGAAATCGAGCGTCGCCCCGGCGACCCCGGCTACCGACTCACCCTCAAGACCCAGGATCGCCCGATACTCGTGTTTCAGGGCAAGGGTGCATGAAGTTGATGTCCCGACAATCGGGATACCGGCGGAGGCGAACGGCCCAAGCGATTCGATGTTCGACCGTGCGTAGCGGCGCGCGGCGTCAAACAATCCGTTCGACTGCAGAGGTAGGCCGCAGCATCCTTGCGGCGGAAGGATCACCTGGCAGTCGAGCCTCTCGAGGACGGCGATTGCCAGTTCTCCAATCCGCGGTTCGTAGTACTCAGTACTGCAGCCGTGGAAATACGCCACGCTGAGCTTCGTCGCCGGTACGGTGTCCGACGGCTGCGCAGCGATGCGATCGGCCTGTCTCCTTCTGAGGGTGTCGCTGGAAAAGGGCGGCAGGGGACTCTCGCGGCTTACACCCAGTATTCCCTCGATTATCCGCCGGACGAGGGGGTTGCTCAGACCGGCGTTGGCCAGTGGAGCGACACGGACGCCCATGCGCCCGAGCAGCGCAGGGCGCGAGATCAACCGATCGCGCAGCCCGATCCCGTTCTGCTGTGCCAGCGCGGCCTTGGCCCGAACATTTATCTCCGTCACTGCCACACCATGCGGACAAACGCGCGAACAAACCCCGCAGCCTGAGCACCAGGCCACAGAATCGTCTGCAGTCGGCAAGCGGGGATGCCGGAAGCGCTCTTCCTGCGGGCCGACCGCCTTCGGTCCCGGGAACAAGTCTGTCACCGCGGCGACTGGACAGGCGGCGGTGCAGATGTTGCACTTGAGACACATGTCCGCGGCCAGCCCGGGCAGATCGGTCATTACAGCGCCACCCCCAGCGCTGATTCCACCGCCCGGAAGGCAGTGAGCAAATCGATCCCCTGGCGGGTCCCTTCTACAGCCCGATCGCTGCCGCCGATGATTCCGCCGGCGGCATAGAGGTTCGCAAAGTACGGGGCGCCCTCGTCTGAAACGGGACGCATCTCCGAGTTGACTCGCAGTCCATACGAAGCGAATGGCTGTGCACCCAGAGGTCTCTCGGACGTCCATTCTCCTCGCGATTCGGAGTGCTGGACTGGAATGTCGAAGACGCTCTCAAGGATGCGGCCGTTCTGGCGCGCAATCAGGCCTCCGTGCAGTGTACCGCCGGTCGCGAGCAGGACTGCGTCTGACGGGAAGGTGCGCGGCCCTCCGGCCGCCTGGACAACTACACCGGCGACGCGCTCGCCGCCGCTCCGACCGTCCACCAGACCGAGGGCGCGAGAACCTTCGATGAGGCGCACTCCTGAGACGAGCGCGGTTCGTCGAAGCAGGCGCTCCAATCGCAGCCCCGGCAGGGTAGGGGGCAATGTTGGGATCTCGAAGAGTGTCAGGTCGAGTTTGTCTTCGAGGCTGGCGATGACCTCGGCATGCTTCCAAAGCCCCAGAACCGCTGGCACTCCCAAGAGGCGGAGGCCCCCCACTCGAGGTTTCCAGGCGCGCGCCAACTCGCTCCGCCATTCGGAGTCGTCAAATCGCAGGGCCAGGTCGTGTGCGTACAAATCGCGTCGAGGGACGTCACCAAGGAGGGGCAGGGACACGACAGTCGGAACAGGGAAGCCGGAGCGGGCCAGATTCCTTCTGACCAGTTCGGCAGAGAAATCCCGGAATCCCTCCAAGGCTCCAACGGTGAAAGACTTGATTTCGCCCAGGCTGGCGCGGGCAAGACTCTCGGGAGCGAAGCTGGTGGCATGCACTCCGCCCAGGGCCGTCGGAAGTCGCAGGATCTCTTCAACACCGCCTCGATAGGCCAACCCGCCGCCGGAAGTGATCACGAGGAACTTCTTGAGTGCGCGGTCGAGATTCTCCCCGCCGGCGAGCTTGTAAGGGTGACCCTGGGGCAATGTCCGCAATGTCGTGGCGGACGCGCGGTCCCTCAAGATGTCGATGCAGCCGTGCGACAAACTCAATCCGCCTCGGCCTTGGGCAACTAGCGTCGTGTCCGCGCCATGCTGTGAGGCGAGCACGGCGGCGAAGAGTCCGCACAAACCCTCACCTACGATGAGGAGGTCCGTCACGGCGGATCCTCCGGTAGGCTGTCAGCTCCAAGCAGCTCAATTGAAATGCGTCTGCCCAGCTCAATCTGACTGAGCGTCTTGCCCCAGGCGAGCGGTCGGACTCCGCGCCACCTCTCCTTCAAGAACGCTCGATAGCCTCCGTCGGGAGGCGAACCCGAGATCAAGGCTGCGGCCCATGCGGCTGCTCGATACCCGCAGAAGGCTGCCTGACACGGACCCATGCCAAGCCGGATGTCACGCCGGCTGTCATCCAAGGCCTGTGCATGATCTTCGGCAAGCGAATGCTCCAGGCCAAGACGGGTGGCCAACTCACATTCACAAACGATGGATGTCTCTCGGCCCGACGCTGATTCGACATCTGCAAGACGATTCGGCAACTCATGGAACCGACGCGGGGGAGACCCGATCCGCGTCTCGGCCGTGTAGCACGCCGCCGTGATGCCCAGCTTCTGGCAAGCCGTGTCGACCGTGGCCTGCGCCATCAGGCGGAAGGTCGTCAGCTTTCCTCCGACGACACTCAGGATTCCCTGGATGCCGTCGCTTACGGCATGGTCGAGGATGGCGTGTGCTCTGGGCAAGTCGCGGGTGGCATCGCGAACCGACTTCGTCGGGCGGTAGAGCGCACGCACTCCCGCCCAAGCGCGCAACGGACGGTGATCAGCGAGCGAGGGGATGAGGACTTCGCCCTCGGCCATGATCCTATCGACCTCCCAACCCTGTATGCTATGGTCCGCAGGATCATCGACTTCGAAATCGGTTGTGCCGAGTACCACAACCGTGCCGACAGGGACGATGATGTCTCCGTCTTGAGACGGCCTGCATCGATTGATAACCGTGTGCACAAGGCGGGTCGTCATGGCGATCATGCTGCCTTTGCTGAGAACGACGGGGAGGTTGATGCCTGCCAGGGAAGCGACATGCTGGGTCCACGGTCCGGCTGCGTTGATCACGATTTCCGCCCCGATGGTCCGCGTCTCGCCCGAGCGTGTGTTGATGACTGAGGCCGATGTGACGCGGCCCGCGGAAACACCGAGCCCCTTGACCTGGTGCTGAAGGAGGACCTGCCCGCCCGCCTTGCGGACCGCCTCGGCCAAGAGATGGAGCAAGTCGAAGGAATCGAGGGCTGCATCCGCCACCTTAAATGCTCTGGAGATACGAGGGTTGAGGAGCGGCTCGTGCTTTAGCGTCTTGGAGATGGTCCACTCATCGGTTGGAACGCCGCTAGATGCACAGGCTGAGCGCCAACGGTCGGCGAACTCCGGCGGATCGGCCGGCGTCGTGACAAACAGCCCACCGGTGTCTTCGATAGCCTGCGGGGCTATCCGGCGCAGTATCGCGTTTTCGGCTGCGCAATCCCGCGCCGAAATCGGGTCGGATAGGACGTATCGCCCACCCGAATGCAGCAGACCGTGATAGCGCCCGGAGGTGCCCTGTCCGAGATCACTCTGTTCGACCAGGATAACTTTCAGGCCGCGCAGACACGCGTCCCAGGCGGCCCCCAGGCCGGTAGCGCCACCGCCGATAATGAGCAGTTGAGTCGACAGGGACGAGGTCGGCAAGGTTAATCCGCGCGCAGAGGTTGGGCAGCGGCCGGGAGAGGCAACTGGATCACCGCGGCTCCGTCGGCGCTTCGGCCTTGCGAGCTCGCTCCAGGTCGCGGACAAACTCGAGCATCGTCGAAGCCTGTTCGTACCCCTGGGCCACGTAGAACGCATGCGCGTCTGTGCGTACTACGTCGGTGCGCAGGAGCAAGCGCGCTCGACCCGACTCACGCGCCCACGCCTCGGCCGCCGAGATCAGGCGCCGTCCGATGCCCTGGCGGCGGTGGGAAGCCCGTACGACGATGCTGGCGACCTCAGCCGTCTCATCGGTCAGGAGGTCCTGCGAAATGCGTAGATGGGCATACCCGATGAGTCGTTCGCTGTCCAGGGCGAGGAGGATCCGATCGTGGCGAGGAAGGGCCTCGATCCGGCTGTGGATCTCTGCCAGGGACGTCCGGACGCCGACCTCCGACAAGAGCTCGGGGAGCTGTTCGAGATGGGCTTCCGGGGGATGGCGGGTGCGGATGATTTGGAGGGTCATACTGGGCCTCCGGTCGACCGGCCGTTTTGTGAATGATCAGGCTTCATGCTCAAGCCAGGCGCGACTTCGATCCACGGCGCGGCGCCAGCCGGCATACCGGTCCTGACGCTCGTCGTCCGAGATGCCTGGAAGGAATTCCTTGTCAAGCTGCCAATTGTCGGCGATCGTTTGTATCGACGGCCAGAAGTTGACCGCCAACCCCGCCAGGTATGCCGCGCCGAGTGCGGTTGTCTCGGTCACTCGCGGTCTCTGGACGGGAACGCCGAGCAAGTCGGCCTGGGTCTGCATCAACAGGTCGTTGCGGGCCGCGCCCCCGTCTACGCGCAGGG
>Ga0209641_10004162_pt1 | contig 11986 bp, 16 predicted proteins | sample RifCSP16_1_FD_184022 | JGI IMG/M metagenome (GOLD analysis project Ga0209641, IMG submission 184022) | Soil microbial communities from Rifle, Colorado - Rifle CSP2_sed 16_1 (SPAdes) (version 2) | ecosystem: Environmental > Terrestrial > Deep subsurface > Rock core/Sediment | place: Rifle...
TTTTGTCGGTGCGGTTCGCGGCAGGGACGGCACGACGGCTGTAAGTCATGCTCAGAATACGCGTGTCGGTCAATATCAGTGCAGTGTCACGTCTGCGGGAGGTATCCCCACGGTGGCAGCCCCGACCGCGAAACGGACCGTTAAAGAAGGGATACAACTGCAGGAAGGCTGGGCGGTGGGTGACAACGGGGTGATCCTGAGATGGAACGGCACGGCCTGGGCGGCTGCCGCAAGCCCAGTAGGGAGCGACCTTACCAGTATTTCCATGCTTTCCTATGCGGATGCAAGAGCTGTAGGGGATCGCACCGCCGCGACGAATAACGGATGGGTATTTCTCACGTGGAACGGCACCAACTGGACGCGAACCAATACAACAAACCCGGGATCAGGCGGAGCAGGCCTCACCTCTGTTTTTATGGTATCGGCAACAGACGGGTGGGCGGTTGGCGGGCCGAATGCTGATCGCTTTCTGCATTGGAGCGCTGGCAGCTGGATAAATACTGCCGGTGCCGCGCAGCAACTTAATTCCGTCTATTTACTTGACACGGACAATGACGGAATTGCTGATGACGGATGGGCAGTAGGGGTCCGTACGGCCGCAGGCAATAATGGCTGGCTCTTCTACCGATGGGATGGCGCCGCTTGGGTTAGAACGAACAGAACTACACCCGATTCGAACGCCAGGAGTCTCAATTCAGTTTTTATGACATCAGCAGCAGACGGCTGGGCAGTTGGTGGCGCGAACGGTGATATCATTGTGCACTGGACGGGCGGCGCCTGGACAAATTTTGGTGCTGCTCCCGCAGCACTGAATTCGGTTTACATGCTTGATACTGACGGCAACGGGATAGCCGAGGATGGTTGGGCAGTAGGCAACGCATCAGGAGGCGAGCTAATTTTGCGCTGGAACGGGGCAGCATGGGTACGTTCTGGCCCGTCTGCACTCATTCCGAATGACGATCTGTACGGCGTTTCTTGCGTAACCAGCAGCGACTGCTGGGCAGTGGGCGAGAATGGCACAATTCTCCATTGGGACGGCACTTCCTGGGTGGATTTCGCTTCCCCGACCGGCCAGCTCCTCAGAAGCGTGTCCATCATCGGTCCACGCCAGCGGCCGCAGGCAGCGTGGCAGGAAGTGATTCAGTGATAACTTATATGATGATCTGAATAAGCGCGACATAAGCAGGGAGTGGAGCAATGAGTGGGCAGTTTACTACTCAGATGTGAATCCTCTCTTGGAAGGGTCTTTTAAGAGATCGCTTATGTGCTTACAAAAGAGTTCAAAATCACCAAGGTCCCTTTGGATGATATCGTACAGTTCTTTTTCGGTGATCTGGGAGTAAAAGTGCGTCATCCGATTCCGGTATCCTGCCATTTTGCTGAGCTGGTTATCGGCAAAGTCCAGGGGAACGATCTTGTGCTTCCCCAGAAGTTTTGAGATTTCCTTGTACGACGAAGCACGCGCACCGGGGATTCTCGAGAGAATATGAGAGCCGATGTCCATGACGGCTTCCAGCGCCCTCCGCAGGTCGTAAAAGGCGATGCGAAAATTGTCCTGGTTGGAGCGGAATTCCTCAAAAGCGACGCCGGTGAATCGCTCAAGGCTCTTGAGCGAGTCTTCGATGTATGATAGCCTGGCTTGCAGAACTTCTTTATTGAGCGGCACGTTATGCATGGCTGTATCTCGCTGACGAAATAGCATCGAAATACTCCAGCACGGGCTTGAAATCAAGATACATGCTTATCACGTATGCCTCATAATCCGCAGTAAGCTGCGGATTCTCTTCATAGAGAACCTTTCCCTCCCTGATCGCATGGTATTGAAGCGTGAGCGGCGCAGACTGCAAAAAAACAATATCGAGTTCTACCAATGGATACAGCCCGGAAAGCAGGTCGTAAAGGTCGTTGTATAAAGTCCTTGAATCATAAAGGGTCATCTCTCCCTTCAAAACCACCCCAATATCCATATCACTCATGGGTGTTGAAGTGCCACCAGCCCTGGAACCAAACAGGTAGATGATCGACACACCCAGCTCTTTAAGTTTTGTTTTGACATTTTCCCTCATAATATAAAGATTATACACCAAAAATATAAGTCATGCCTTAATAAAAATGAGAAAAAGCAGGCTGGTGAACAGGGATAGCGAGGCCGTTTTTCTTTACAGGCTGGTGAAAAAGTCTCTTTGGCAGTATAGTTGGGAACGCAACCCCCACTATTTTCCCCTCCGTGGACCTATCCCCAATCTCACGTGGGTTCCCCTGACCCTGAACGTGGCTGATCGTGCAGCGAAGCTCCGGGCGGAACACCGGCTCAAAACCCCTGATGCAATCCAGGCGGCATCGGCTATATCTCGCGGCGCCACGGGTTTCATTTGCAATGACAGGATATTTGAGCGAGTCGTTGATTTTGAAACTTTGATTATTGAAGACTACGTGTAATGGGGCGTAATGAGGATCATTGAGATGGTTCTAAGGCCGCTTTTTGCCTGACAGCTCATGCGGCACAGGGACGGAAACGCGCGGTCCTGAGGCTGCGTCTCCGACGGGCCGGAATCTGGCAGTATCCGTATCATCAGCCCCGCCCGGCGTCCCCAGGCGGCCCGGCAGGAAGTTAATTGAACCAGGAGTTTCCTGTGGAGAATGCATCGTACGGCAATACAGGATCAGCGATATTATGATATACTATGGCGAATATTACCCTTTAAATTTTATCACGGAGGCGTCCCATGACTATTTTGACAGCGGTAGGCGTGTTTTCCCTGGTCTTTGGTTTTCTTTTTCTTGTTTCTCCCGGTACGATCACAAAAATGGCGGAATGGTCGAACCGGATGATCAGCCGGACGGACGATTTTGTCATCGCCCGGAAAAAGCCGGCGGGCATATTCCTGGTTCTGGCTGGGCTTTTTATACTCGGAATGGTATTTTTGAGGTAGTTCTCTTTCGATAAAAACTGATTCAATATCTCACATTATTTCTATATATTGTGGTTATTGCTTTATCGCCCCAACCCCTCGTGGTGCTGTTTTCCCGTATTCCCTGATTTTTTGGAAAAACAAAATTTACCTTGACAAATATGCAGGCCCATGCTTATTTAGAACTAAAGAACTATAGAAAAATAAACTTAAAGCTGGATTTGACCTTGTTTTTATAAGGCATGAAGAGAGGGCGCAGGGAGAGACCGTATGAAGACATCAGAGATCATCAGTAAGCTCGAGATACCAAGGCACAAGCTCTATTACCTGGAGCAGAAGGGATATGTGCGTCCCAAGAGGATCCCCATGGGCGATCTTGAGGCCAGGGAATTCAGCAAGCAGGACTTCGAGCGCATAAAGGTCATCTGGAAGTACTTGAGGCGCGGCTTCAAGCACAGGACGGCGTACCAGATGGCTGTTGAAGAATTAAAGAACGGGAAGACGGGGAGTTGATGCGAAACGAGGGAGCACGGAACATGGACGAGGGACCAAAGACGAAGGACGAGAAGAAGGCGTCCGTCGTCCTGTCGAACAAAGCGAGCGGTCGTCCATCGTCTGTCGTGATGTAAGCTATGGGACTCTTTGGAACGAAAGAGATAACCGGGATCGATATCGGCGCGGGAGCCATCAAGGTCGTGCGCATCGCGCGCGGCGGCAGGCGTCCCAAACTGCTGTCAGCAGGCCTTGTGGAGTTTCCCCTTGACCCGGCGAAGACGAGCAGCGTTACCGCTGACCTCAAGTACCTCCTTTCCGGCAAGAAGATCGGCGGCAAGAATGTCTTTACCCTTATGCCGGGCAAACAGTTGACGATACGCTCTCTTATTTTGCCCAAGATGCCGCAGGCGGAACTTCGCGAGGCCGTGCGTTGGGAATCAAAACGGCACATCTCATACCCGCTTGAAGCAGCGCTCATAGAGTACCTTATTCTGGGGGAAAAGAAGGAGGGGCTGGTAGACAAGTACGATCTCCTCATGGTTGCAGCCGAGCGGGGGACCGTTGCCGAGCATCTTTTGCCTTTTCAGGAGGCGGGGATCGCGGTATCGGCAGTGGATGCGAACCCGCTTGCGCTCAGGAATGTTTATCGTAATAGAAAAAAAACCGATGGGGCCAATAACCTCATCGTGGATATCGGGGCGGGAAAAACGGAGATCAATATATTCAACGGCAGCTCTCTCCGGTTCAGCCGCTGCCTCGAAACCGGAGGGTTCGAAATGACCCGGGCGGTGTCCGAGCAGCTCAACATCGGGCTTCAGGACGCCGAGGACATCAAGCATCGGGTAGACGTGCTCTCCCCGCCGGACGAAGATAAGGTTGTGGCCGCGGTCAGAGGCAGGCTCGATGCCATTCTTCTCGAGATCCGCCGCTCCATTGAATACTACAAGACCACGTTTCGTGAAAAAGGGGTGGAACGCACGATCCTAACCGGCGGCGTTTCTCTCATGACCGGCATCAAGGAATATTTTTCCCTGTCGCTGGAGGGCCCGGTGGAACTGGACAACCCTTTTGCGGGCTTGTCGTGCAAAGAGAGCATCCTCCAGGAGTTTGGACCCGCGTCGGCGCGATTCTCAGCGGCCGTGGGGCTGGCCCTGAGAGCGGTCTGAATATGAAAATGGTGAAAGATTACATAAACCTCCTGCCCAGGGAGGAAAAAAAGGCCGCTGATCCGGGCGGGACAATGAAAATCCTGCTCATCATTTTTGTGCTTGCCTGGGGAGGGCTTTTCGGCTGGCAGGGGAAGCTGGCGTGGGACCTTCAAGAGCACATGACGACGATCGCCTGGCAGAAGTATGCGCTCCTTCAGCAACTGGAAGCCATGTACAAGGAATTGGGCATCCCTGCGCCGACAGGAACGGGCCGGCAAAAGTCCGCCCTCATCTACACGCTGCTGGGCGAGCGGGTCCTGTGGTCAGAGGTGTTTAAGCAGTTTTCGCGCACGGTGCCGAAAGGCTTGTGGTTCGACAACCTGGAGGGTAGTACGACAGGCCACGCGGCGATCAAGATCAAAGGCGGAGCATACAATTACCTCTCAGTGGCCGAATTCATGCTTGCGATGGAAAAGTCGAACTTTTTTGAGCGGCCGCAGCTTCTGTACGCTCAGAAGAGCGTTGTGCAGGGACAGGACGTCATAGGGTTCGAGATTACCTGCGGGATCAAAAAAGGCGGTGAGGTGCGCTGATGGCCGACAGAGGCAGAGTCTTATTGGGTTACTGGCAGCGGCTGAGCATGCGGGAACGACTGATCGTGACGTTCGTGCTTTTGGCCGCACTGTCGGCGCTTCTCTATAAGGTCCCCTACGCCATGCAGGTACGATCGCTGAATTCGCTCAAGGTAAGCGTTGTCGGGGCGGAAAGAGAAATTCTCGACCTTACCGCGCAGATAGCCGATCTTCATAACAGGGCGGCGGAGATCAAGGCCGGCGGCCCGATCGCCGTTCGTGGCCGTGAGCTTATCGACCAGAAAGGCGTTGTTCTGTTTTTGGAGGATGTTTCCGGGGAGGCCAGACGGATGAACGTGAGTCTGGTATCGGTCCATCCCTCGCAGGAGATCGACAAAGAGAATTATAAAGAAATATCGATGAACCTCGACCTCAAGGGCCGCTACCGGGAGATTGCCGATTATTTCAAACGGCTCGAGGGCTTGTCAAAGATCGTCAATTTACGGAAGATCCGCATGGAGTCCTGTCCGGATTCTTCTTCCGTATGCGCGGTGCAGGTGGAAGCGGTTGCCTATATGGAGAAGTGAGGACGAGGGACGAAGGCGCATCAGTCTATGTGGAAAAGAACGACAATCATAACGCTCCTGTTGTCGGCGCTCTGCTCTGTCAGCGCTCCGGCACAGGACGACGACGCGGAGAAAGACCCGTTCTTTCCTGCGGAAAAGAAGCCCGTTGCGCCCGCACAGGCTCCCGGTGACAGCGACTGGGGGAGGGACCCGTTCAACAATCCTCTGGGGAACAAGACGACGCCCGCGCAGAAGAGCGGGTCGCAGGCAGGAAGCGGAGGCCTTACCGGCATCATTTACGGGAAACAAGCCCGCCTGGCCATCATCGACGGCGAGGTGTTCCATGAAGGCAGCATGGTCGGCGACAGGAAGCTTGTGGACATCCGCCGGAAGAGCGTGATTTTCATGAGCGCCGGCGGCGCATACGAGGAAGTGTTCCTGTCTGATTTTTCATTGGGGAAATAGGGAGGTTTCGGCCTATGTGTTCATCTTCATTCAACAACTATATTCGGCTTATTGCGCTCTTCCTGGTTCTTGCAGGGGTCCCCTCATCCCCGGTCTACGCCGAGCAGATCGAGGTCAGGAAAAGCAACATGCAGTTTTCCATGGAATTCAGGAATGCCGAGATCAAGGACGTCCTCCGCGCGGTCGGACAGGCCGCGAACCTGAACATGATCATCAGCGATACCGTGGCCGGGCAGGTGTCGCTGAGCCTGAAAGACGTCGACCTTTTGGAAGCGCTCGAGGCGGTCCTCAAGACCAAGGGGCTCACGTACGTGCGGGAAGGCAACATCATGCGTATTGTCGCGGTGTCCGAAGCAAGGGACGAGGACCTGGAGACGCGGGTCTTTCCTCTCGGCTACGCGAACGGCAAAGATATTCTCAGCGTGGTGGAAAAGATAAAAAGCGACCACGCGAAGGTCTCCGCCGATCTGAGGATGAACGCGCTGGTGGTCAAGGACCTCTCTCTCAATATCGACCGGATGGAGCGGCTGATAAAAAAACTGGATATGCGCACTCCCCAGGTCATGATCGAGGCAAAGATCGTGGAGGTGGCGAACAATTACGCGCGGGAGCTCGGCATACAGTGGGGAGGACAATATGCCGGAACGAGCGGCCGGGGGGCCACGTATTCCGGCGGCACTACCGGCGTCAGCGGCAGTACCAGCAGCAGTACGTCATCGACACCGACGATCGGCGCCAGCCCCGCGCTCTATCCGTCGACCGGCGATATTGGACGGAGCGGGAATGCCTATGCCGTCAACCTGCCCGCCAACGTGGGCACCGGCTCCGGCGGCGCGATCGGCGTCAGTTTCGGCACGTTGAGAGGCAATCTGCAGCTTGATCTCCAGCTTTCCGCCATGGTGACCACCGGGAACGGCAAGATACTGTCCAGTCCCAAGGTCATGACCATGAACAACAGGGAGGCAAAGATATCGAGCGGCACCGATATCCCGATAAAAATCGTAAGTGCGGGGGCGACCGGCTCGGGCGGCAGCACCACGACGGCGGGAATACAGACCATATCCGCGAGCCTGAGCCTTTCAACCATCCCGACGATCACCTCTGACAACCGGATCGCCATGGTCATCAAGGTAGAGAAGGCAGAGCCTGATTTTTCGCGGCAGGTGGACGGCGTTCCGACGATCACCCGGAGAAATGCGAGCGCTGAAGTGGTGGTGAACAACGGCGAGACGGTGGTGCTCGGCGGCATCTATGTCAAGAAGGAAGCGGAGTCCGAGTCGGGAGTGCCGCTCCTTTCCCAGATACCGCTCCTCGGCTGGCTTTTCAAGAAAAAGGCCGTATCCAACGAGCAGGCGGAACTCCTGATCTTTATTACCCCGACGATCGTGACGGGAGAATAGTTAAAAGGATCATCTCCAGGGTGAGCGGGCTTGCCCTCAGAATCAGTTCGGAGTTCCCCCGATACGAGCATTCGAGGGCAGGCTGGGTTCGAAGTGGCGAGTGAAAAAGCAAGGATCGTGATCAAACCGGGAAGCTTTCCGGGAGTTCACGATCCATTTTCTTTTTCTGCGCCGCCGTTCACCGGTCCACGCAGGCACGCCAAAGATCAACATATAACTCACAACCTGTTTCCGCAAATTATATTGACTCTGTTTTTTTTCCGGCGTATTATCAAATCATAGATGGAATCCGGCAGAAGAGCTTTTCTAAAGAAGGCGCTCTACGGCGTGCTTGCGGTCCTCGGACTCGGTTTTCTCGTCCCCGCGATAAGGGTACTCTCTCCCGTTCGCGGCCGGGAAAAAGAGACGGTTTTTTTTCCGCTCATCCCCGAGGAGGACATCCCGAGAGCGGGCGTCAAAAAGGCCGAGCTCGCGTATACCGTTTCCGGCAGGGCAATGAAGGCGCGTATCTTTCTCGTGTCGTCTTCCGGGGGCCTGATTGCATTCTCCGCCGTCTGCTCGCACCTGGGGTGTCTGGTGAACTACCATCGGGACAGGCAAGAGTTCGTCTGTCCCTGTCACAGGGGGAAGTATGATCTCTCGGGCAGGAACATCTCCGGTCCTCCGCCCGCGCCGCTCACCCGGTTCCCCGTCAAAATACAGGACGGCATGGCATTCATCGGAATGAAGGTGTAAAGGTATCATGCGACTCTTCGATTATCTGAATACACGCCTCGGCTTCACCTCGCGCCACCGGCGCGTGATCGACAGGCCCGTGCCGGAAGGCATAAACTATTTCTCCTGTTTTGGAGGGATAGCTTTTACGCTGTTCATCCTCCTGCTCCTGACCGGCCTTCTCCTGTCCGTGCACTACACGCCGTCCGAGGCCGATGCCTACCGGAGCATCCAGCGGCTGCACGGAGAGGTGCCGCTCGGTCTCCTGCTTCGCTCAATTCACCACTGGGCCGCGCAGCTCATGGTCGTGCTGGTCCTGCTCCACATGCTCAGGGTCTTTATCACCGGCTCCTACAAAAATCCCCGGGAGCTTTACTGGGTGGCCGGCGCCGGGCTTCTTGTGCTGACCCTCGCGTTCGGTTTTACCGGTTACCTCCTGCCCTGGGACCAGAAGGCCTACTGGGCCACGGTGGTCGGGACGAACATGCTCGGCTCAACGCCGCTCATCGGGCGGGGGCTGTCCGCGGCGCTGCGCGGGGGCGCGGAGGTCACCGGGAGGACGCTGCTCCGTTTTTACAGCCTCCATGTCCTGTGGCTCCCCGTCCTTACGGCGCTGTTCATGTGGATGCATTTTCACATGATACGAAGGCTGGGAGTTTCCAAAAGGTTGTAGATGAAAGACAATTGCTGAATCCCGGCTCATCCCTGAATATGGTGAAGAGCAGGCAGCCCCTTCGCCCGGCCGCGCAATCGCGCTGACAAAGGGCGGCCGCCGGATAGTCTGCTGAAGGCAATTCAGACATAATCGTGTTGTTTTTGCCTTCAATGTACCGGCGCTCCTGAGCGCGGCTTTCGCTCAGGGCAGCTTGCTCATCTGAGGCCCCGCGATGAGCCCAAGTTTCAACAACCAGCCGGTTTGGGACTCGGAATCTGGTTGTTGGAATTTGTTTGATTATTGGCGCTTGATGTTTGAAATTTATTTTGTCATTTGGTGCTTGTCATTTGGCAATTGGGGCTAATCGTGGATCAAAAGAAAGAAAAAAAATTTTTCCCCGAATATCTTTTTGAGATCGCGGTCACGGCATTCTTTGCGGTGGAGGCGGTCCTGATCCTTGCGGTCCTGTCCCCGTCCTCGATCGGCAGGGAGATAGATTTTTCCGCCCAGTACAGCCCCCGGCCCGAATGGTATTTTCTCTTCCTGTATGAACTGACGAAATATTTTCCCGGCAGGTGGACCTTCGTCGGCGCCGTGCTTCTTCCCGGTCTTGCTCTCGCCCTCTTTTTTCTGGCCCCGTTCCTCGACAGCGGGACCGCGACCTCCCTCAGGGAAAGAAAAACGGCCGCAGCGTGCGGTTTCGGTCTTCTCGCCTCGATCGTGGTCCTGACGGCCCTGTCGTTGCTATAAATTCTTATTATAGAGCAATGAAAGGTTCTAATCGGCTTCCCAGGTGAAATTGAGAAAACGAGTTATTGACAGAGGGTATGGTTTTTTGCTAATGTAATATACCTATTTTACCGTCAATCCACATGATAACGGGAAAAACCGTAAACGGGTCGCAGAAGAACGCGAGATTGACGATCGTGTCTGTTTTTTTGTTTTGCGAGCGTGCAATAATGGGGGTGATGCTCCGGATAAAAATTTTTCGTTCGTCGGAATTATGGATGTTTTGAAAGGACCAACGCGGGCCGAGGGGACGAGGCCCGGGTATGAACGGTACGACAACCCACTTTTACTATATTTTAGGAGGAACGCATGTCACTCAAAGATGAAGCACCCAAGGAAACACTGGATACTCTCGGCAGGGTATGTCCTTATCCGCTCCTGTTGACCAAGAAGGCTCTTGAAAAACTGCAGAGCGGCGCGATGCTCAAGGTCCTGTGCGATGCACCGGCCTCTGCCGAGGACAGCATCCCGCGGTATTGCGAAAAGAACGGTTTCGGTTTCGAATCGGTCAAACTGGAAGACAAGGGCTACTGGGAGCTCTACATCAAGAAGAAGTAAGCAGGCGAAGAACAAGACGTACGGGGTGCGCCTTAGGGCGCGGTCAATAAAATAAAGGGGAACAAGGGGGGGAATATGGGGTCTATGTTCGGGTTTATTCTGTCCGGCCTGCTTGTCGGTGCGGCTTTCGGCTTCGTTTTGCAGCGCGGACGTTACTGCGTCAATACGGCCTTCAGGGACGTGATCTTTATCAATGACTTTACTCTGTTGAGGGCATATGTTCTCGGCCTGGTCACTTTAATTATCGGGGCGAATTTTCTCGAAGACGTCGGCTGGCTGGGCGGCAGCGGCCAGTTGTACCGCCAGGCTTTTGTACCGTGGGCGAATGCCATCGGCGGCTATATTTTCGGCATGGGCATTGTGCTTGCGGGCGGCTGCGGGAGCGGCATACTCTACCGAGTCGGCGAAGGCCTGCTGGCAGCTCTTGTAGCCGTGTTCGGATTCTTTTTCGGTATTATGACGACGAAGGCGGGGCTTCTGAAGCCGCTCTATGAAGCGTTGACAGCAAAGGTGGTGTATGTGGGCGAAGACACCACCCCGACGCTTTTCAACATGTTGGGTGTGAACAAATGGGTTGTCATAGCGGTTCTTACGGTTGCGGCTGTACCGTTTTTACTCAAAGGAACACCCTTTAAGAAAGCAAAAAAGGGCTATTATTGGTCTACGGCCGGGCTGCTTGTCGGCCTGGTGGCTGTAATTGCCTTTTGGGCTTCAGCGCATTTCGGAGGAAACGCCAGAGGGCTGTCGTTCACCGGACCGCTCAGGGAATTCTTCCTCGCCGTAACCATGGGCGATTCGCAGGCAAGCCCGTCGCTTATCAAGTCCGTTACGATGCTTGGCATAAACGTCTCGTGGAGCTCGCTCTATGTTCTCGGTGTGCCGCTCGGAGCGTATATCAGCGCGAAACTCCTGAAGGAGTTCAAGCTCAAGGTGCCGCCCGCGAATGAGCTTCTCCGCGTGCTTGCCGGCGGATTCGTCATGGGCCTCGGGGCGCAGATAAGCGGCGGCTGCAATATCGGCCAGGGATTTACCGGTGTATCCACCCTGGCCGTGTCGAGCTGGGTGACGACGGTCTTTATTCTGCTCGGCAACTGGACGATGGTCTATTTCCTGCTCATCAAACCGATGAGGGATTGATTCGCCGGAGTGGTTTGAGCCGCGCGGACCATCTCCGCGCGGCTTTCTTTTTTTTCGGCTCTTTCGCTTTTGAGTCGAGTGCCTCCGCAGATCAGCCCGCTTCGCTCGGTCGCTTAGCTCGCCAGTGCGCTTTGACAATTGAGAATGTCCCGCGCTTATCCTTCAGCCGGCACGTTCTCCAGAAGGCTTACAAGACGCGCTCACAGCGACTCTTGCTCCGGGGCCGACCTGCGTTCGGCGGGTTTGAATTCTGGCGTGAGTGCATTCCCCGTCCCGCCAGAGCGGGACTGTGGGGAGCTTCAATTCTGGAATGAACAGAAGTAAGTTGTTGTGATGGAGAGTCTTTTCGAAGGGAGGTGAGAGACGATGGCAGGTGAAATGTTGGGCATCATGGTGACGAAATATGAGGGCCTGGGGCATATCTCAGGCTCGGTGAAGGCGGCCAGGGCGGCGGGCCATCCGGTGACGATATTCCTGACCGACGAGGGCGTGCGTTTTACGAGGGACCCCAAGTTCCTGGAAATGCTCAAGGTCCCCGGTGTTGAGTTTTCCTGCTGCGACCACAGTTGCGAGCG
>Ga0209641_10004166_pt1 | contig 11981 bp, 12 predicted proteins | sample RifCSP16_1_FD_184022 | JGI IMG/M metagenome (GOLD analysis project Ga0209641, IMG submission 184022) | Soil microbial communities from Rifle, Colorado - Rifle CSP2_sed 16_1 (SPAdes) (version 2) | ecosystem: Environmental > Terrestrial > Deep subsurface > Rock core/Sediment | place: Rifle...
CTGTGTCAGTGAGACGTTCGAAGTCCCATGTTTTGAGATCCTCTATCTTGAGCGCAGGCATCGCATCCGTTATCTGTTTGATCAAAGGCGCCCGCCTTTCCTGCTCTATTGCGTCTATCTGCGCCTGCAATGCTGCGGCTCTGGCTTCGCTTGCTTTGATCGCTGTATCGGTCTCTACAAGCTTCGCTTCCTTCGCATCAAGCAGTTCCCGGGTTTCAGCAGCCGCCTTCTGCGCCTCTGAGAGAGCTGCAGAATCGGCTACGAGTTTCTTTACCATCTCAGGCGTGTACCCCACGCCGTCGACTAATATGCTCTCTGCCATTGTTTCTTTTGTCTCCTTTTCCTTTTCTTCATCAATAATTGATGAGCTTGATTGTGTAAACATTTCTAAATCTCCTTCTTGTAAATCGGAATCAGCAGAATCCAGGATGCCGCACTTTGGTCTTGGGCACCTTCCGAGCTTCACCACAGCCAGGTGATCGTACAGGACATTCTTTTGAATAGCCTCATACGGCTCATCGTTGAACGTCCCGGCCTCTTCAATAATATCAGCGAAATAACCAGGACTCAGATCGCGCTTCCCTTTACTGACTTTGTCAGCAAGGGCTTTGTCAGTAATGAGCAGGTCGCCCGTGGCAACATCATTCTTGAGCCTGACAGCTTCTGGAAGAACCCTGCCCTTTATCTCCGATACGTCCATTATCACTCTTGATCGCGGATGCTCGTCCGTTACCATCATCCGCTGCATCGTGAGCATCGACTCTGCAAGCGCTTCAGGGGATTTCAGTACCTTCTTCCCCTGATAGTCCAGCACCATCGCCCTGCATATTACAGCGTCCTTGACCATCAGGCCGTCTCTGGTATCAACCAGCCTGGAACTGTCAATCTGGATGCCCATCGAATCGGCGAACATTACCCGGTCTGCTGAGTCGGTTTTCCCTTGCTCATCCAGGAGTTCCTCTGCGTTATTGAGTATTATCATGTACTACTCCAGCGAATTTCGAGTGGATTCAGTGTTTTAGTCTGGGGGCCCATTTAGAGTAAAATGGAAATCGTTTATATTTAAGCACTAACTTACTATTGTATTATCTAAGTAATATTGATTAAATAAGAAAAGCAACACATATAGTGAGGGCGATGATCATCTTCCTGATGCCTTCCGGATTTCTAATCCGACGGTCATGAGTTAAAATCCCCCCAGCCCGATACGGTTTTAGAAAAATCAGGCAAAAACAGTATTATACTATCCATTACGGATTTTGTGAGAAAACTTAAAGTAAAAGGCTTTATGATAAAACCTTTGAACGGAAAAGAAAGATTCTAGATAGGTTTATATATTTAGATACTTATTCATATATAAAATTATGGTGTGAAAAAATGGGTCTTATTGATGCAGGAATCGACTTTCTTAAAGGTATAAAAGATCTCGTCTCCGATGAACCTTTTGATGTTGGTTTGAGATTCGAAAAATATGTATTGGATAAATTTTCGCCAAAGTATTATTCAATTGTTGAAAGGACACATTCAACAGAAACTAATCAAGAACGGTACGTAGAAAGTAGCATGAATCCAGATTTTGTTTTTCGATATAATCCTTCTGGCGAGATGTTCGCCGTAGAATGTAAGTACAGAACGGACCTTTATGATGGGATGCTGAAATGGTCATATCCAGCACAATTAAAGAGATATCAAGATTTCTCATATAAACGAAGAATACCTGTTTATATTGTTATTGGATTGGGTGGTTATGAAGATGAACCCAAAGAAATGTTCAATATTCCGTTGGAAGAAGCAAAGTATCCAGACCTTTATCCGAGTGTGTTCAATAGATATAGCAGGCCCCCAGACAAGTCTTTTTTCTGGAAGAATGGGGAATTGTACTAGAATTGATTATTTAAAAAATGGCAGTGAAAATAAATGCAAAAATTCTGTCATAATTGCGGTAAACCTGTAAAAGTTGAAGATGCCAAATTTTGTAATGAATGTGGAGTTTCATTCACTGAAAAAACTAATGAAGAAATAAAAATCAATAAAAATGAAGCTGTAATCTCTAAAAAAGATATCAAGTCTGAAATTGAAATGGAACCAACAGTAAATGAAAATATATCCTCTCTATCGAATAAAGATTTAGGAAATATGCTTGAAACATTTACTGCTGAAATCCTTCAAGCAGAGGGTTTTTCGATCAAAAAAAATGAAAGAGGGAGGTTAGACAGCAAATCTGTTGCTGAATGGGATATAATCGCAACTAAGAAGCAAAAAGATAAACCTTTGACAAGAATAGTTGAATGCAAAAATTATGGAAATTCGGTTCAACGTGAAAAAATCGATGCATTCATAGGTAAATTAAAGACATATTCTTCAATCAAAAATCCTAATCCTCTTTTTGTATCCATGAGTTTTACATCTGGCGCAAGAAACCAAGCTGAATATGAAGGAATCGAATTGTGGGATTTTAAAGATTTAACCGAAAGACATGTATTATCTAAGATTGGAAGATTCGGAAACCAACAAAAAGAAAGAATTATTCCCTATGCACTGCCCTTATTGATCGACTATGTTAAAATAACAAATCTTGAATTAAAAAATTCTAATAAAACAACGGTTAACCGTGCAAAATTGTTTTGGCGCCCATTTTATAAAATTAACTATTCCGTTCGTGTAACAAAATCTGATCCTTCTGGTAAATCACATACCGTAAAAGATGATGGATTATGTTTTGTTGATGCACAAGATGGAGCTGTTTTAAATTTGCCAACACCAAAAGAAAATGATACACTCTTAGATATTTTTCCTACTATAAAATTTAAGGATTCAGAAGAAGATTTGTTTTTAAAGGAACTAAAATTCGAACCTGAACATGATTATCAGGTCCCTTTAACAGATGAATATCAATCAATTCAAATTGATCCAAAGATATCAAAACATATCGCAAAAGAGAATGCTATTAGTTCCATTATTTATGCAAATACAAAGACATTCGAATATGAAGTAAAAAGCAAACGACGAAAAAGCGACGATTATGATTTCGAATTTCCGGAAACTAGAGACTTCACGATTGTTCCCAAAAAAGGGGATATTACTATCAGAGAAACACAAGTTGTCCATGTACCAAAATGGGATGTTGAATTCATTAGCGGTGAGCAAATCTATCGAAGAGAAGTTATAGGTCATAAAGGTACAATAATTTCAGATTCAATTAGTCATTGCCCTAAACATAAAATAATAGGGCTCGAACTTTTTAAGAAAAATACAATAGCAGTATGCGAAACAGATGGCAAAGCGTTATGTAAAGATCATGTTTTTCAATGTCCCTCTTGCAAAAAATGGAACTGTGAAGAACATAGCATGAAATGCAGTATTTGTGGAACACACTATTGCTCTGAACACATTACAAATAAATGTTCAGACTGTGAATCTTTAGTTTGTGATGAATGTTCATTGAAGTGTCCTATATGTGGTCAGAATCATTGTAAAAAGCATTGGGTGAAATGTGATAAATGCAATGATGAAATTTGCCTTAGTTGTACAACAACAAAAACCAGTATGTTGGTTTTTAAAAAATATATATGTAAGAAGTGTCAAACTTGAAATTGGCTTTTACAAATTGACTGACATACAAGAAGCAACAATACATGCAAATCCATTTGAATACATCGCACCTTTGAGCGTTTTCAAACTGAAGGTTTGATACTATTAATCCGATGCCCGCTACTGATGAACAATAGTCGATGGCGCCTCCCTTGGCTCTCTCGACCGAGATGCGGCCCCCGGCGCAGTACCTTCCTTGGCCTTCGTCTGCACGAACTTCAATAAGGTCAGCTGCTCTTGCGTCAGCGCCGGGCGGCCGTCCCTTGTCCTGATCTCATCCGGCGTCTCGATGTATGAATTTACTTTGTTGTAGTCTATTTCCGACTGTATCTTCTTTATTTCCAGTTTCTCTTTCTCGGTGAGCTCATACGGACTGTTCCATGTCAGCTCCCACTCGTTTTTCAGGTCGCCATTCGTGAAGCCTTTTAGAAGTTCCACAAGGAAGTTCGAGATCCAGTTCTGCTTGACCACGACCTTGCTGTAATACGTGCTCCTGTCGAGCTGGCTGCCAGTCACTGCGCCGGTCGCCAGACCGTATAAGATGGTCTTGGGGTATTCCGTCACTCCCGCCAGCTGCACTATGGCGCTCTCGAAATACGGCGCCGGGTTGAGTACGGCACTGGCTGTGTTCAGCACGCTGGCTTTATAGCCATCGGGAAATGCCAGTACGGTCTTGGCGTTTATGTCGCCCAGCGAATCGAGCGCTGCATCACGGTCTTCTGGCGTGGCGTCCGGCGGCAGGTCAAGTCCGAGGAGGCCGCCGCCCACGCGCCACATCGTCTGACCTGCGCTCCATAGCATGTGGTCAATGACAGAAATGATATTGAATGGACGGTCGAGGACCGAACAGCCCGGCGTATCGTCTTCACCAAGACCGGGAGTAGTTATTACCATCAACCTGGAGGCATGTATTTCAGTATTTTTCCCGAACATGCCTGGATTCAGGGTTATCTTTTCCAGCTCTTCCGGAATTAGCTTGTACCCCGACCCATCCTTCTTATACATGACCTCATGTATCCAGTTCCGCGGGATGGCGACTATATATTCTATTTTTGCGCCTCTGTTTGAAAGCGCTGTGTCCAGCCCCTGCCCGTCTTTCCTGCCGATGAGCAGGAAGCTGCGCCCGTAAAGTCTTGAACGTTTTAGTGCTTTGTCAAGTTCTATCTCTATCTTCTCATGGTATACCCTTATGAACTGCTTTGAAAGCGCCTTATCCGGTTCTTCAGGAGTCGAAAGCTTGTTGATCGTAAAACCGTTCTTCAGGGCATCGTCGATGATTTTATCCACGATCGCGCCGCCTATGCCGCGCTCGTATTTCTCCTTGCGATCCGCGTCTGTTATTTTCAGTTTGAACAATGAAGTTGTTGCAGTGTTATTCTTGGTGGCGTTGGGTGTATTGTTTGGGAATCCTGCTTCCTTCGGGGTATAGGTCACCCCATTATTCCATATCTTGCTGATTACATGCCTGACCAGGTCATCTGCGTTAGTGAACACCGCCATTTGTTCAGAAATATTATCCTTTTCATATATTAAGTCTGACTTACTATGGTATTATCTCGATATTACAATAGTAATAATTATATGCAATTAAGAAGTATGACATTGCATGGAGACTGAAGACATAGGGCTGGTCGGCCTGCGGAGCGTGAACGCAGAGCTGTACCGTAGATTCCGTATGCGGTGTGCCCAGATGAAGCTTACCTGCGGTACAGGATTTGAGCAGGCGATATCAGCGTGGCTCATAGCTTCCGCCGGTGCCGATCTGCTATCCCAGCCTCCTTTTGATACGATAAACCCGAATGTGGTAAACGAATTCCGTTCACGGTGCGGGCAGAAAGAACTGAGCATCCTTTCCGGGATCACTGAAGCGATGATCGTCTGGATACATAATCTTTCATTCACCGACCCCTATCCATCCGGGGCTGATAAGGGGAGCAAAAAGAAGCGGAAGGGGTAGTATGGGTGGAGACCAAATAAGATATACTCGCTCAAAATCGGATTTAATGACATAATTATTCAACTAGAAAATCAGCAGAGAAAAGCGATTGATGAGGCACAGGCAAGGATTGAGCGGTTGAAGGAATTGGGGAAATAATAAACCCCTTTATTTCTACTGCAATTTATAAAATAAATAAGATACATTTAGATAATTCACATTATATATATGTAACCAGTTAAACTTTTATACTTTATTAGTATATTATTATATCCATTCTTTAAAGGAATGAACGAAGGAGAAATAACGAAATGATGACAAAGATTGTTCATGTCCAATCGGTATTACCATATGAAGATACCATTGCGCTAAAGGCAAAAACTGGAGAATCCTCCATTAAAGAAGCTATTTCAAAAGCAATTTACCATTTTTTAGAATGCCAAAATTCAGATGGGGATAAAGGGAAGAATACTTAGGAAAACTATCTTCTTTTTTCTATAAACATCTATTTACTCCTCCTGGTTGCACCCATCTCAATTGCCTGTTCAACCCACACCATATCTTTCATGACCAGAACCACCTTATCCCGCAAAGGATAGCTTTCTATAGAGTTCTTTAAAAGTTCGCCATATTTCTGATACTTACTTATTTCCACAGTATAAGAGTCAGGGTCTTCGATTATATTTGGGTCAAAACCTTTTCTATCAAGTAGCTTCATGACTTTATTCCTCTCCCCTGCTGTTGGCATTTTAAACCTATAATTTGCCTTTTCATAATATGGTTCAAGTTCTCTGAATAGCTCAGGGTCATCGAAGAAGTGCTTGAAATAATATGCCTTATTGAGTTTGAATATGTTTATTCGATGACGTTTTTCGGATATATCGAAAGAGGGCATGACTCACATAATAATTATCGTCTAAAGCCACTGGTTCTTTTTTCGGCCTTTCTTTTGTTCCGGCAGTCCTTGCACCTAATTGGTTCACTGTATCCTTTCTCTTCAAAGAATTGTTGCTCCCCTTCTGTAAAAATGAAGTCTTTGTTACAATCAATGCATTTTATCTTTTTATCTCCCATATTTTATTCTCCCTTTTAGCTATGTAATGACATATCTTTTTTTTATAATAAATGGTCACCTTCCTCCACCACAACTACCACAATCCCCTCCACAGCCGCCAGGAAAATCTTCTTCTTCACCATCTTCTTGCGTTTTCATTCTGTTGAGTTTTCTTTTCTTTTCAGTAATTATGACGTCAATATTAGTCCATTCTAAACTACCTGGTTTGTAATGTTCCTTTACTTTTTCAATTTCTATGATTTCCTCTTCAAGTTCTCTTATTGACATTATTTATTCTCCATTTTTTAGTTTTTGTAATTTTACCACCACCAAGTTCGTACTCTGTTGCCAAGCAGTGGACAGTTACTTTCAGCAGCTTTCCATATCTTGATCATCTTCCAATTTATTCACCTTCTAATAAAGCTCCGGAATTTTTCAGTTCATTTTCAATATCCATGATCAGTTTTTCAACTTTATTGATCATTTCCCCAATGCGTTCTTTGTTGAATTCCACAATTCTGCTTTTTCTCCCATAATCTGCCTGTACTCTCAGATCATACGAATGTTCATATAATTCCATCATCCTGGGGCTAACGCTTTGGATTTTTGATATAATCCTTTTTCTTGAAATAGTTGTTCCGCCAAACCTGAGTTTCATACATGCATAAACCGCATTTTCACATGCTACAAATAGTCTATTGGCAGAGGTGAATAGGTCTCCTTCATCGAAATTTCGCCTGGCTGAAGCAAGAGCAGTTTTAGCTCGATCGAAATCTTCAATTATCTCGTTCTTCAATTCATCTTTCAATACATTCACCTTTCAGGATTTTTCTGTTGAAGATTTTGATGTAAATATCTTCCAAAACTTCCAGCATATTTTCAAGTTTGAGTGCATCGATTTCACTTAATACTTTGTATTTATTTATTTTTTTGATCTTAGAAATGGCATCTTTTCGTGATAAGGCATCTATTCCTTCCAATTTACATACAAGAAATGCCATATCTTGCGCCACTGCGATAACTATTTCCTTGGTTGACTCGTAATCTTTATTTGTGTAATTTCTCAATGCAGCATTTATTCTTTCTTTTATAAATTTAAGTTCTTTTAAATCATCAGGCGGTTTCATGAGCTCTCGCACATGATCTCCACCATAAATCAAAATACCGTTTATGAGTGCAGTTCTTATAAGTTCATTTGTATTAAATTCATTTTTAGCGTCATGTGAATCAAGGAAGTGAACATTTATATATTCTCCAATTAGTTCATGAATCTCAGAAGTAAGTTTTTTAATTTCATCGATTTCTTTTTCATCATCAATAATTACAAGGATGTCCATATCGCTATTTTCATCATATGTCCCTGCAGCCACAGAACCAAAAAGGATAATTGCTTTTGATATGCAGTACACTTTTTCTCTAAAAAGCAAAATTGCCGAAATCTTAGCTTCTGGTAATGAAAGAAATTTATGCTGGTCAAAGAGCTGCCTTATAGCAAATGTCCTTGGATTTAACGTATTAAGCTGGATAATTTTTGTTTTTCCAGCTCTCTTTATTGTCAATATATTCAATGAATAAAGTCTGTTGATAGCATCCGCACCTGCGCCCTTCCCCACACTACTTTCCTTTATCAGATCTATCTCTTTGAATTCTTTCTGTGGATTTTTCAATAGACAGGTAAGTATTTTTATAGCTGTTCTTGTGCCGAGAATGTTTTCCATCTAATCATAATTATTTTGCACATTTAAATAAGTTCCTATTTTTAGGGAATTAAACCTGATTTCAGGGAATATTACCTGTTTTCAGGGAACACATGGTTCGACTATACCCCCTTTCAATTCCGTCTCTATCCTCGAATATCTTGAAATCGCCGGGAACTTTGCATTTTCGGCATGATCCCTGATAAGCTCGGCGCAGAATGAGTGAAAAGTCTTAACGATCACTTTCTTTCCCTGAAGGAGTTTCTCGTCCTTTTCGCGCATGTTCCTTGCGGCTTCTTTTGAGAAGGTGAGTGCGAGGATCTGGGATGGGTCGATGTTTTCCTTTTCGACCATGTATGCGATCTTTGAAGTGATGGTCGTGGTCTTGCCTGTGCCTGCGCCAGCGAGGATTAGCTGAGGGGCTTGTGTGTGTTTTATGGCTTCAAGCTGGCGGGGTTTTAGGGTTGAGAGGAGGGAGTCGGTCATATTTTATTTTCTCACAATTCTGATTTCTTAATACCAAATTTCAGCAAGCCATGCTTAGCTCAGAGCCAACGACTTATACACAGCATCAATCGGATCTTCATAAAATGAAATCTGGAATTTACTGAACAATTCTGGGGGCACAGTTGCTATTTTTGATGCAGAAGATATTGGAATCAGGACTTTTTTCGCTCCGGCATCTAAACAAACTTGCAGGAGGTCTGATAAGTTTTCTATATTGCTAATAGAACCACCTATTGTAATTGTACCCAGTATTGCAGTTTGCTCTTGTATTGGCTTCTCTAAAGCACCCGAACATAGACTAAGGAAAGCTGCTAAGGCGAGGTCATCGGACATTCCCACGCCTGTGAGATCTTGAACATTTAAGTGGTAATCCTTTTCTTTTGTGGAAATACCTTGACTGACTGATTTTGCATTTGCTTTGAAATAGTTAAATGCAGTTTGAATAGCTTCTTTAGCTTTTGCACTCGAACCAAGACCTGATTTTTCATATTTACCAGTACCTGGAACAACTTGTAACTCTATTTTGTACACACCGATCTTGCTGGACGCAGCTCCAGATACGACATAAACTTGTCCTGGTTTAGTAATCCCTACAGGAATTATCATATTCCTTCCGCTTTCCGGGACTGTTACGAAATGTTCTGACAAATCTTTAATATCTATATAAGAGAAGTTGACATCGAAAAACTCGACCCCACCGATTTTTTTTAATTGCTCTTTAACCCTTCTCCTACCGATCAACGCATATTCCAATATTTCCTGAGCTTCATCTTTGGATATGTTCTCATCAGGATATATGAGTTTCATTAATCCAGAATACGTTTTTTTCACTGCAATGACATCTCTCTGGTTCAGGTTATTTCCAAACTTGAAGTAATTGAATATATTATCACTGAATGACTTTTTTCTCATTTCTCTTAAGAATTCAGCAAAATAATCTACTATGAAACCAAATCTGTCAGTGAAGTGTTCTGGTCTGAACTTTGGAACCTCCCATCCCGGCAAATAATAGTGGATCCTGTCAAAAAATGCACTGTCATTGTTCATGGCTTCGGGGAATGGTGCAAAAAGATGAAATGTTTTGAGCAATGACGATATGCTCTGGTTAACATTACCGACGAATACAACTGATGCATTCGCATTTATCTGGTCTTTTCCCCTGGCAAATGAACCAGATGCCATGTAATCTTTGAGTATCTGGATCCCGTCATTGTCTTTGAACCTTATCCCTGCGACCTCATCGAAAGCGACAACATCCCACATTCCCACGAGTCCTACCTGTCTTGTACTCATGTTATAGAATAGATTTGCTACTGTAGTTTGTCCTCCGGATATCAATATTGTGTTGGGGGAGATTTCCTTATAGACATGAGATTTTCCGGTGCTTCTAGGCCCGAGTTCAACCATGTTATAATTGTTTTCAATAAGAGGTACAAGGCGTTCAAGTAGATGCCACTTTACCGGATATTCCAGCTGTGTGGGCTCCATTCCGATGGTTCTGATTAAGACATCGATCCATTCGTCTTTTGTAAAATTCTTCCTCTTTTCTATGAAATCATTTATGTTCACATTGGGTATCTGTATGGGTTTTAAGCTGGAGATTATAAATGGGGATGGGGAAGATTCACTCGAATATTCCATCTTTATGATGCACCATATACCACCACCAAGCAATTTATCATACTTTTTTACATAATCGGGTTCAACTTCCACTTTCATGATGCCGAGATTAGAGAACAATGCTTCGTATACATCCCGTTTTTCATTAAGTTTGACAGTTACCTTGTCTATTATTGTATAGTAGCCAGTTTCTCGAATTTTTGATTTTATGAGTTCTGCTTCATCAGGGCGCACATAATTCTCTGATAAAATCTTTTTGACTTTCTTGACACCTTCCTGAATGAGTTCTTCATCATCGGTAGCGCAGTTTGATCCCAGGAGGTACTCCAGAACGTAGACAGGGACGTTGTGACCAACCTTCATAAGTTTTGTGAGGTCCTTTCTTACAACTTTTCCCGGAAAATTAATGTTTAGCTTATTATCAATCTCTGTGCCTGAATCTGTGTCTGCCATTTACAATTACCTTTCTCGTTAGTTTTATTCATATTGATTATTTAATGTATTAGAAATCATCTGTTATCAGAATGTCTACTTCAACAGGTATCTCAAATAACTCTCTTTGAAGAGCATTGGTATCTTCATCAATCACTTTTAGAGTGTAGGTTTTATTTTTGATATCGTTGCTAAGGGTTAAAATGACCTCCTGGATCCTTTCTTCTGGTTCATCTGACGAACTATTAAAAATGACCCGTTTTTCATCACTGACCTTTCGTCCATCACTATCCCTCAAACCTATCTTGCATGTCAGTGACTCACGTTTATCAGTCACTTTTCCAGTTTGTAATAATCTTATCTTAAAAGGGCTGCTGGTGATCTTTTTATGGGAATCCAGTACCGTGATCTCCACTTTGCCATATTCTATCCCTTTTCTATCAAGGTCTGAATCATAGCGGTTGTGATTATAGATAAGCACAGGTATTACTATCTCCTGCAATGATGCACCCCCATGGACATAATTTACTCCCCCGCCCTGGGATTTGAAACGCAGATCTGCGAGCGGTATGTATAGATGCATTTTCTTTTCAGAATCAACGGTTGGAGCCATACTGAATTTGTGTGTGTTTTTTAATGTCAGGTCTTGCTGGCTCAAGATAAAACGCTTATTCGAGTCGAGTATCTTGTTCCTGTCAAAATCTTGTGTCTCAAGCTTATCCACATTTTCGAGATGTTCTCTTCTATAAATAAAACCGTGATCCGATGTGATTATTACTTTTGTAACATTAAGTGATCGACCCAGACGATTGACCATTTTGTCGATATCCTGGATAGTTGATTCCACTGCATCGAAGACATTATGTTCAGATGATAATTTATCTCCTATATCATCTATCCTGTTATGATATATGTAGATCACTCTTTTACCCTTGATCTTATCTCTCGCATCATCCGTTTTTAGTTCTTTAAGTTCATCGAACCTTAATGCCACAGAATCTGCAAAGCTCTTCGACAGGATTTGTTCCCTGTTTTCTGTTCCATCTGAGTCAATCCCATCAACAAAGATGCGCCCATTACTGTACTCAAGCCTGGTGTTCGGCAAAAGGCTTGCCATTCCAAGTTTTGTGTAAGATGGAAGTGA
>Ga0209641_10004167_pt1 | contig 11979 bp, 8 predicted proteins | sample RifCSP16_1_FD_184022 | JGI IMG/M metagenome (GOLD analysis project Ga0209641, IMG submission 184022) | Soil microbial communities from Rifle, Colorado - Rifle CSP2_sed 16_1 (SPAdes) (version 2) | ecosystem: Environmental > Terrestrial > Deep subsurface > Rock core/Sediment | place: Rifle...
CTCTCGTCTGCGTCGCTTGTCCGGAAGAGGAGGCCGTCCCCAGGTCGCGGGTGGAGGCCGCCGTCAGCCAGGCGCTCGCCATCGCCGAATCGGTGGGTGTCACGGGGAAGGACCTCACGCCCTTTCTGCTGGCCCGCGTCGCCGAGCTGAGCGGTGACGCGACGCTTCGGGCCAATCTTGCACTGCTCCGGCACAACGCCCGGGTGGCGGCGGAGATCGCCCTGGCGCTGGCCGGGCCCGCTCGCTGAACCGATCGGGAACGAGCCGATCTGGGGAAGGAGACGGGAGGATGACAATGAGGTCTCCCGTGCAACACGGCCCCCGAGAGCATCTGCCTCTTTGCCTTCTAGCCCTCATGACGTTTCTCCCGGCCTGCGCACCCTCCCCTGCCCCGCTCGCCCCAACATCGGTGACCTCTCCTACCCAGGCCCCAACCCTCACCGCAACGCCGACAACGGCTCCTTCTCCCACGCGTGCTGCCGCTCCGGATGAACCTCCAACCACTTCCCCGCCTTCCCCCACCGCGTCCCTCACCCCAGCCACGCCGACCGAAGCGCTCGCGCCGGCGTTTCCCCTGCCATGGGTCCTGGTTTGCAGCCTGGAAGGGGAAACACTTCTCATCGATCCCATCGCCGGCCAGCGTCAGGATCTTGAGATTCCTCGCTGCCCGGATCCCTGGGGGGTGACATCGGCCGGCAATATGATTGCGTACGTGGCGCGCGGAACGGAGGGCCACCTCACGGAGCTGCACGTCCTGCATGCTCCGGATCTCGCTGAAGTCGCAGCCTTCTCCCTGGCTCCCGGAGAGCTCTCCACGTCGTACGGGCACGACGCGCTGGCCTGGTCGCCGGACGGCCGGTACCTGGCCATTACGACCGAGGGCACAGAGCAAGGGTCTAGCCTGCTTCTTCTCGACGTCGTCGATGGTGAGATGGTGCCTGTTTGGGATGGTCCTCAGCCGCCCATGGTCTTTGGCTGGTCGCCAGACCGCCGGTGGTTGGTCTTCCTCACAGGGCCGGGCACGTTCGAGGCTGCCTGGGCCGCCTCTGCGGATGGAGGGCAGCCCCGTCGTCTTTACGAAACCTTCATGGGGACCGACACCTACTTTGTGGAGTCCCTAGAAGCTTGGACCGGGGGCGCAGCCTTCGTCACATTTGGGGGTCCAGGAGAGGGCTGCTACTACTGGCTGCGAGAAGTGGACGTGGCCGGCGCCCGGAGCCGAATGGTCTATGAATCGAATTTCGTCGACGCGGCCGTCGATCCAAGTTCGAGAGTCGCTTTCCTGATCATCCCTGAAGAGGGGATGTGCGCCTATTCCGCCGAACCCGGGTTGTATCGCCTGCCTCTTGGCGGCGGCTCGCTGCAGCTCGTCTCGGCGGGGTCGGCATTGCGGGAAGTCGAATGGTTCGGCGAGCTCGGGAGGTTCGCCGTCAGAAACTATCCGCCTCCTGGGATCAGCCTGTTCTTCCCCCGCGGCTCTCTGGACCTCTCTCTCGAGGAAGCCGAAGAGATCTATCCGTCACCGGACGGGAATTGGATCCTCGCCAGGATGGCCACCACCGAGGTTCAGCTCCTGGATTCCTCGTGCGAGACCGTATCCAGGGTGGAAACCGCGCCACCGCAGCAAGTGTTGTGGTTGCCGGATTCACAAGCGCTGATCGCCTTGGTGGATGGCGAGCTTGTGCGCGTCGATCTCGACGGCCGGGTCCGAGCCCTTGCACCAGGCCTCGGGACGGGCAAGATCATCGCCCTGCTCTGGCCCCCACGGTAGACGGGAACCTTCATGGGAGGCCTGTCGACGCCCTGGCTCGCGCCCGGTGGGGATCCACCAAGCGAATTCGATTGGCGCTCGAAGAGGATCGCTCTTCTCACCTATGGCACCCGAGGGGACGTAGAGCCCTTCGTTGCGCTGGCCGGGAGGCTCCGCGGCGCGGGGGCGGACGTCGTGCTGGCGGCTCCAGAATCCTTCAGGCCGCTGGCAGCCGCCCACGATCTGGAGCTCTTTGCGCTTCCCGGCAACCCTCAGGAGCTCGCCCGGCAGTTCGTCGAGCAAGCCGGCCACAGCCGATTTCGCATGATTCGGACGATGACCGGGCATGTGATGGGGATCGCCGCGGAGGCCTTCAAACGGATCGGCGAGGCATGCCGGGGCGCCTCGTGCATCGTCCATTCCTTCTTGATGACATCCCCAGGGCATCTCTTTGCCAGCCGGGATCGGATCCCTGAGATCTCTGCACAGCTCTTCCCGGTCTTTTCCTCGACTCGAAGTTTCTCGGCCCCAACGTTTCCAGATCTTCCTCTCGGGCCCGGCTATCGGTGGCTCACTCACGCGCTCAACTCCTTCATCTATTGGGAAGGCGGGCGGTTGCTGTATGCGCGCCTACGCAGGCGGGATCGTGCCCTGCCCGCCTATCCGTCCTGGCCTTTCGGAGAGAGGGGGCGGGTGCGCCTCCTCTACGCCTATAGCCCGGCGGTGGTCGCCGCTCCGCCCGATTGGGGCCCGGCCTCGCTGGTCACCGGCTACTGGTTCCTCGATCCCCCGGCTGCGTGGGCGCCGCCGGCGCCGCTGGTGACGTTTCTGGAGTCGGGCCCGCCTCCGGTGTATGTCGGGTTTGGCAGCATGCAGAGCAGGCGCTCCGCGCAGATCGCTCGAGAGGCAGTGCGCGCCCTCTTGAAGGCCGGTCTGCGCGGAGTCGTCTCCGTCCCCGACGGCGTGCTCGACCCTGATGGCCTTCCGGCAAGCCTCTTCCGAGTGGGCGATGTGCCTCACTCCTGGCTTTTCCCCAGGATGGCGGCGGTGGTGCACCACGGTGGGGCGGGGACGACCGGCGCTGCTTTGCGGGCGGGCCGGCCCAGCCTCATCATCCCGCTGACAGCCGACCAGGCATTCTGGGCGCGGCGCGTGCACCGCCTCGGGACAAGCCCGCCCCCTCTGGCGAGGGCGCGGCTAACGGCGGACAATCTTGCGGAGGCAATCCGAGCAGCGGTAGAGGATCCTTCAATCGAGGCCAGCGCACGAGAGGTGGGGGGCCGAATCGCCGGTGAGGACGGCGCCGGGCGGGCTGTCGAGGAGATCGCCCGCGTGATCGCAACTCGGTAACGCCTGCACTTCCAGTCACCCGCTCCGCCTTCGCGCAACGTGTGCAGAAGGCCTGCAGTGCACCCGTGCGACCGGGCACCCTGACGCGAGCGATCACCGCCCTGGGCGGAGGCCGCCCTTTTCCCCCGCCAGCAAGGGACCTGCCTGGGGCGTCAGTCGAAGGGCGGGCTTCGACTTCCCTTAGCCCTCGCTTTCCCTTCCACCCCTTCGACTTCGCTCGGCGGCCTCGACTCCGCTCGGCCTGCGCTCCGCCCTCGCTCCGCCCAGGGGGCGGTGCGAGGATATCGAAGGTTGGGACAGCACCCTGAGCGCAGGCCGCCCTTTAACCCCGCCGGCAAGGGACCTGCCTGCGGCCCGGGGCAACGCCCTGAGCGCAGCCGCCCCTTAACCCCGACAGCAAGGGACGCCTGCTACACCACAGCCAAGAGCGCCTTCTCCGACCGCCGGCGAGGCTCAAGCAGACTCGGGAAGTAGCCCCCGTCTCCGACCTTGGGGATGCGCAAGGGGATCTCGCCCACCCGTGTCTCCCAGACCCGCCCGCGGTGGCCCCCTCTGTGTCAACATGAGGTGAGACAACCAGGAAGTAGAATTTAGGGAAGAGGGCGGAAGGAGAATCGGCATGTCTCACCGATCGCAAGTGAGCGCCTTAGCCATCAGCCAGGATAGACCCGACAGTGAGGTGCTGGCGAAACCAGAGCGGCGACGCTTCACGGCGGAATACAAGTTGCGCATTCTGCAGGAGGCGGAACAATGCGCCCATCGCGTCCTCCTTGTTTGGTTTGGCGATCACTCAGGGAAGCTCACGATGGCTCTTTTCACAAGCCCGTATCTACACCACTCCATGGGACATTATCCCCTTTCAGGGTGCGTGGGGGCTTGGACGCTAATCCGTCGAGCACTGCCTGTCATTGACCGCCCTAGACTAGACCAGGCACAGTCGCCTGATGTATACCGGGCGTGATCGCCCGATGTATACCACCCCTGATCGCCTGATGTAGACCACCCGTCGCCGCCCAATGTATACCAGCCCTGATCGTCTGGGGCATGGGGGCGGCTAGACTCCTCCGGCCAGTTTGGCTCGGAGGAGGAAACGGTGGAGCGTCTACACATGAACTACCTGCGTGACTTGATTCACCGCTTGCGCGTCGGCGAGAGCGAGCGGCGTATCGCCCGAGACTTGAGGATTTCGCGGATCACCGTGCACCGTTACCATGAGCTGGCCGAGCGGCAGGGCTTCCTGAAGCCAGGCTCGGCCATGCCGGAAGACAGTGCCATCGTGGCTGCTCTTGGCGCGGCCCCGCAACCGCCCCGGACCGTCTCGACGGTGGAGCCCTACGCCGAGGTCGTGCAGCAACTGCTGGATCAGCAGGTGGAGATGGTGGCCATCTTCCAGCGCTTGCGGGACGACCATGGCTTCAGCGGGAGCTATTCTTCCGTTCGCCGCTACGTGCATCGGATTCAGCCGCCTGAGCCGCGAGTGGTGGTGCGGGTGCAGACGGCGCCGGGGGAGGAGGCCCAGGTGGACTTCGGGCCGGTGGGGAGGTTGCTTGACCCGGCCACGGATCGCCTGCGCCCGGCCTATGCCTTCGTGGCCACCCTGAGCTACAGCCGCCACCAGTATGCTGAACTGGTGTTCGACCAAAAGGTATCCACCTGGATTGCGCTGCACCGGCGAGCCTTTGCCAGTTGGGGCGGCGTTCCGCGGCGGATCGTGCCGGACAACCTCAAGGCTGCCGTGGTGAAGGCTTTGATCCATGATCCCGTGCTCGGCGAAGCCTACCGCCGGATGGCCCAGCACTACGGTTTCGTGATCAGCCCCACCAGGCCCCATACAGCCCGGCACAAGGGCAAAGTCGAGAATGGGGTTCACTACCTGCAGCGCAACTTCATGGCGGGCCAGGACTTTGCCGACATCCGGGTCGCCAACCAACGGCTTCCCATCTGGGTCCGTGAGACCGCCGGAACCCGCGACCACGGCACGACCCACCAGCCTCCGCTGCGATTGTTCCTGGAGCACGAACAAGCCGCCCTTCTGCCTCTTCCCCCGGACCCCTTCACGCTGTGCGAGATCCGGCCGGTGAAAGCGCACCCGGACTGCCACGTGGTCATCGCCGGCAGCTTCTATTCGGTGCCTTATCGCTACGTCGGCCAGACCCTCGACGCTCACGTCGGGGAACGGTTGGTCCAGCTCTTCGCCAGCCAGGAACTGGTGGCCAGCCACGAACGCAGCCTGGGCCCCGGGGAATGGCACACCCGGCTGGAGCACTACCCCGCCTCCAAGGCCGCCTACCTGGAGCGGACACCCGAGCGCTGCCGCCAACTGGCGGTCCGGGTCGGACCGGCGACCCATCAGGTGGTTGAGACCTTACTGGCCGAGCGGCCGCTCGATCGCCTCCGGGCGGTCCAGGCCGTCCTGCGGCTGGAAGAAACCGTCGGGCGCCAACGGCTCGAGGCTGCCTGCGCCCGGGCCCTGTACTTCGGCGACGTGCGCTACCGGCGCATCAAGCACATCCTCAACTCGGCCTTGGATCAGGAGCCATTACCCGAGGCGGCGCCGCGGCTGGCGCAGCGCTCGTTCGCCTTTGCTCGACCCGCTGCCGATTTCTTCGTCTCAGTTGAAGGGGGCGAGCGATGATCAGCCATCCGCTCCTCCCCAAGTTGCGCCAACTCAGGCTCTCAGCCATGGCGCTTACCCTGGACGTTCGGGCGGCCCAGGCCGCCGAGCGCCAACTCACCCCGGTTGAGTTCCTGGCCTTGCTGCTGGATGACGAGCTGGAGCGCCGCAGCCACACCCGTCTGGCCCGCCACTTCACCCAATCCGGCTGCGACAGCCACAAGACGCTAGCGCACTTCAACTTCGCGGCTGCCCCCGGGATCAATCGCACTCTGATCCAGGAGTTGGCCACGTGCACCTTCCTGGCTCACCACGAGAACATCCTGATCTGCGGTCCGACCGGGGTCGGAAAAAGCCACCTGGCCAATGCCATCGCCTGTGAGGCGCTCAAGCGCGACCGGCGTGTCCTCTCGCGATCGACCCAGCGCCTCCTGGCAGACCTGCATGCCGCCCGCGCCAGTGGGTCCCAGCCTCGCCTGCTCGCCAGGGTCCTGGCGGCCGACCTCCTGGTCCTGGACGACTTCGGCCTCTTGCCCCTTTCGCCTCAGGCTGCCCAGGATCTCTACCAGATCATCAGTGAGCGCTATGAGCGCGGTTCGATGATCGTGACCAGCAATCGGGCCTTCGAAGAGTGGGCCGATGTCTTCGGCGATCCCCTCCTGGCCAGCGCCGCCCTGGACCGCCTCACCCACCACGCCCACACGCTCGTCATTCGAGGAGCCAGCTACCGGCAGCGAAGCCGCAGAAAGGAGAGTGCCAGCTACCCCTCAGCTGTGTCACAGGAACAACTGCCCAGAGTCACTTCAGAACAGACAGCCTGACCAAATAAAGTGGCCTACATCAAGGCGATCATGGGTGGCTCAATGCGGGCGGCTATTGACACTGCCTACCACGGATAGGCCCAGGGTTTGTACATCGGGACCAGATGGTGAGCCCGGAGGTCTCCGTTAAGCTGCGGAAAGCCAGGGTGATCCTAGGCTGGTGAGGAGTTGGACGCGCGTTGGGAGTGGATCAGAGCTCGAGCGCGGTCTACCTCCCGCCGATGTTGGCTCCACGGTCGCACGACCCTCGTCTGGCCTGTCCCAACGACGAGCCCTCCGGAAAGACCAGGGGTTCAGGAGGGCGGTGGGGGCAGGAGCTTGGTGTTCTCGCCCCAAGAGCCGTGCGCGCCAGAGTCATCATCGGGGCGGCTTCTGAGGGAATATCGAAGCTTGTGACATGTGACACTTGGAACGCCGGCGGGCGAACATGTATTCTTCTGGTGAGGTTGTAGGTACATGCCTACACCCGCGGGGCGGGACCTCCACCCCCTCTTTTGACTACCATAAAGACCTATGCAGTCCTGTAATCCTCTTTCCCGGTTCCTTCACGCCAAGAGCCGATTCCGTGACCAGAAGGAGGGCAGGTAATCCCCGAGTAAACATTCAATCATGTTCGCTATGCGCCTCCTGGGCTGGGAACCGTGACGGGACGGGGAAAGACTCGATTAGCAGCTTGCCAGGGGAAACCTCATTCTCTTCATGTCGTACGCTCGCCGTCTTTGGCGTATGAGAGGCGCGGGCCCGGGTATTGGGGGTGTAGCCACGGGCCTTTGGACGCCGGTCCCGGCCGAGCCAAGCGATCTGCCAGTATCCGAGCCGTGATGAGAACAAGCCATAAGGAGAAACACCGATGAAGAACAAGTTCATGATCGACAAGTCCTTGATTCAAACTGCTCTTGGCGTCGAAAAGGCCGGCATGGCGATCCGAAACGCGAGGCTGGTGAACGTTCTCACAGAGGAGATCTACCCCGCGGACGTTGCCATCAAGGGTCAGCGCATCGCGTATGTCGGGGATATCAGCCACTGCACGGGCCCAGAGACGGTCGTCATAGATGCCAAAGGCAAGTACATCGTTCCGGGCCTGATCGACCCGCACATTCACCCCGAAGCCTGCAAAGTCCCTCTCACACGTCTGGCACAGGCCATGCTCCCGAGAGGCACAACAACGATCTTTGCCGGATTGGATGACTACTGGTCCCTGTTCGGGATCGACGGCGTCAGATTCGCCCTCGACGAGGCGAAGAAGACGCCGCTTCGGGTGATCTATCACCCTTACTCCAGGGTCCCCGTCACAGGCTTCGACCCCGCCTCGACGGTCGCACACGAGTTTGGATCCGAGGCCATCAAGAAGGTCCTCGACTGGCCAGAGACCGTCGGGCCTATGGACATGGTCATTGACTGGATCCTCGGGTTCGACAAGGACATGCATGAGTCCATGCGCGCAGTCCAGGAGCGAGGCCTGCTCGTTCACGGACATGACACGTTCGAGGTGGGACCGCGGATGCAGGCGTTTCTGACTACGGGCATTCGCAGCGACCATGTTCCCTTCGCCGTCGAGGAGGCCCTGCAGAAACTGCGGGCCGGAATGTGGGTGATGTTCTGCGATAGCCCCATCGCCCGCATCATGCCAGACGTTATCCGCGCCCTCACCGAAACCAAGATCTCCACCCGGCATGCCACCTTCTGCATCGATGACATGGATTCCCGGGATCTGTTTGACCCAGGCCACATCGATCACCAGATCCGGACCGCCATCGCCTCTGGACTCAATCCGATTCAGGCTGTCCAAATGGCCACCCTCAATGCTGCCGAGTGCCACAGGATGGATCATGTGATAGGCAGCATCGCCCCTGGACGATCGGCGGACATCCTGGTCGTCGGGGATCTGATCCGCTTCACCATCGAGATGGTGGTCTCCCAGGGCGAGTTGGTCGTCGACGGAGGAAAGCTGCTCAAGGAACTTGAGGTCCCGAAGTACCCCTCCTGCTTCTTCAACACCGTCAAGCTCACCAGAGAAGTGACGCCCGACGACCTAGTTATGAAGACCGACGGCCAGGCCAAACAGGTGAAGGCCATCGCGCTACATATCCCCCCATACAACCCGATGAGATTCAAGAAGGAAGTCACCCTCAAGGTGATCAACGGTGAGGTCCAGCCCGATCCGGAGAACGACATCCTCTACTGCGCCATGGTGGAACGACATCGCCGGACCGGAAACATAGGCTTGGGCCTGATTAACGGCTTCAATCTCAACGGGGGAACCATCGCCACTTCGGTCATGGTGCCTTCCAACAACATCACCTGCCTGGGCTCCAACAAGCAGGACATGGCGTTCGCCATCAAGCGCGTCGCGAAAATGGGGGGTGGCCAGGTTGCGGTGCGGGACGGGAAGGTCATCGCCGAAATCCCCCTTCCGATCGGTGGCATCCTGGCCGACGTGTCCTCGGAAGAAATGGCGGACATGGAGCGCAAGCTGACGGACGTAGTTCATAGTTGGGGCTGCCCTATGCCACGGCCCTTCTTCTTCCTGATGTTCCTTGAGATCGTGCCTCTACCCGATTACGCGCTCACCGAATACGGAGTCGCCGAGTTCAAGACCCTTAAGTACATCGATACGATCACCGAAGTGATCAAGTAGGAATCGCGGGATCGGGGGCCAAGCGGCAGACGCCTGTGGTGACTCAGACGGGTTGTGCCGATCGCCCGGTCCGGAGGCTTGCAGCATCCTCGGATGGGGTGGGGATTCGGCCCGGATGAAGCAGACAAACGGAGCGAAGGCTCGAGCACCGGTTGCCACCCCAGATGGATCTGCCGTGCAGTGCTCTCGGGGATGCATCTCCCTGAAAGGGTCTTCAGGAGGGATTGAAGTGAGTAGTGTTCAGCCAGGCGGGCCCGATCTCCCCCCGCGTAGACAACTGGCCGGGGGCTTCGATGCCGAGGCTTAACCGCCACAGCCCTCTCCCGCTGCACCACCAGCTGTCTGAAATCCTTCGGGCTCGCATCGAAGCCCATGACTACGCTTCGGGGAACCGCTTCTTGTCCGAGAGCGAGATCGAGGGTGAGTTTGGCGTCAGCCGCAACACGGTGCGCCGGGCGATTGACACCCTGATCGGGCAGGGGCTGATCCGGCGGGATCGCGGCCGCGGCGCATTCATCATCTCCCAGTCCATAGGCGTCAGGACGAGGATCGAGAGATTCGTGGAGCACTTTGAGACCCTGCGAAGGGCCGGGTATGAGCCGGGTGTCCGTCATTTCGGCACGCGGCGGATCCCGGCCAGCAAGGAGTTGGAGGCTGTCCTCGGACTCACGCCGGGCCAGGAGTTGGTCCTTTTCGACAAGCTGTTTCTCGCCAGCGAGCAGCCCGCCATTTTCGCCCGCGACTACATCGCGGCGGCCCGGCTGGGGGACAGCTTCGACGTTACAGGATCGGGCACGAGCTTCTTCCGCTTCCTGGAAGACTGCTGCGGCCGGACGGTGGATTTCATCATGGCGGACATCGCCGCGGTCAATGCCGACAGGGAGGTGGCCACCCGGCTAGGAGTCGCCGTCGGAGCGGCGGTTCTACTGTTGAAGGAGCAGTTCTTGGATCCGTCCCAGCGATTGCCGCTTGCCTTCGCCGAGAACTACTACCTTCCTTCGATCATTCAATTCAAGATCCTCCGGAAGCGTGAGCTCGAATAAGAGGCTGGGCCGTCTCCAGGGTGATGTGCCCTGGTCCATTCCGGGCGAGACCGCCGCGTACGGGGGCGTTAATGGCCAAACACATGCTCACCGATCGTCGAAGTCACAAGGTGTTGTTCGTGTCACACTGCGTCCTGAATCAGAACGCGAAAGTGTACGGAATAGCCATGTCCCAGGGCACGATCAAGCCGGTGGTGGACCTGATGTTGGAGCACGATGTCGGGATCTATCAGATGACGTGCCCCGAGATGACCTACCTGGGAGCCATGCGCTGGGGTCACGTCAGGGATCAATACGACTCGCCGATGTTCCGGCGCCACTGCAGGCAGCTCGCTGCCGTGGTCGTGGACCAGACGGAAGACTACCGCCGGAATGGCTACGAGGTCCTCGGCTTCCTGATGATCGACGGCAGCCCGGTGTGCGGACTGAGTCGCGTCCCTGTGGCCGAGGATGGCGTCGTCGTCGGAGGGATGGTCTGGTACACGCTTGCTCAACACGTAGGCCACAACAGGGGGGTGTACTGCCAGATCCTTCAAGAGGAGCTGGCGGCGAGGGGGATGGGCGGCGTCCCGTTCCTCGGCCTCCCGGAGGGTGAGGAGCCGGGCCCGATGGAGGACGCGCTGGAGCGGCTCGGGGCCCTTCTCGCCCGGTCGCGTCTCCCGCCCGATGGGCTGACCGGAGTCGGCGAGCCAGGTACGTCGGGCAAAGGCCCCAACGATCGGTAGGCCGCGGTGGTCGATGGAATGACGATGAGGATTCGCAATGAACTCAGTGGAAAGACTCGTCGCGTCGGCCGATGGGAAGCCTCTGGATTGCGTTCCCGTGATCCCCGGGATTGGGCACTATGCGGCGGTGCTGGCGGGGGAGCCAATCAACAAAGTGGTGTTCAACCCTGCCCTGATGGCTGAGGTCATTCTCCGGTGTGTGGAACGGCATGGGCACGACAGCTGCAGCCCGATCACCGACTATGGCCTGGGAACGGAAAGCATGGGCAGCCGGGTTCGTTTCGGGGAGCGGGAACAGGTCCGGGTTGTCGAGTTCCCGGTGGCAACTCGAAAGGACGTTGCCAGACTCCGAATTCCCGATCCTCTGAAGGATGGCCGCATGCCGGTCATTCTTGAATGCGAGCAGATCCTGTACGAATCCCTCCATGGGCGAGTGGGAGTCCAGGGCGCCGTGGCCGGCCCCCTATCCTTCGCCGCCAACCTGCGCGGGCCCCAGGGCCTGCTGATCGACCTGATCGAGGATCCAGGGCTCGTTCACGAGCTTCTGGGGATCTCCCTTCAGGCCGGGATCTCGTTCGGGGAAGCACAGATACGACGCGGGGGGATGAGCACCATCGCCGTCTACGATCCCATGATGACGCTGATCTCCAGCGCAATGGCAGACGAGTTCGGCTTTCCCTATCTGGAGCGGCTCTTCACGCATCTGCGAGGCCTGGGGGCGGTTGTCATGCTCCACATTTGCGGCGAGACCACCCGTCTGTTGGAAAGGATGGTCCAGGTGGGGGCGAACATCCTCAGTCTGGATGTGAACGTCGACCTAGCGGAGGCGAAACGCATCGTCAACGGGCGCGCCGTGATCTCCGGCAATGTGGCGACGCAGAACTTGGCCTGGAGAAATGCGGCGGCTATCTACGAAGAGTCATGTCGGTGTATCGAACGGGCGGCCGTGGGCGGGCGATACACGCTCAGTTCGTCGTGTGAGGTTCCTCTCGAGACTCCTCCCGCGAACATTGATGCCATGATACGAGCGGCGAGGGA
>Ga0209641_10004175_pt1 | contig 11971 bp, 10 predicted proteins | sample RifCSP16_1_FD_184022 | JGI IMG/M metagenome (GOLD analysis project Ga0209641, IMG submission 184022) | Soil microbial communities from Rifle, Colorado - Rifle CSP2_sed 16_1 (SPAdes) (version 2) | ecosystem: Environmental > Terrestrial > Deep subsurface > Rock core/Sediment | place: Rifle...
ACTGGGCATCGGTCATCGGCAGGTTGACGCAGCCGCGCGAGGTTGTCGTTCCGAACTTGGCATGCCAGTAGGTCCCATGCAGAGCCCGCGCCTCGTCGAAGTACATCACCCATGGCACGTGCTGCAGGTAGTAGAAGCCCGGCTCACCGGGAATGCCGCCGGTCATCAGGTCCTGCTCGAGCTTGACCCAAACCTTGAACAGGCCGGGCTTGGTCCAGAAGCCGTTGCGACCCGTGGAGACCATCGTGGCATAGACCAGCTGCCCGCCTTCATAAGCGGCGACGGTCTGCTCGTACAGATTGACGGTGACCCACTTGTCGGCATCGACACCGGGCGGCGGCGTGGTATCGGGGACAACGCGCGCCACATTCCGCTGCTCGATCCACTCGCCGCGGCCTACTTGATACCACTCCCAGTCGCCGGCGCGCTGGACATCATAGATTTGCACGACATCGAACTTGCTCAGCCAGTGGTCGGTGTAGCTTTCGCCGCCCGGTTGAGTCGCCGCGAACGTGCCGGAGACGACCCAACCGAAGGGACGCTGCGGGGTGTGGCTGAACGCCTGGCCGTGATAATCCGCAGGCGTAAAGTCGCTGGCTTCGCCGGAGCGGACATAGCCGTCGCCGGTGGTGTAAATCTCTCCGTCTCCACTCGAGAACGAGTCGGTGTAGTAGAGGTAGACAAACCCCTTATCGATTTCGCCCGTCTCGCCATGACCCGAGGCAGCCGCGTCCGCGCTGGGGAACAAACGCACAGGCTTGTTCCCGGCGCGCAGGTAGTTGGTGGGAACGGAGTACATCTTGGGGTCGAGCGGCGTCGTCGGCAGCGGCATAACCGGATAGAGCCCGGTTTCGGCCAGCCGCTCCAGGGCGGCGCCCGGCCCGGTCGGGGGGCACAGCTCGGGGTGGCGCACCTGGACCCGCGGAGGGCACAGGTAGTCCGGCGGTGGCCCCGGTGCGACCGGCGGCACAGCCGCGCTGGCTGCCGTCAGGATCGGAGCTATTAGAAGGAAGGCGCCTACGAGCCGCATCAGGTTCCCGACTTCATTCGGCGTGCATTCTACCAGCCGCCGCGCCAAGGACGAACGCGGCGTGACCGGCCGCTATCGCCGTTCCTTCGCCTCCAACGCCGCTCGGTCGATGAAGGCCTGGAGCGGCATGGCCCCCAAGTCCTCTCCGCTGCGCAGACGTACCGCTACGGCACCTTCTTGCGCCTCGCGATCGCCGATGACGAGCATGTAGGGGATCTTGCGGAGCTGCGCGTTCCGGATCTTGGCGTTCATTCGTTCCGGTCCATCGTCGACCTCGGCTCGCAACCCGGCCGCAGCCAGCCGCTGGGCCGCCTCATGGGCGGGCGCGGCATGGCGGTCGGCGATCGGGATCAGGGCAGCCTGGACCGGCGCCAGCCACAGCGGAAAGGCGCCGGCATACTGCTCGATCAGGAAGCCGATCATTCGCTCGTGGGTGCCCAGCGGCGCGCGATGGATGACCAGCGGCATTTCCTCCTGGCCCTGGCGGTTGGTGAACTTCAGCTCGAAACGCGCCGGCTGGGCGAAGTCGACCTGATTGGTCGCCAGGCTGAACTCACGCCCGGTGGCGCTCCAGATCTGGACGTCGATCTTCGGCCCATAGAAGGCGGCTTCGTCGGCGACTTCGACAAAGGGCACGTCGCCGTGAGTCATCGCCCGTCGCACCATGTCTTCCGTCTTGAGCCACAGGCGCTCGTCGTCGACATACTTCTTACCCAGGCCGCGCTTGTGATGTGTGCTCAGACGCATGACGTACTTCTCGATGCCGAAGATGCGGAAGTACTCCAGATACAGGCGGGCGACGGCCAGGAACTCGGCTTCGAACTGCTCCTCGGAGCAGTAGATGTGGGCGTCGTTCATTTGCATCGAGCGAACCCGCAGCAGGCCGAAGAGCTCGCCGCTCTTCTCGTAGCGGTAGCAGGTGCCGTACTCCGCCAGCCGCAGCGGCAGCTCGCGGTACGAGCGCGGCTTGCTGGCGAAGATCTTGTGGTGCATCGGGCAATTCATCGGCTTGACGTAGTAGCGAGTGCCCTCCAACTCCATCGCCGGGTACATGTTGGGGGCGTAGTACGGCAAGTGCCCGCTGTGCAGGAACAGGTCTTCCTTGGAGAGGTGCGGCGTGCGCACCCGCACATAGCCGGCGCTGGCCTCCGTCTCCTTGGCCAGCCGTTCCAGCTCCTCGGCGATGACCGCGCCGTTCGGCAGCCAGAGCGGGAGGCCCGGGCCGACCTCATCGTCGAAGATGAAGATCTCCAGTTCGCGGCCGAGCTTGCGGTGGTCGCGACGCTTGGCTTCCTCCAGCATCGCCAGGTGCGCCTCGAGTTCCTCCGGGGTGTTCCAAGCCGTGCCGTAGATGCGCTGCAGCATCGGGCGCGTTTCGTCCCCCCGCCAGTAGGCGCCGGCCACGCTAAGGAGCTTGAGCGCCTGCGGGTTGATTTGGCCCGTGTTTTCGACGTGCGGCCCGCGGCAAAGATCGGTGAAGGTATCGTGCGTATAGGTCGAGATCACCGGCTTCTCCGACGTTTCCTCGCCGTATTCGTCGGTGCCGCCTCGCTCCAGTCCATCGATCAGCTCGATCTTGTACGGCTGATCGGCAAAGAGCTGGCGCGCCTCTTGCGCCGAGAGCTCGCGCCGCTGGAAGGCATACTTCCCGGCCAGGATCTCCCGCATTCTCTTCTCGAGGCGCTCGAGATCCTCGGGGGTGAGCGGACGCGGCAGGTCGAAATCGTAGTAGAAGCCGTTCTCGATCGGCGGTCCGATGGCGAACTTGGCCTGCCCCGGGAACATCTCCATCACCGCCTGGGCCATCACATGCGAAGACGAGTGGCGCAACCGGTAGAGCTGGGAGTCCTCGTACCGTTCGGCAGATGAGTGGGACATCGTCAACCTCCCCAACACAAAGGCCCCCGCCCGTCTGGGGCGAGGGCCGACGCGCTCGCGGTTCCACCCAGGTTGGCCCGCCCATCCGTGCGCGGGCCGTCTCCGGCGGCCGATAACGGGGCCGAACCTGGCGCTCGCGGGGGGTTTTCGCCGGTCCAACGCCTCCGGGGGCTCTCAGTGGCTGCCCTCGGTCCCTGTCGGCCGGACACCGGCTACTCGTCCCGGTCGTCGCGCCTCGATCTAAGTTGTCAGTGGCTAAGTGTTCAGTGGGCGGTATAGGACTCGAACCTACGACCTTTGCGATGTCAACGCAACGCTCTAACCAACTGAGCTAACCGCCCCGGGTTCGGATTATACCGCGCGCCGACGGGGGCCCAGCCATCAGGGGACATCGACCCGCAGCGCACGTTCGATAGGTGCCTTCCCCAGGACAGACCAGCTCTCGGGGCTGCACGCAACGGTCACGATCCTGGCTGCCTGGAGAGCACACTCGAGGTTGCCGAACCGTTTCCTTCCCTTGCGCAAAGCGGTATGGCCGCCACCCGTTGCCGCTCGGGGCCGGAGGAGCCTGACGGCCCTTCACAACAGCTTCCCTATCTGATGAGAAGAACGTTAGAGTTCAGGCCTCGGCCGCTCCCGGCCTCGGGGCAGTGCTAGAATGCCGGGGATGTCCGATACTCCGTCGGCGCCCAAGTCGGCACCGCCCGTTCCGGCCGAGAGCGGTGACTTCGTCGTCATTCGACGAAGTCACATGATTCTCGCGTTGATTCCGCTCGCGGCTTTGGCCGGCCTGGCGGTGGGGTATTTCGTGTGGGGCCGAGACGGCAACGTGGCGAGCTCCGCCTCGGCCGGGGCGACGGCTCCGGTCGCCGTGCAGCGGGTCCAGGTCAGCGTCGACGACGATCCGGCGCTGGGGCCGGAGGACGCGCCGATCACAATCATCGAGTTCAGCGATTTCAACTGCCCATACTGCCGTAAGTTCCACGCCGAGACCTTCACGCCTCTGATGGAGGCCTATCCCAATCAGATCCGATTTGTTTATCGAGACCTCCCCATCACCAGCGCCGAGTCGACGGTCGCCGCGCAAGCCGCCAACTGCGCCGGCAAGCAGGGTTCGTACTGGGAATTCCATGATGCCCTCTTCAGCGGCGAGTTGGGCCTCGGACGGGCGGCGTATGAGGCCTACGGAGAGCGGCTGGGATTGAATGTAGAAGCTCTGGCGGTCTGCCTCGATGCCGGCGGCGAACAGGCAGAAGTCGAATCGGACGCCCGCGAGGCGACCGCCCTCGGCGTGCGTGGAACCCCGACTTTCTTCATCAACGGAATCCCCCTTGTCGGTGCTCAACCCCTATCTCAGTTCAGGAGTGTGATCGATGGCGAACTCAACTCGTAAGACCTCCTCCCGGCGAGCCAAGCCGGCCGCCGTAGCGACGCCGGATCCCGCGCCCTCGCCGATGGACCCGGCCCCGGCCAACCAGACGCCTGCGCGCCGTTCGCCGTGGTGGACGGTGGGTATTGTCGTGGGCGCGCTGGCGATCGTCGCCGTGGTCTTCTGCGCCGGCGGTGTCGCCGGCTACAGCTACGGCCGAATCAGCAGAGTGTTCGCCCTGCGCGCCGATGTCATGCCTTTCGGTTTCATGATGCGGCCGTCAGACCAGTACGGCGGGCAAGGCTGGATGCCGCACAACCGTCTGGGCCCGCTTGGCGCGGGAGTCGCGTACCTCGGAGTGACCTATGGTGAGGTCGACCCCAGCCGGGCCGAGAGCGAAGGCCTGAGCCTCAACGAAGGCGCCGAAGTCTCGGACGTCGTCCAGGGAAGCCCCGCCAACGAGGCCGGCCTGCAGCCGGGTGACATCATCCTCGCCGTCGATGGGCAGCGCCTGACACAAGCGACGTTGTTGCGGCGCTTGGTCCAGGCGCATCACCCCGGCGATGAGGTCTCGCTGCTCGTCTTGCACAACGGTGAGCAGGTGACGCTGACCGTGGTCCTGGGCCAGGCGCCGAGCCAGTTGGCTCCATAGCTACGGCAGAATCTGAGCTACTTACCGCCGGCTCGTGGCTCAGGCGAGCGCCTGCGCCGCAGGCCGGCGATTGTGTCTGCCTCAGGATGGGTGACCGCCAAAAGTCGCCAATGATCCGTAATCTGTGATCTGTGATCTGTGATCTGTGATCTGTGATCGGTGATCACGGGCCTGTTGGAATTCGAGATGTCTGACCACGAACCACCGACCACGGACCACTTCTTCCCTGCTCGGCCGCAACCATGAAATCGATGACGAGGCGATTGAACAAGTCCGGCGAATCGATCGGCGTGGCGTGGCGCGAATCAGGTACGACGACCATCCGCGCACCCCGGATTCCCCCAGCGATCTCTCTCTGCCGCTCGACCGGAAACACGCGATCGAGCTCACCCGACACGATCAGCGTCGGGCAGGTTACCGATCCCAATCGCGGCCAGATGTTGAAGAAGGCGGCGGCGGCCACCGCCCGCAGGTAGTCGGACCGTCGGTTTCGGGCGAGTCGAACCGCCGCTTCCTGGCGCAGCCCGGCTTGATCCGGCTTCGGAAAGAGATCGGCGGCGACCCATTCGGCAACGTCTTCCATCCGGCCCGAGAGAACGCGGCCAAGCCAGACGCTGCCGAGCGCCAAGACTTCCAGGCTCGGGCGGAAGCGGGCCAGGCCGTTGGCTATGACGAGCGAGGCGACCTGCTCCGGAGAATCGACGGCCAGCTGCAGCGCCACCGCACCTCCGAGCGAGAGGCCAACCACATGGGCGGGCTCGGCGTGCGTCTCTCGGAGCATTGCGCTCACCGCCACGGCGAAGTCCTCGATCCGGGGCCAGTGGCGGAATCCCTGGCTCCGCCCATGGCCGGGAAGGTCCGGCGCCAGGAGGCGCCGCTGCATCCCGAGCGCGGGTGTCTGAAGCAGCCAATCTTCTCCACTGGAGCCGAGACCGTGAAGCAGGATCACCGGATGACCGGTTTCATGCTTCGGGATGTGCTCTTCCCAGTGAAGGCGGAGACCGTCGGTGGTTAACTCAGGCATGGTGGGAATCCGATCTCTGATCTCTAATCTCCAGTCCCCAAGCCGGAGATTTGAGACTGGGGATTGGAGATTCTCGGTCAGCGTAGTCAAGCATAGAAGTCCAGCAACTCGTCCGCCGGCAAGGTGATCAGACCCTCTTGGCGTTCCCCAACCTGGGAGATGCGACCTGGTCGCTGCCGGACGAGGTAGGCGGTGTAGGCTCCCGCCAAGGCATCGAGTTCGTCATGTTCCAGCAGGTCATCGAGCGGCCAGCGACCTTGCAGGATCGTCTGCCGCGTGATCGCCTCAAACGCGTCGGTCGGATTGGGGAGATCGATGCCTTCCATGTAAAGCACCATCTGGCGCTGCATGCGACCCTCCAGGCCGCTCTTCAACACCGGGCGGCGCCCAAGCAAGACGGCGAAGCACGCATGAGGATGGACTTCGATGTGGAGCCGGGCGGCCGGCGAAGCCCGCTCGACGAGGGCCGTGTAGCCGAAATCCGCGAGCCGGCGGTAGAAAGCGAAACCGGCCCGCATCCAGGCGGGTGCCGCCCGAACGGTCGACGGCGTGTTGTAAAGACGAAGGTTGCGTCGCCGCAGCTCGACCTCGCACACGCGCCAGTCGGCCCAGCGCTGGCCGCGCGCCGTCATGCCGAGGCGCCGGCGCACGGCCGCCTGACGCATCCGTCCGCGATTGGGCGCGGCCGGTGCGTCAATCGCTACGACGGCCGTTTCAAGCGACTGCAGGAACTCTAGGATCGACTCGGCCGGCCCAGAACGCTTCTCCGCGATACGCAGATCACGGTCGAGCGCCATCAGCGTCCAAGGGCGTTGGCCGGCAGTCAGATCGACCCCGAGAAAGAGTTCTTCACTCATCGCCCGACCTCCCCGATGGCAGGCCAGCCCTGCGGGATTCCGGCTCTCATGGCCTCGACGTATCCCCATTCCGAGGCCACGTGTTGGGGACCAATCTCAAGTTGAAGTCGTCCTCATGGGTCGAATAGTAGCTCTTGTCCGGCAGAAGTCCAAAGTCTCCGCCAAAGTAGCGGTCCATGACAAGCCGAAATGTGTTCACCGGAGTCATCGTTGGGTAAAGGCCGTCTGTGCCCTCCGGCAGGTAGTAGACATTCAGGATGGACAGTCTGGCCTCATCACTGGCGTACGTCCAGCCGTGGTCCCCCATCACTACAATCACCGGCGGCGTATCGGAATGCTGAAGTACGTATCCAAGGACCTCCACGATCTCCTTGTTCAGATAGTCGATCTGGCGAGTGTAAGCGTCGCTGTTTCTATTGTCGGATTCTGTCTCGAATTGGCCTTGGCGAACGTCCTCCCCCGTGCTCCCAAAGACGTACGGAGGGTGGGGCGACACGATATGGGCAAAGACAAGTTTCGGCGAAGGGAGAGAGGCGACCTGTTTCAGCTGATCGAGAACAAAAAGGATCCGCTCACGATGGTCATCCCGCGGATCCGGCGCCGAGATCCCTCCGGCCTGGTCCACCTGATGCCATGCGTCGAGCACGGCCCGGGCGAGTGTCGTGTTCAGAAAGGAGAATTCTGGCCGTGACAGCTCACCCAGAGGGTTGTAGCCATCGCCATCTCCCTGACCCCGCTGAAGGTAGTAGTCGGCGTCCCGCCACTCGGTCCAATTGACCCCGGTCTCGAACGCGACTGTACTGTACCCAATGCATTCCAGCTCATGACGGAGAGAGTTGTCGGATATCTTATCGATCAACTGCTGCACACGGCTAGGAGCCGGGCCGAATCTCTCCGGGAACTCCTCGACGTAGGCTGAGTTCAGGACGGAGGGAATGGAGAACCGGGTGAAGGCATAATTGCTCAGACTGCCGCGTGCGATGTAGAAACCCATCGCCTCGAGCTGTTCGAGAAACCAGGAGTTGTCGTAGCCGCGGACCTCTTGCAGGACGTCGTCACGCTCGTAGGCGTCCAACACAATCAGGTAGACATCGGGCCGGACGGGTCCGGGCTGCAAACGACATCCACGAGTCCCGGCCCCCTCGCCCAGCGACCACAGCGCCATAGGCACGTAGAACTCGGCGATCAACGCCAAGGGACCCACAAGAGCGAAGATCCCGATCGCTGTCAACGTCGGAGTCCACACCTGCGTCGAGCGGATCCTGCTCACCGCGGCCACGCCGATCGCGGCGACGAGGAGCGTGGCAGGCAACAGATAGCGGTGGCGAACGATCGTCGCACCGGAGACCCCGAAGACCTTGAGACCGTCGTATGCGTGCCCGTAAGATAGGACCAGCAGCGTCACCAAGCTGGCCGCCAACGCCCCTCGGCCCCAATCTCGTAGGATCAAGCGCATCAGGACAAGAAGTACCAGGCTGAGGGCCAGGCTGGCGGCCAGTGGGCGGACGATGTCTTTGGGTTCGAGTTGGCCGAGGTTGTGAGCGAAGAAGGCCAGCGCCGCATAGGCCGCAAGGAGGAAGGGATGCACAACCCATTTCCGTAGCCTTGCCATGAGAGGCACTCGCTGGTCCAAGGATGTGGCCGACATTCTCAGTTAGCCCTAGATCTGCGGGCTAACGCCTCTCGGCCAATCTTGTGTCGCCACGGGAAGCCGGTAGCGACATCTGCTGGACTTCCCGGGCGAACGCCATCCAGCGGTCGCGGTTGGTGCGATAGGGTGCCATCCAGGGAGCCTGCGCCGCTCGGCGCAGCGCCGCCGCCGGACTCGATCCGGCGCAGATCCGATAGGCGACGTAGGCCCAGCGTGTGCGATGGCGGCCGGCCGAGGCATGCAAGAGGACGCGGCGCCCTTCCGCCAGGCAGGCCTCGATGAACGAACCGGCGAGCCACCGATCCTCGGCGCCGGCCTGGTTCTCATCGTCCACATCAAGCCACAAGTAGGCCGCCGGCGACCTTCCCAGGAGCGGCGCCGGAGCCGCGGGACGGAGATGCAGCACCGCCGTGATTCCCGTCTGCGCCGCGAATTCTTCCCAGCCTTGCGGCAAGGATTCGCCGCCCGCGGCGAAGATTCCATCCTGGACCCACGTCATGTCGGGCGAGTATACATCGGCTTTTGACGTGTCTCCTTCGGATGGATATACTACCGACGCAACACACGCGGCCCGCATTCCGACCTCTCGAGTCCGCAACTCCGCTTGCCTCGATCTGATACCAGGAGGACCTCCGATGGTCACGCGAAAGACGCAGCGCAAACCCCCGCCTCGATCGCGGCGGAGTGCTCCCAAGGCTCGCAAGACGACCTTCAAGCTGACCTACGCTACGATGTTCGATCCGCCGGAAGAGCTCCATCGTCGCTTCGACGCGGCCCTGGCCCGGATCAAGAGCGGGATGGGCAAGGAACACGGTATGTTGATTGGAGGCCAAGAGGTCCACGCCGGCGAGTCCTTCGACGACCGTTCTCCGATCAACCAGGATTGGCTGCTGGGGAGGTTCCCTAAGGGGACCGCCGAGCACGCGCGGCAAGCGTTGGCGGCGGCCCGTAAGGCCTTCCCCAGGTGGGCCGGCCTGGGATGGAAGGAGCGGGTACGGTTGATGCGCAAGGCCGCCGATCTAATCGACCAGCGCATCTACGAGATCGGGGCCGTCATGGCTCTGGAGGTCGGCAAGAACCGCATGGAGGCGCTGGGCGACGCGGCCGAAACGGCCGATCTGATCCGTTACGCCTGCGATCAGATGCAGGCGAACAAAGGCTATGTCGTTCCGATGGGCAAGGATCCGCTCAAAGGCTACCGGTCGGAGAACACGTCGGTGCTGCGGCCGTACGGGGTCTGGGTCGTGATCAGCCCGTTCAACTTCCCCGCGGCCCTCACCGGGGGTCCCGTCGGCGCGGCGTTGGTGGCGGGCAACGCCGTCGTCATGAAACCGGCTAGCGACACCCCGTGGACCGTTCGTTTGCTGGCGGAGTGCCTGCGGGACGCCGGTCTGCCGGACGGCGTCTTCAACTACGTCACCGGACCGGGCGGGACCATCGGCCAGGCGCTGATAACGAGTCCGGAGGTCGACGGAATCACCTTCACCGGTTCGTTCGACATCGGGATGCAGATCTACCGCGCCTTCTCCCAGGGTCGCTACCCGCGGCCAACCATCCTCGAGATGGGCGGGAAGAATCCTTCGATCGTTTCCCGTTCGGCGGATCTCGACCGGGCAGCGATCGGCATCGTGCGCTCGGCCTTCGGCCTGCAAGGCCAGAAATGTTCGGCGAACTCACGCGTGTACGTCGAGCGGCCGGTGTACGACAAGCTGGTCGACCGACTGGTCGACCAGACCGAGAAACTAATCGTCGGCGACCCAACTGAACGAGGGGTGTATCTGGGGCCGGTCGTCAACCGCAACAGCTACAAACAGTTCCAGCAGTTCAACGAGGAGCTTTCGGAAGCCGGCCGTTTCCTGACCGGAGGCAAGATTCGCACCGATGGGGCGTTGGCCAAGGGCTTCTTCTGCCAGCCGACGATCGTCGCCGGCGTCCCCGTCGGCCACCGCTTATGGAAGCACGAGATGTTCCTGCCGATCACTATGGTCCATCCCGTCGAGCACCTTGAGGATGCGATGGCGCTGGCCAATGAGGTCGACTACGGGCTGACGGCCGGCTTCTACGGAACGGAGAAGCAGGCGGCCTGGTTCTTCGACGAGATCCAGGCCGGGGTGACCTATGCCAACCGGCCGCATGGCGCTACCACCGGCGCCTGGCCCGGGTTCCAGCCCTTCGGCGGGTGGAAGGGATCGGGCTCGACCGGAAAGAACTCCGGCGGCCGTTACTACCTTCCACTCTATCTGCATGAGCAGATCCACACCTTGATCCGGTAAGCACGCCGGCGCCGGACCGCAACCATGTGGCTCCGCCTCGGTACAGCCCTCACGCTGATCGGACTGATCGTCCTCGTTGTGTTCCTGATCACCTTCTCGGCGGACCGCGGCGACCTGCGGACGCTGCTCGCCGGCGCCGGTCTGGCCATCGCCGGTCTTGTGCTGAGGCGGCGAGGCCAGGGCGCGCCGGTCGAGTCCGCCCGTTTCGTGACGGTGCGGAAGGTCTTGCGGCGGGGGGAAAAGGTCGTGGAGGAGACCGAAGAGGACTGACCTGGCCAGGGGGAGCCGCCCAAAGGCCGTAACCACCAAACAGACTCCGTAGCCGCAGGCTTTAGCCTGCGCGGCATGGCGCAAGCGGCGGCGGCCACCGAGATAACAGCGTAGCCGCAGGCTTTAGCCTGCGTGCCATGGCGCAAGCGGCGACGGCCACCGAGTTAACAGCGTAGCCGCAGGCTTTAGCCTGCGTACCATGGCGCAAGCTCTGGCCACCGGGTTAGGACCGTAGCCGCAGGCTTTAGCCTGCGCCGCGCTACACAGGGGGTTAAGACAAATGACCGCATCTACAAGGCAACCCATCAGGGAGCGCCATCATCGGCTCCCAAAGGACCTCTACACCGGTGAGGCGATCGTGGCCTTCACGGCATGTGTCTCAGGCCGAGAGACATTGTTTTCGGATCATAGCGTCGTCGAAGTTTTCGCCACGGAACTCCGTCGGGCGGCTAGCCGCCATGCCTGCGCTGTTGTTGTCTACTGTTTCATGCCCGATCACCTTCACGTCGTTTTCCAGGGCACCTCGCCTGTGGCGGACCTCTGGAGCGCCATGGTTTTCTTCAAGCAATGTACGGGATATTGGCTCAAGAGGAACCGGCCCGGCGTGCGCTGGCAGAAGGACTTCCACGATCGGGTCGTTCGGCGAGAAGAGAACCTGGTCGATTACATTCGGTAGATCGTCGACAATCCAGGGAGACATGGACTCGTTCCGGATTGGCGCGATTATCACGGACTCGGCTCGGATGTGTTCAAGCTGGAGGATCTTCTCGGCGCAGCCTAAAGGCTGCGGCTACGCGGCCACCATGTTGGTGGCACGTGGACCCGGCCTAAAGGCCGGGACTACACCGGCGTTCTATAGCCAGGTAGTCCCCGGCTTTAGCCGGGGTCCGATTCGTATTCGAAGTAGGACGCGGCCTGAAGGCCGGGACCACACCGGCGTTCTATAGCCAGGTAGTCCCCGGCTTTA
>Ga0209641_10004185_pt1 | contig 11953 bp, 10 predicted proteins | sample RifCSP16_1_FD_184022 | JGI IMG/M metagenome (GOLD analysis project Ga0209641, IMG submission 184022) | Soil microbial communities from Rifle, Colorado - Rifle CSP2_sed 16_1 (SPAdes) (version 2) | ecosystem: Environmental > Terrestrial > Deep subsurface > Rock core/Sediment | place: Rifle...
ATCTACGATCTCGGACTCGATTATCCGCAGAAGTATCCCGGATTGATAAACTCCGTGACAAAGGAAGACATCCTTCGTGTGGCGAAGAAGTATCTCCTTCCCGACCGGATGGTGATCGTGGTCGTCGCGAACCAGGAAAGGGCGAAGCTGAAGTTTTGAAGAGGAGTCAGAAGCCGGAACCCAGGAGCCAGGAGATAATATTAGGTCATGATTCTTAACTACTGACTCCTGTCTCCTGACTTCCGTAATACCATGTCTTCCATAATAAAAATACTTCCCGACCATATTGTGAACAAGATCGCGGCGGGCGAAGTGGTGGAGCGGCCTGCGTCCGTGGTCAAGGAGCTGATCGAGAACTCCGTCGACGCGGGCGCGACGGAGATCTTCATCGATATCGAGCAGGCCGGCAGGCGCCTGATCCGCGTGATGGACAACGGGAGCGGCATGTCGAAAGACGATGCGCGGAACGCCTTTTTACGTCATGCCACGAGCAAGATCACGAGCGATGTTGATCTCGAAGCCATCCGCACCATGGGGTTCCGCGGCGAGGCGCTCTCGAGCATCGCCTCCGTTGCCCACGTAAGGATGATCACCTCGGAAAGCGGCGCCTCGTCAGGCGTGATGGTTGAGATCGAAGGCGGAAAAGTCACATCCTCGTCCGAGGCCGCTGCTCCAAAGGGCACGTCCATCGAAGTAGCCCATCTTTTTTTCAACACACCGGCCCGGCTCAAGTTCCTGAAGAGCCCGGGGACCGAGTTTTCTCACATCCTGTCCGCGGTTACCCATCAGGCCATGGCGCATCCGCATATCCGGTTCAAACTCACCCATAACAAGAAGACGGTGCTTGATCTTCCATCCTCCTTGAACATGAAGGAGAGGTCGTTCCAGCTCTACGGCAACGACATCTCGGAGAATCTGATGGAATTTTCCGGCGGAAGGGACAGCGTGCGGATAACGGGTCTCATCGCCCGCCCGGCCTACACGCGGGCTGACCGCACGTATCAGGATTTTTACGTGAACCGCCGCTTCGTCAAAAATCCGTCTCTCACGCACGCGCTCTACAGCGCGTACGGCGACATGCTTATGCGCGACCGGCATCCGGTCGGCTTTGTCTTCATCGAGATCGAGCCGCATCTCGTGGACGTGAACGTGCACCCGGCCAAGGCCGAGGTGCGGTTCTTCAATCAGTCCCAGATCCACGATCTTCTTCGTGATGTCATTCGGGAGGGGCTGAGCGCGTTCGGAACTCCTGCGTTCGGGGCGAGCGTGCAGGGAGTACGAGAGGCTGTTTCCGGCTATCTTCAGAAACAAGCCGCGCAAGAGGTTTCATTGGCAGGAAAGCCGATGATGCGTCCCTACGGGCGCCGAAGGACGGATTCTCCGGTCTCTTTTCCGGAGCCGGATTCCGCTTCATCCGCGTCGCAGGAAGCTCCATCCGCGGTCCGCGTGAATCACTCCCCCTTCGAGGGGGAAGATAAAAGGAGAGGGGGCAGAAGACAGGGGAATGGAACGGCGATAGTCGCCGAGAGCGTTCCTCAAGCGGGACTTCTTGTCCCTCTGGCGCAGGTCCACGATTCCTTCATTGTGGCGCAGTCTTCCGAAGGAATGTGGATCATCGACCAGCACGCGGCGCATGAACGCGTGCTTTTCGAAAAGCTCCAGGACCAGTCCGGCAACGGCACGGTCCCTGTCCCTGTCCAGGACCTGCTCCTTCCCGTGCAGATCGAGATCGGCCCGGCAGAGGGCAGTCGTCTCTTGGAGCAGCTCGCTGAGCTGAACAGACTCGGGTTCATCGTGGAGGACTTCGGCAGCGGAACGTTCGTCATCAAGGCCGTGCCTGCTCTTCTCGTCGGCGCGGACTACCAGAAGCTGCTTCGCGATATTATCGATGAGATCACTGTTCACGGCGAGAGCACGAAAATAGACCGGCTTCGCGACGGCATCCTGAGCGTGATGGCCTGCCATCCGGCGATCAAGGTCCATCGGCATCTTGAGCAGAGGGAAATGGAGGGACTGCTCCAGGACCTCTTCTCCTGCCGTATGCCGCACACCTGCCCGCACGGCAGGCCCACGGTGGTGCGGTTCTCCATGGATGAGATTAAGAAGATGTTTAAGAGGCTGTAATTCTCCTCAAAATCCTGCTGGTCCTCAGTCCGCGCTGCCATGGAGACACAACTTCCCCTTCAAGCTGCCATTGTAATAATATCTAACAATCTGTTGACAGATTATCGAACATATGATAGCATGGTGTCATCAAGGGGGGGCCAAATGAGCATTTACGGGAAAATAGGGCGCCGCATCAAGGAATTGCGGGAAAAGGCCGGGATGAGTCAGGATGCTCTGGCTCAGAAGATGAGCCTGCCCCGTCCGGCCATCTCGCAGATCGAGAGCGGCGCGCGCAAGGTCGCCGCGGATGAGCTTATGAACCTTGCGAAGCTGTTTCGTGTGTCAGTGGATGATCTGCTCAATCCCGGGAAGGAGCCGGAAGTCCACCTGCACGAAGGAAAGGAAGAAAAGGCGATCAAACCACAAATGCGTATCAGCGTTCCGCAGAAGAACCTTCAGAAGTTCAAGGAAGTGCTGCTGTACATTCTCAATAAAGTCGGCGCCAAGGAAAACATCGGCGAGACGGTCATCTACAAGCTTCTTTATTTCATCGATTTCGACTTCTATGAAAAATATGAAGAACAGCTGGTCGGCGCTACGTACATCAAAAACAAATACGGTCCGACGCCCGTCGAGTTTGTAAAGATCGTCGACAGGATGATCAAGGACGAGGAGGTCGAGAAGGTCAAGAGCGAGTACTTCAGGCTGCAGCAGACCAAGTATCTGCCGCGCCGGAAGCCGGACCTGACGAAACTCACGGCGACCGAGGTCGAGGTGATCGACGATGTTCTGAGCAGACTTTCCGACATGAACGCAAGCCAGATCAGCGCCTATTCCCACGGCGATGTGCCGTGGGTCACGACCAACGACGGCGATGCCATCGAGTACGAATCCGTTTTTTACCGCACACCGCCCTATTCCGTGCGGGCCTATGCGGAAGAGAACGGATGAGCGGCTTCTTCTACAGCGAATTCATCGGGAAGCTGTTTAAGCAGATTACCACTATCCCGGAGTTCGAAAAGGATCTGAAGAAGCTTATGAAACGCTTCTCTTCTCTTGAAGAAGATCTGCGGATGTTCATCAAGGTTGCTCTCAATGCCTATCACAAGAAAAACATCGACAGCAGGGCGATCTTTAACATATCGGACCTCGGTATCCACTCTCCGCAGATGTATAAGGCAAAGAGGTTCGCCTGTAAGGCGCTGAAAGGAAAAGGGGCTCAGTCGGGGATCAGGATCATCTATGCGTATCACGAAGAAGAGGATTGGATTGAGTTCATTGAGATTTATTATAAAGGGGATAAGGAGAGCGAGGACAGGGAAAGGATAATGAGGAATTGCCGGAAATAAGCTGCCTTGCCCGCTTTCCGGTTAGCGCTATGGGATGCAAAGCGAAAAAGACGGAACACGCGGGATCGAAAAAAGGCTGCGGCTCTTACTGGGGACGAAAAGGCGATGCGAAGAAAGAAAGTAATCGCAAGCCTCGCGAAGATAGTAAAATGTTGATTCAAAGGACAAAGAGAGTATAATAATAGCAGCCGTGAAGATTCGTATTAGTTCCGGTGACTTAACAGACCGAAGCGAGCGGCTGCGAAGGACGAAACAGGGACAGATTGCGCTGACCGAACTGCAGATGAGGATCGTGGAGTTTGTAAACAAGCAGGGCAGAATAACAAACAAAGACGCCCGAACGCTGTTCAAAATATCTTCCCAGTCTGCCCATAAAGAGTTTGTCAAGCTCGTCCAAATGGGCGTTATCAAAGCGATCGGACAGGGACGGAGTTTGTCGTATCAGCTCAAATCGGGTTGATAATTAGGTTGATGATTATCCGCTGCGGGGTGAAATAAGAAGGGTGGATTCGGATTACTTCACAGACCAAATCGTTAGGAGGGCCGGGTTCAAATCGGCGGTATTGACGAAGGGCTTGAGTCTGATTGCTGCGTATAATACGCTTGAATGAGTATGTTTCCTGTGTTAGAATGAATCAAGTGATAATGCGTTCGGTCGCAATCAATGAGAGGAGTTCTTTGGATTCATGGTGGACTGGGGACGCTTCACTCCGTCGGATTTTGAATATGACTTCGACAATGATAAGCTTGAAGCTCACCGCGTTTCCTTCGAAGAAGCGATTGAATGTTTTTTCTCGGATTTTGAAATTCGACGCAACAAAACATATGTCGACCGCTATCAACTCGTCGGTCATACGATGGGCGGCAGAAAGCTGAAAGTCATATTCCAGTTGAAACCGGGCAATATCGTCAGGATCATTACAGGATGGCCAGTATGAAAACGAAACAAAAAACGAAACGTCTCTCGGAAGAGGATGTCGACGCTCTTGTCGTCGCCGAGGCCGGTGTCGAGTCGGCCTGGTCAAAACCCGTGAAGGTGCGAAAGACGAAGACGGAATCGCTGTCGCTTCCATCCTCGCTTGCTGCCAGGGCCGCGTTCTTTGCCGGACTGCACCGCGAAACGCGGTTGAACGACTGGATTAAGCGGGTTATCCAGGAGCGCATTGACCTTGAAGAAGCGGTATTTGCAGGTCTCAAACGCGAACTCGTTTCCGGCGCAAGAAAAGGTCGGTAACGACAGCTGGAATCCTGTCAGGCGGAATGTTCGGAGACAATAACGCTTGAAGCACGCACAACGGCTTAGACCCTCATTGAAGCGATACGACGAGGCCGGTTGGGAATGAGTTAATTCCTCTTTGACCGGCTTTTTCTTTTCGCGGAAATGCAGTTGATACGCAATACAATAAACAATGAATGAGGCTTATGCATCCTACAGGGGGCATGGCCGCAATGCACGCTCGGTATCAATGTCCCGGATATGAGTTTAGTTAGAAAAAATGTCACCAAAGTTCATCACCAAGGTTCACCAGAACTATCAAAGCAAGGACAATCTTTAAATGATAATAATTCATAAGATAAACGATTTACTCTTTAACCTCTTTCCTAAAGCTGTGGAGGGTGGAAAGAACAAAGAAGCCCTGAAGGAAGCTCTGATTGACTTCTACACTTTCGGTCCGTTCCGTCCTAAAGTTGAGATCGAGGGTGAATTTGTAAAGATAGAAATCGACACCTCGTCCATCACTAGTCAAAAGACTGAATTCGATACCGTGGTAAAGCACTGTGAACGGGGGAACTTCAAGGCGGCAAAACCGATTCTTGAAAAACTTATCAAGAACAACCCCACGAACTCGGAATACTACCGTATCTTGGGGCAGATATTATCTGAGGAGAGGAACATTGACGCAGCGGTGAACAATCTGCACACTGCCTTGCGATGGAACTCCAAGAACACCTATGCCTTGACCATGCTGGGGAACATCTTCGCCAGAAACATGAATGATATTCCCACAGCCATGACTTACTTCGAGCAGGCGCTTTCTGTGAAGCCAGATGACCACATCGCCATCAATAATATAGGTGCGAACCTGATGCAATTGGGCAGGATGCGAGAGGCGGAAGAGTATTTTCAAAAAGCGTACGCCCTGAACCCAAAATATGCACAGACCCTGTATGCCCTGGCTATGGTACATAGCATCAAGAACGATTATGTGGCCGCTCTTGATTTTATTAGTCAGACGGGCAAGAACTGTAGACCGTCAGACCCATTGTACAATCACACCTTCGAGCTTGCCAATGAAGTCAGCGGAAAGGCTATTGAGAAAATCGACCCAATGGAGATGTTCAATGAATTATCGCAAAAGTTAGCCATAGCATCGGGAAAGAACATCGACCTGATTCAGGATGAGAATATCCCCACCCCAGCAAAGTTAGAAATTGCTGAGAACTACAATCGGGACAAGCATATTATCAGATACAAGAAGGACAGGCAGGCAGGCAGGCAGGCAGGCAGGCAGGCAGGGATAGCCCATCTATTGATGCACGAGCTGGGACACCTTGACTTGACCGTGCAGGGACGCAAGAAGGGAACCAATTACCTATTCGTAGCAACCAGGGAGCAGAAAGAACTGTTCATCAGGAACAACGAGTCTACGATTGCCAGGCTAAACAAGAAGGGGCTTGATGATGCATCCATAGCAGGTTTTATCACTTCCCTCTTCAACGGGATGAACAGTCAGATATACAATGTTCCCGTTGACTTGTTCATAGAAGACTTCCTTTACAAGAACTATCCATCATTACGTCCGTTCCAGTTTACATCTCTTTACGAATTACTGAAGGAATATATTGCTGTTTCCAAGAACAGGGCAATAGCAGAGAATACCCCTATCTTTATCAGAACCGCTACTATCATCCTTAGCCTTGTGAACGCCCACCAGTTTAAAGATCTCTATGGTTTTGATTTGAGCAACCAATTCGAGGCAACATCCCAGCAGTTGAAAATCTCGAAAGAATTGTACAGTGAGTATCAGAAATATCAGAAGAACGGCCGTACTTTGGATGCCCATGAACTCATACAGCAATGGGCAAAGAGGCTGAACATCGAAAACTACTTCAGTTTGATTGAGGAAAACGCATTCCGTGCATCGAAGTCGAATGGTTCAAGCGGTGAGCCTGACCACTTTATAAACCCAGAACTGCAATCACCGAACAAGGCGCAGATAGATTTTGCCAAGGAACCAGCAGGGCAGTCAGCGGTTACCATGTATATGCTGGCGGCACTTCAATATTTCAACGGTATGTCTCCTGCCAAGATAAAGGAAATCGGTTTTGAGATAGGGTTGCTAGGGCAGAAGGGCATTGACCATGAAAACATGGAGCAGAGATACTACCTGAAGAGCATCCCTGATAAGGAATTCACGGGGCTACAGATCCTATCCTACATGTATGTTGCCTTTCAGTTTATCGACCCTACGCTTAATACTGGGTTAAATTTCAAGAACGAATATAAAGCCGCGAAGGAACTATATGAAAAGAGATAATGCTGAAATAAGTGAAATAACTGATATGCTGATCAAGTTCAGGGATGATCGGAACTGGGAACAATTCCACAACTCGAAGGACTTGGCATTGGCATTATCCATCGAGGCTGCGGAGTTGAATGAATTGTTTCTTTGGAAGAGGGCAGAAGATGTTAACAGCGAAAAACTAAAGGAAGAATTAGCGGATGTGTTTATCTATGCTTTTCTCCTGGCAAAGAAACATGAGTTTGATGTCAGAGAAATTGTTCTTAGCAAAATAAAAATAAACGGCGAGAAGTATCCGCCGGAAAAGGCCAAAGATTCAGCAAGGAAATATCACGAACTATGAGACTATACGCAGAATCTTCCGAACAGTTCATACAGGATATAAGAGAAAATCGCCTTACTGATATTATGTCGGACAACTTCCATGTGAAACTTGGAAGAAAGCCGAGTGATAGCGAAATAAATTCGTGGCAAAATTCTTTGCCCAGGGTTCGAGATTTGATTGAAGTTGCAGGGTTACGTAATACTATGCTCGCTTTAGAATATGAAGTTCCTTACAATCAAAATCGGATCGATTGCTTGCTCTTTGGAAAGAGCAACGATGATTGTTCTAATGTCGTATTGATCGAGCTTAAACAGTGGTCGTCGGTAAAAGCGTTAGAAGACGAGGGCAATTTTGTTGAAACATATACGGGGCATAAAGAGCGCGTCGTGCCGCATCCCTCGCAGCAAGTAAAGGGTTACCACGACTATTTGAAGGGTTTTATTTCGGAGTTTGAGAATAAACCACCTTTGTTCCTTTTTAGCTGTGCCTATTGCCATAATTACAAAAAAGATGATGGTGATGGGTTATTCAGTCCAATTTATCAAGAACTGATCAAGGAATATCCCGTTTTTACAAAAGACGATGTCCGACAATTAGCAGGGCGAATCAAAGATCTACTTGCTGCAGGTAGTAGTTTTGAGATTTTTAATCGCTTCATGCAAAGTACTATTAGGCCATCAAAAAAATTGTTAGACAATGTGTCTCAAATTATAAAGAATGAAGCCGTGTTTTCGTTGTTGAATGAACAGCTGGAGGCAAAAAATCTAATATGGTCTAAAGTTCGTAAAGCAGATAAGAGTAAAAGAAAGTCTGTAATAATTGTTTACGGTGGTCCCGGTACAGGTAAATCAGTAATTGCCATTAACGTACTTGCTGAAGTAGCCCAAAGAGGGAAAAAAGTCTTCTATGGTTGTAAGTCCAAACCATTTACTGAAGGTCTGAAAAAGCTTGTTGGCAGAGATGGCGAGCTCCTTTTCTCAAATTTATACAGATTTCTTCCAACAAGGATTAAAGAGAATGAACTTGATCTATTATTGGTCGATGAAGCACATAGGATTGAAAAGAAAAGCAATCACCAGTTTACGAAGCACGAAGATAGGACGGAAATACCTCAAATCGAACAGCTTATTCGATGTTCAAAAACGTCAGTTTTTTTCATCGATGATAAACAGAACGTCAGGTCTCAGGAAATGGGTAGCTCAGAATTAATCAGAGATGCAGCGCGAAAGCTTAGCGGCAATGTCTCCGAAGTAACACTCAACACACAATTTCGCTGCATGGGTTCCAACGATTATCTATTATGGTTGGAGTCCATGCTGGGTTACACACAGGAGAAAAGAATACTTCGGAAGAACGAAGTGTTTGATTTCAAAATATTCGACTCACCACAAGAGATTTATCGCCTGCTTTTAGAAAAGGAAAAGACCAAACCTAATTCAGCTCGCATGGTTGCTGGTTTTTGCTGGCCTTGGAGTCAGAGCCTTGATTCTAATGGCAACCTTGTGAATGATGTAGTTATTGGTGACTTTGCCATGCCATGGGAAACTCATGGAAAGATAACAAGGCCACCAGCGGGATTTGTCAAATGGTATGAATGGGCATATCGACCAGAAGGGGTAAAACAGGTTGGCTGCATTTATACAGCGCAAGGGTTTGAATTTGATTATATAGGCGTAATCATAGGTAGCGATTTGGTCTATGACGCCAAAAGAGATTGTTTGGCAGCAGATATTACAGCAACAAAAGATCCGACATTGAGAAGAGGAAGGGTGACCTTTGAATCTCATGTAAAAAATATTTATCGGACCCTTCTATCTAGGGGCATGAGGGGCTGCTACGTTTACTTTGTCGATAAAGAAACCGAACGATTTGTCAGAAGTCGCATGGAAACGGCCCCCTCTGTAGTTGTTAGAAAAGAAGCAGTCGCTGAAGGAAGAGCAATTCCTGTGGGTATTCCAGCACGGCCTTCAATCGTGCCATTTCGTCGGTTGCCACCACATGAAGTTCATCCTTTCAAGAACTGTGTGCCTATTTATGATCTTAAAGCGGCAGCTGGTCGTTTTAGCGATGAACAGCAAATTACTGGTCTGCTTCAGGGATTGGAAGCGCAGCATCCAGAAGAATTTGAGTGGGCGGAACTGCCGAGCGATTTCCCGCCACAGCAGGGCCTGTTTATAGCACAGGTCGTCGGTGAATCCATGAACCGTCGTATCCCTAATGGTGCATGGTGCTTATTCCGATTATCACCGGCAGGTACGCGTCAAGGAAAAGTTGTACTTGTACAACATAGAGAAATTCATGATTCTGACACTGGCGGCCATTTTACGGTGAAGACTTATGATAGTGAAAAAGAGTATTTACCGGATGGTACTTGGAAGCACAGCAGAATCGTATTGCGACCTGATACTTCTTCACCTGGATATGAGCCAATCGTATTGAATCCAGAGTCCGCAGAGGATTTACTCGTCATTGCAGAATTGGTCGCGGTGCTGGGCTAAAGAAAATATGGACATTAAAGTTGATAAGGGATTAGCTGATGTCACTTGATCTTGCCGATTATAAAACAAAAGCACGTTCAGCGGTCAAGACGTTCTGGATAAGCAGGAAAAAAGCAGGATCAAAGAAGCAGCCGACCGGCAATAAGGACAAGGGAAAGCGTAGCGCAGGAACATCGGGCGGCAATATGGACGGGTTCATCGACTTGGTTATCGATATTGTCCATGCCAATGGCCTGACCGATGCGGACATCATGCGGAAAGGCCGGGGCCTTACGCTTCCGGGCCATTTCTGTCCAATCAAATCATGGGATGTGCTCGTGATGAACCACGGAAAACTGATCGCTGCCATAAAGTTCGATGCCCAGGTCGGCCCGTCATTCGGCAAGAATGCCGATAACTGTTGTGAGCAGGCGATCAGCATGGCGGTTGATCTGCAGGCTGCTTTTAGAAGAGGGACTTTTGGAGAGTACACAAGACCTTTTGTGGGCTATCTGGGCCTTCTTGAGGACAGCCCGGCCTCACGTGCACCGGTCAAGGATATTTCTCCGAACTTTCCTCTGGTTCCGGAATATCGTAACGCCTCATATGCGGATCGATACAATATCCTGTGCGAAAAGCTGATGGCGGAAAGTCTGTATACTGCCGCAGCCGTTATTCTATCGCCGCGTTCTGCTTCCAAGTCGGGCGCTTATTCCGAGATGAGCGACATGACCGGACTTAAATCGTTTGTTAAGACTCTCGCGGCGCATATTTCCGCTGAAGCAACACTATAAGGGGATGCAGATTGGTGAGTATCTGCAAACTGTGAAGACTTTGAAGAATCGTCATGGGCAAGACTATGAGATGCGGTGAATGAAGATTAGCCGGGAGGAGGAGAACGCTTGCGAGAGCCGACAAAGAAGCAGAGAAAGCGCAACCGTGAAACGGCCGGTGTGTCCCGTGAGCAGTTCGAGTCGCCCGGGCAAATAGCCGGCGCCACGGCTGCGGCACTGGTTGAGGTAGCCGCTCATCATGCATTCGGGTTGTTCCGTGACCATAAATTCAGACGAGCGGCGGGCTTTGATACTCTGAACCAGGTTGAACAAGACAGGATTTTCAATGAACTGATTGTTGCCTATATCGTTTTGGTCGTCCTTATGCTGGAGGCGCCTGATCTTCGCGTTCCCCGCGAATTTCGGGATTATTTGAAAGATCTGAAAGAGATGATCCCAAAAGCGCACTTAGACTCACTAAGGGCATTAGGTGTTGAGACCGAGCATCTCCGGGATTGGGAGAACCTTGTTTCCCTTCGTTACGATGAATACGCGAAGGACAGGCATGAAGTGCGCTCCGCTGCAATGCAGATTGAGGCAACGGAAAAACCTCTGGATCTTGACGATCTTTCAAAGATTCAGTTGCTCGTGCCTGTTCAGGCGGCGGCCATCGGCTGCCACCACCATGTTTGCCGGGGAAAAACCAACGGGCGCGATGAGCTGTTCAAACTGACGCTGAGATCGCTGTCAAGATTCTACATGGATATCCGAATCCGGCTCGAAGGCGGAAAAATCACTTTCTTGACGCGAGCATGGATGGCGCTGAGGCGAATGGTTCGACCCAGAGGGAATTAAGAGAGTGATTAATCGCTGGACGGGGTAAGGTAAGAGGCAACGCCGAAAAACTTTTAAGTAAGTGCTGCTGATGAAAGGAGTATCATAAAAAATGGAATGGTTGACGAACCCCCAGGCATGGATAGCGCTCGTGACGCTCACGGCGCTTGAGATCGTACTCGGTATCGACAACATCATCTTTATTTCCGTGCTGGTCTCGCGGCTGCCGCACAAAAAGCGGAACAAGGCGCGCGTTCTGGGTCTCGGGCTCGCCATGTTCACCCGCATCGCGCTCCTGCTGTCCATCACCTGGGTGATGACGCTCACTGCCCCACTCTTTAGTGTCTCCGCGGAAGAAATATCCGGCCGGGACATGATCCTGATCGTCGGCGGGCTGTTCCTGCTGTGGAAGAGCACGCTCGAGATCCATAAGAGCCTGGAGGGCGAGGGAGAGGCCGGGGGCGCGAAGGCGGCCGCGGGTTTCGCCTCCATACTGGCCCAGATCGCGGTCCTCGACATCATTTTTTCGCTGGACTCCGTGATCACGGCCGTCGGCCTGGCGAAT
>Ga0209641_10004187_pt1 | contig 11952 bp, 11 predicted proteins | sample RifCSP16_1_FD_184022 | JGI IMG/M metagenome (GOLD analysis project Ga0209641, IMG submission 184022) | Soil microbial communities from Rifle, Colorado - Rifle CSP2_sed 16_1 (SPAdes) (version 2) | ecosystem: Environmental > Terrestrial > Deep subsurface > Rock core/Sediment | place: Rifle...
TAAATTCTTCAATGAAAAATACAAGGGAACAAAATGGTTTAAACAGCCTATTGAATTGGAAAAATTACTTTTAAACATAAGAAAAGATTTAAGTATTCCATTTCGACAATTATGCCATTTAAACATTTCGTCCTGCTATAAGGTTGAAAAATTTATCGACGCAGTCAATCAATGGTCCAACGCAGATATAACTCCAATCAATTCTTTGAAAAGTAATTCTTCCACAAACATGGAAGAATTTTTTTCTGGGGAAAATGAAAGAAAATCTGATGGGAAAAATGAAAGAGAATCTGATGGGAAAAATGAAAGAGAATCTGATGGGGAAAATGAAAGAAAATCTGATGGGAAAAATAAAAAAGAATCTGATGGGGAAAATGAAAGAGAATCTGATGGGGAAAATGAAAGAGAATCTGATGGGGAAAATGAAAGAGAATCTGATGGGGAAAATAAAAGAAAATCTGATGGGGAAAATAAAAGAGAATCTGATGGGGAAAATGAAAGAGAATCTGATGGGGAAAATGAAAAAGAATCTGATGGGGAAAATGAAAGAGAATCTGATGGGGAAAATAAAAGAAAATCTGATGGGGAAAATAAAAGAAAATCTGATGGGGAAAATGAAAGAGAATCTGATGGGGAAAATGAAAAAGAATCTGGGGAAAAAGAGCCCTATAACAATTTAGTTGAATACAATGAAACACCAAATGATAATGAAAGAAAATCTAATAGGAAAAATAAAAAAGAATTTGATGGGGAAAAAGAGCCATATAACAATTTAGTTGAATACAATGAAACACCAAATGATAATGAAAGAGAATCTGATGGGGAAAATGAAAGAGAATCTGATGGGGAAAATGAAAGAGAATCTGATGGGGAAAAAGAACCCTATAACAATTTAGTTGAATACAATGAAACACCAAATGATAAAAGAGAATCTGATGAGGAAAATAAATCAACACAGCTGAAAAAAATACAACATATACTTGAAAAGTCAAATGAAAGAAAAAACAACAAATACAAATATATTATAAAAATATTTAATTTATTATTGCAACCTGATTCAACGTTTTTATGGAATGATAGACAATATTCAAGTTTAATAACCTTTATAACAAAAAAGTCAAATGAATTTCTTGATGTAATACAGAATCAACGTGAAGATCCGTTTGAAGAGAAATGTATGGGTATGATGGATTCTCAAACATTAAAAGAACTATGTAAAAAAATTCTTACTATGTCTCATCGTTTTTGTGAACATGGTTTATCCATTGATTAAATGGGAAAAAACCAAATACAATAAAATTAGTTATAAATTTCTGTTTTAAAGCAATGTGGATTAAATGGAAAAACCTATTTGTGGCTGATTTAAGTGGCTTTTGCGAATAAACAACGGATAATTGTCATTTGATTGAGGTGTAAAATATAGATTGACCCATTGCAAGTCCGGTTGTTTTCAACAACATATTTTTGCGCGTCTCACATATCTGTTATAAAATGGCTTTGTGAAAATGACCATTCATGAGATAAAAGGATACGTAAAACTGATTTTTTCGGCGCCGCAGTGGTGAAATCACACAATGTCTCAAATGAATGAACGTGCAATTGAAATTCTTTTGAAAGAATTAAAGTATTCAAGTCTTGATTTTCCATATTCATTGGAAAAAGTTTTTTTCCGTTCAAAATATGATTTACCTTTTGACGATGTGAGCAAATATAAAATTATTATTCTTCAAACTCTTCAAGATGCGAATCCTCCCATCAATTCATGGCATCTTGCTCTTGCCTGTCAAATTTTAAAAAAAGAAAACTTGGCTTTAGAATTTTTGAGAACCATTGAGGAATTGGGATCATACACAAACCATCAATTGTCTTTTGGTTTGAGAACTATTATAACAAAAGCAAAGTTTTGGAATATTCTTTCACAAAGAGAATCGGATTCTTATTATTCCATTTATCTCACCATTCTTCAAGACATTGTTGAAGAGGATAAAAAAAGCACAGAAAAACTTTTTAAAATGATTGAAATGAAAAAGCCAATGGAAACACCAATGAAAAAGCCAATGGAAACACCAAAGGAAAAGCCAATGGAAAAGCCAATGAAAAAACCTGTGGAAGAGTCAATGTTTTCAGTGTTATGTGATTTGTCTTTAAAGGATTTGAATGAACTTTTTGATTGTAATTATTTATTTGAGAACAGTTTGTGGGGAATTACACGTGAACAATATTATACTATTGGAAAAATATTTTTGAGGTATATTAACACGATTCCATCACATGATCCTTTTATTTTAAAGTGTGAAATCAGAAGACAGCTTCATCAGCATCTGATTTCTGGATGGCTATTGTGTATTGCCTTTGTGATTGCTGATTGTTCGGATTCAAGTGAAAAACTTTTCTTCCATATTTTCCCCCAAAAATCTGAAAAAATTTCAAAAGATATTTTCACATGTTTTGTGAAATTTGTGAAATCATATGATGAGAAAATGTTACAACAGGCTTTAAAAGACCATGAAAGCATTGTGCTTTTCAAAAAGTTTTGGGAATGTGCGCCAAATGAATTCAAGACCATGTGAGCCAAAAAGTCCTCTATCAAGAGTAATCATGTAATGAATGCTGCGGCCAAAAATAATTTTGAGTTTGAATAAAAGCAATGAATTGGGCGGCCACAAATGGTTGCGTGAGAAAGATGAACAATGAATTCTACGGCTCTGAAATGGCCATTTTAAAAAGTTATAAACAAAGGATGCACAAACACATTAAATGTGCCATCAATTCGAAAGGACAAAGAGAAGAAAAATGGTTTGAAAGAAATTTGAGGATACAAATTGAAACACATTGTGTGATTAATGAGAAATGATAGCACAGAGTTGTAAATATGTAAATTTACAACTCTAAAAAACTGATTTTAAAAACAACGCAAGAAAAGGTTCACAAGCGAACAATGGCATATATCGACGAAAACTTTACTATTTTGGATGAATCTGATGAGGTCATTTGTCTTTCACCTCTTCGATCGGCATTGGTCGATGTTGAGACAACAGATTTTAATACATTTTCGCAGTTTGATTTTTTTCTTGGTGTTGAAGGGACTGCAATCAGGGTCTTTTATCACAATGACACTTGGAATTTGTGCACAATGACGCGTTTGGACGCGAAAACAAATTGGAACGATAAAAAGACTTTTGAAAAGGTCTTTCTTGAAAATGTACCTGAAAATTTTTTTGTAAAACTTTATAAAAACTATTCTTATACATTTCTTCTTTCCTATCCAAGAAATAGGCTTTATACGTTTTGTCCAGATACATTTATCTTTCTTATCAGCGTGTTTGATCGTGAAAGTAAAACTCTTTTGAGTGAATTGCCAGTCGTTTATGGTTCAATCAAGCCTATCTGTGTTGAAATCAAAACACTCGAAGAATTGAAAAAAAAGGCTTGCGAATATGAGGGAGGAATTGTGGCAATTCAAAAAACAACGAATACCTCTCCAATTGCCTTTCGTTTTGTTTCAAAGGATTATATTAGACTTTCAAATATTGTTGGAAATGTTCCATTGGTATGGCGTTTTTTTGAAACAATCGGAACTGAGGAATTTGAATTTTTAAAAGCCAAATTTCCCATTGACTATCTTTATTTTTCAAAGAGACTTTCAAAAATGGTTGACAAATTGTTTACAGAATATGTAAACTATTTTATCAAAAAGAGAACAACACATCTCGAAAAGCCAGTGTTTGTGTTTTTGAGAGGGGTCCATGAAACCTTTCTTGACAATAAAAGAAAAAATATCAACCAAAAAATTTCAAAAGAAGACATTTCACGTACAATCGGAAAAACACAAAGAGAAAGACTCCAACAACTCGAACACTATCTGATCACCTATTCGGCTCAACATTCTACGCCAAATTCGGCTTCCCATTCTACGCCCAATTCGGATTCCCAGTCTTCTCCACATACAGTTTCACAGACAGTCCCTCAAAAAACAACTCTCAATTTTGCCGACTTTGGAAATGGAACCTTGTATTTCAGATTCTAAAATCGGCGTTTTAGGGCGAGGTCGCTGAGGAAAGGTTATAAAATTGATTTTAAACTATGGGTTTAACACATGGCTTTTATTGAAAAAGATTTTTTGAACAATGTGTAAAAGATCCATTGGATCTTTTTTTTTGTCAACGTTGATGGATCGCAGTTTTTCTATAAGATGATCCTTTAAGTATTTCATGGGACAAGTTTGAAGGATGGATCCAAATCGATTGGTTGTGATGAAATTGGATTGAAAAATGGAGATGAAATCCAATTGCAAAGAATAATCTAAAACAAATAGAAATTGTAAATATGTAAATACTTACAATTTCAAACTGATTTTATCGGAACCACTATATGTGGGTTCACACAAACAATGTCTACAGCACCTATTGGTTCTATCATCTGTTATGAAAATGTATTTTATTATGTTTCCCACTATTCCAACGATGAAATTGTGTTTGATATGGACGATGAAATTGTGTTTGATATGGAAGAGGAAAATTACATGTGTGTAAAAACTGTCATCCTTTACAAAGGAAAATATTGGTTTATTCCAAGCAGCGTAAGTTTCACAGGAACTCTCAGCACAAAAAGAAAATTTTTGATCATTCATCCAAAGTATCCAACCCCTCAAATTTTGGACAGAAAAATTTGTATGGAAATTTGCCCAGGATGGCTTGACTAAAATCGGACAGGTCCACAACGCTGATTTCCAATCTCAAAGAATTATGGTTTAAATTTTTTCTTTAAATTTCAAAATTAAAAGGCAATAAAATAAACGAGTCAGTCCCTAAAACATAAAAATTGATTTTATTGGAACTGCTGTGTAGGAATCACAAACATGAAACATTTCAAGGGTGATCCTGGTGATCCTTCTTATTTTAAAGGAGATCTCCAAGAATTTCCTGTTGAAAAAATGTCTTCTTTGGTTTTTTACAGTTTTCTCCGTGGATCAAAGGAAATGGCGGTGTTTTTTGTTTCGATACTTGATTCTCTTGTGAATTTGAGAAAACTTGATCTTTCTGGTTCTTCTTGGAGACCAAATAAACATGGTCCTCTTCTTGTTTCGAAGATTTCTTCTCTGAGCAAGTTGGAATTTCTTTCTTGTTCTTTTTGTGATCTCCAAGAACTTCCTTCTTCTCTCTTTGAATTGAAAAACTTACATATCCTTGATTGCAGTAACAATCATTTGAAATCTCTCCCTTATGACCTTTATATTTTACAAGCATTGGAAGAGTTATATTGTTCCGATTGTGATCTCCAAGAACTTAATTCTCTCTTTGAATTGAAAAACTTACATATCCTTGATTGCAGTAACAATCATTTGAAATCTCTCCCTTATGACCTTTATCTTTTACAAGCCTTGGAAGAGTTATATTGTTCCGATTGTGATCTCCAAGAACTTAATTCTCTCTTTGAATTGAAAAACTTACGTATCTTTGATTGCAGTTGGAATGAGAAGTTGAAATCTCTTCCTTCTGACCTTGGACTTCTTCAAAACTTGGAAGAGTTTAATTGTTCCTATTGTGATCTCCAAGAACTTCCTTCTTCTCTCTTTGAATTGAAAAACTTGAAAATCCTGAATTGCAGTGGCAATCAGTTGAAATCTCTTCCTTCTGACCTTGAACTTCTTCGAAACTTGGAAGAGTTTCGTTGTTCCTTTTGTGGTCTCCAAGAACTTCCTTCTTCTCTCTGTGAATTGAAAAACTTAAAAATACTGAATTGCAGTGAGAATCAGTTGAAATCTCTTCCTTCTGACCTTGGACTTTTACAATCATTGGAAGAGTTTTATTGCAACTACAATCAACTTGATTCTCTTCCTTTTTCTCTTGGAAATCTTTCCAATCTAAAGAATTTTTTGTGTATCAACAACCATCTTTCTTCTTTTCCATTTTCTCTTTGTCATCTTTCTCCAAAGCTCAACATCTCGTATTTCGACAATCCTCTTCTTCCTGAAATCCCTTCTGATTGGAAAACTCTTTTAATTTATTTGAAAGAGAAAGCGGTGGAAGAGGTTCAAAATAAATATTTGAAATCCGCCGCAAAAAGACGTTAAAAAAATAAAATTTCAGAAATAGTTTATCCTTATTAAATTGTTGTTCAGAGGAGTACAAAAAGGCTGGGTATAAAGACAACCTGGGAGGTTTTCAATTTGTAAATGTATAATTTACAAATTATTTAATGGTCTAATAATGGAATCTTTTAAAAACTATATATTATCTTTTAATTTGAATGATATTTATTTGTTAACCAAATATTATAACATTGATGTTCCTTTTAGTGATATCCCACAGGTTCTTTTAAATATGTTTAGCCATAAAATTTCTGCACAAATGGACGATTGTGTGAAACAAAATGTAACAAAACTACGCTCTGGATCCTATAAAAGTATGGCAATGAAAGGAAATGACAAACAATTGATAGGCTATACAATGAGTAAAGGAAAATACACTGATGAAAACATTAATTGCTGGTTGGTTGATATTCCCTATTATTTTGTTTCAGGAGAAACCGTTGATGAGTGTAAAAGATATTATTTTGTTCATGAAAATACAATTGTTTATACGGATGATAAAGAGGGAGAATTATATACCTTTTTAAAGGATACTGAACAGAGAGATATTTATCTAATATCAAATAAAAATTGTAGAAATTTATTCATGGTAATGAATCCATATTATCCATTTATAAATACACAATTTAGAATGAACGGCGCTCCATTATATACCCCAAAGAGGGTATATGAATATTTATGGAGTATATCCATTAAAAAGAATAGTTTTTGCTCCAATTTTCGTGTTAATTTATTTAATAAAATTGAAACAATCCCTTTTCACATTATAAAATCAACGTGTGTTCCACATAAATTATCACAGGAATTTGAAATTCCAAAAAAATATATAGATATCGCAAAATCAATTAATTACAAAGAGTATTGTGAATTCAATGGGCAATATCCTCAGTATAAAAAATCTGTTATAAATTTTACCCCTGAATTAACCTTTGATTTTCCCCAAAAAAAATATAAACCGCCCAAATTCGGAGAGATTAAAAATATACATTGGGGTCAGGTTAAATTGCTCTTGTCAGAGATTGAATTTTTGTCTGATATTACAAATAGACCACTTTTAGTTGTTTATGCTGGTGCAGCCGGAGGACAACATATTCCAATATTATCATCCTTATTTCCGGATATATTATTTATTTTATATGATCCAAGCAAATTTGATATTAAACCAACGCCAAATATTGTGATCAGAAATGAATTATTTCTGGATAGCAATGCCAAACTATATAAACATTTTTCCGCAGTATTTATTTCTGATATCAGAATTGTTAAGAGTGGAAAAGTGGAGGAACAACAAATAATAATAGATAACAAATGGCAGATGGACTGGGTGAAAATAATGGATCCATTAAAGAGTATTCTAAAATTCAGAACACCATGGCTGTCGGACCCTGATCATATTATCTCCCTTTATGGAAAACAACAATTTCAGGCCTTTGCACCTGCCCATTCCAGTGAAATAAGACTAATCTCTCAACGGCCATACGTTGAGAAAAAATATATGAATAAAACACATGACGACCAAATGTATTATTTTAATAATGAATATAGAAATAAAAATTTTCACAGAGAAGACTGTTTTTTTGGAGTAAATTATGACACATTGAGAACGGCAAATATTTTAAAGAAATACATTGAAAATGTTTCAAAGTTTACATTTGAGTTTTCTGTTAATATTATCATTATGGCATTGATATTATATATCGAAAATAAACTCGGGAAATATAAAATTAGTAAGCTGCTAATAGGCCAAATAAACGCACAGGATATTGCGGGGGATATCACGGGGGATATCACGGGGGATATCAGGGGGGATATCACGGGGGATATCCCCCGTTAGCCCCCTTACGCTATATTCACGTTAGCTGGTACCGTTCCAAGCCAGTAAACGGGGATATCACGGGGGATATCACGGGGGATATCACGGGGGATATCACGGGGGATATCCCCCGTTAGCCCCCTTACGCTATATTCACGTTAGCTGGTACCGTTCCAAGCCAGTAAACGGGGATATCACGGGGGATATCCCCCGTAAGCCCCCTTACGCTATATTCACGTTAGCCGATACCGTTCCAAGCCAGTTTATGGGTATAGCCCATTACGTTATAATCACGTTAGTTGGTACCGTTCCGTGCCAGTAATTACGGGGTATAGCCCATTACGTTATATTCACGTTAGCCGGTACCGTTCCAAGCCAGTAATTACTGGGTATAACCCCGTAATATGGGTAACGGCTTACGGGGATATCCCCCGTACATAGAATGAGCCAGTTCGAGTTGGTGTTGCCTTAAATTGTCCACCAGGAATATTCAATAGGCCAGGTGAATTCACTGTATTTTATAATGTTTCCATTTTGGTCTATGCGATATTCCTCTCTGAATTGATACCATGCGTTTTTGGGGGGTTGATATGGCCAAGTGTTATATATTGGATTAAATGATGATGGGGTATTTGTAATGGTATTTCCGTCGTTTAGATACATTATAAAATAACAATAAAATTTAAATATTTTAAATTAAATAATAATGTATAAATGCGAAAATATCGGATTAGACATTGATTTTTATATTAGACTGAATCAGGCTCCTATTAGTGTAATACTTGAAATGTTAAAGACAAAGGAAGAATACACAAAGATATCAGATATTAGGCAAAAGATATTCAAAATAGCCCTGAAATCAGCCTATATTATGATTAAACGGCCGTTGACAAAAGAAGGAATAAATGAAAAACAATTTTACGACAAAATAACGCAAGACATGTTAAATGGCTTGGTGCCCTTTTTTTTCCAAATGCTTTACATGAATTTTGTTATTGAAAATAAACAATATATGGTCTTTAATATACCTGATATTTCATTTGATTCCCTTATAAATTCTGCAAATCGCGCTCTATTTACGACACAATGGTGGAAAACTTTTCTTTATCAAGTATCCAGAGCCATCAAATATTTAGAAGAAGAAAAGATTATGCACAACTTTTTGGGCATCACCGCAATAAATTTTTATGTATATCCAAGGACGCCTGATGATATTGGGATTATGATAGGCTCTTTTCAACGTTCTCCTTTTTTTACAAAAGGAAAGGATTTAGAGTATTTCAGAAATTCCTTTATTAATTCAATAATTAAAAATACCTTACCAAATAGGCTTTTAGACCTATTAAATGAGAGTAGAACAGGGGAGGAATTATTTGAGAAAATAAAATTGATTAATATTTAAATAATTTCAGTGTTTCAATATGAGTATTGAAACACTATACAATGTTGTTTCCACTGTTTATGTTATGATGAATGACAGGGGGTATGAGGCTCAACCCAAATTGGATAAAAAGGCTTTTATCGATAAATTCAAGGATATATATTCTAATGAAAAGGAAATGGTATTCAAAAAGATTGATGAATTGGTGCTTGTATTTAAAAGGGATAATAAAAAGATAATTGTTTACTTTCATCCTTTGTCGATAAAGCTGTGTCAAAATGATATGAAATACATTGTAAAATATTTTAATGATAACAAAGGGGATGAATTAATACTCATTTCCAACAGCCAACTATCTCCAAAGGTTTTAACTATTTTAGATATGCTTGGAAAAAAGAGCCAATATTTTAATGAAAGAGAATTGTATTTAAAGTATGTTGACCATCAATTGGTCCCAAAACACAGCAAGGTTGATGAGAAGACTAAAAAAAAACTGGATAAAGAGTTTAATACGAAAATGTTTCCCCTCATTTATGTTACTGACCCGGTATGCAAATATTTTGACTTTCAAGTGGGAGATATTCTAAAGATTGAAAGGCCAAGATCAGATGGGAATTTTGACCTTTGTTTCAGGCTCGTTGCATATCCTTTGCATGAAAAACCAGATAAAAAATGATAATTTATTTATTTAAATAAATAAATAAATGGATCCAGAGAGAACGTATAGTCTTGAAATATACGATCACATAAAAAAACAAAGAGAAAAGGAAAAACTATGTTCAAATAAAAAAAAAATTGGTAAGGGAGCGGCGGGAAATGCCTATATTGCGGATATTAAAATAGGAGACCATATATATAATGTTATTCTAAAAAGACAGGAACTATGCAGTTATAGTATAAATGAACTGGAAGCTCTCCGCCATTTGCGAAGGCAAATGTTGGCCTCAAAATTGCCAAATTATTATCTTTTCATGTATGGGGATTATATTCATAAAAAATACAGTTATTTTATACTTGAAAAAATAGATATTAAATTAGAAGACTATTTGACTGATTATAATATTTTCACGGAAACCTATTTTTCTGTGTTTTTTCAGATTGCACGTGCAATCTCTTTTTTAGAGAATGAAGAGTTTAACCACGGAGATTTATGGATTGAAAACGTGATGTTAAATTGGAAGGATGGACAGGATGAAAAGCCAATTGAAGAAAGGGAATTTGACATTAAACTCATTGATTATGATGCAGCCTGTAAAAACAATTCGAAAATAAACTGCCCCAACAGAGGGGGTTCAGTGCGTAAAAGAATAAGATTTCTTTTAGGCTATGATCTGAATAGATTTTACGACGCACTTTTATACACCTATAATGACTATATGAAGAAAAAATTAGAATACAAGATCAAAAATATTTCCAGACGCCATGCAGAAATTGACGAAGATACACCGAGCGATATAGAGTATGATAGAATAAACATCGTATATCCCACTAATATTGTAAATTTTATGAACTCTCTTCCCCTTATTAGTATTGATAAATTGCGTGACCATGCGGAAATGTCAGGAGAGAACATTATGACAAAAATTATTGAAACCGCAAAGGAATTAAATATTGAAATAGCTTAATTATCCTTATTCGCATAAAAGATAAAATAAAATGTGATAAAGAATAATACTGTTTTAATACATAGTCTTATCAACCAACTCTTTGAAATGGGAGAAATCATTTCAAACAGGTTATCAACATATGGAATGGACAGAAGAATAAATATCGTCGTTGCATAAAATACCGGCTTTATCTTGCTATATTCCTCTCCACTATGAATGTCCAAAATATTATGCAAAACCTCTAATTCACTTGCGTCAGCCTTTTTATCATCAGAATCGGACAAATCACTGACCGATTCAACTTGTTTTTTTCGTTTTCCCATTAATTTAAATTTATACTTTAAAATATTTGTTTAAATTAATGAATTGTTCTCAAAAATATAGACTCTCCTATCCAGAAAAAAATATCGTTTGGATGAACCCCAATCCCGATAAATGTTTTACTCAACGAATTAAAGAATGTAATCAAATCTCTCAGTTTACCCCTACACCCTGCTCCCAATGTAAATCAACCTTTATGCCATGGGATAAACCTGACCCCCAAGAATGTATTAAAAAATGCCAGGGTATTGACGTAAATAAGGTTGATGCCTGTTTATACGCCAGAACCTTATACAAAAAACGGCTCTGTAATGGGCAATTGATGGAACCATCGGTCGCTTCTTATACAAATATTGCTTTTGATAATGGCAATCGTGCAACAAGCACTCTGACCAGCAAATATAGGAATCCTCCTCCACCTCCTGAATATGGATATAAAGGTAGTGCGGCCTATAACCCAGTTGAATGGATCTGCGGGAAATCATACTTTTTCTAATTACGACGGGGGATACGGGGGATATCCCCCGTAAGCCCCCTTACACATGAGGGAGCCATAATAATATAACAAAGACATATATATATATATATATATACAACTACCGGGAAATATTACAGGGATATGGTGTAATGGGGCTTACCGGGGATATCCCGTGGTGTAAGGGGGGCTTACGGGGGATATCCCCCGTAGTGTAAGGGGGCTTACCGGGGATATCCCGTGGTGTAAGGGGCTTACGGGGGG
>Ga0209641_10004196_pt1 | contig 11943 bp, 11 predicted proteins | sample RifCSP16_1_FD_184022 | JGI IMG/M metagenome (GOLD analysis project Ga0209641, IMG submission 184022) | Soil microbial communities from Rifle, Colorado - Rifle CSP2_sed 16_1 (SPAdes) (version 2) | ecosystem: Environmental > Terrestrial > Deep subsurface > Rock core/Sediment | place: Rifle...
CAATGGTTTTCCCGTCCAAGAAGAGCAGGTGATGCCAGTTGAACGAGCGTTCTCGATGATAATCAAGAAAACACTGAAGATGGAAGATCGTGCCATTGTTCGACTGAAGGACAAACCGATCCCACGCGTCACTCCATCGCGGAGAATATCGAACGACTTCGAGGGTCATTCTTAGAGACGAATCCCAAGAGAGAGAAGATGAGCATTTCCCAGGGAAAAGGAAAACGGAGTAAATGAATAATCAAAAAGCATGGGAAGTGAAGAGAATCCGATTCCTGCGGAAAATCCTCGTGTAGAGTATCCTGACTGATAGCCGAGCCTGATTGACAAGAGGCGGGAGTATTCGATCTCCACGCCAGCGGCTGCGTACAAGGTCGAAAGTGACAGTTCTCTCGAAAGCGATGTAACAAATCGCGTTGATATCTTCTCCTCCAATCGAGTCTGAAATGACGCACCACCGGTTATCCTCGTCGGCAGCCTTGTTGACGATGTCCTGAGGGGATTCATTATGCCCAAGTCGCGGAGGGATGCTCCAAAAGAGAGTCCCTCAATTCCGGGTTGATACGCTAATCCAACGTCGAGACCCCATCCGTCTGCTTCATCGACAAGAATCTTCTCATAAAGATACTTGATCGTCAATCCAACTTGAAAATCAGGGGAAATCGCGGTCGCGCCCGACAGACCGACTGCACCGTACCGGGAGGAAAAGGTCCCGCGCGGTGGACCCGGCTGATCGCGTAACTCGATCCCGTTGATGCTCGTTGTTGATAGCGAAAACCCAAGAGCGACGACAGAAAAGGGGAAGACGAGGGCAAAATGCTCCGACTGTGAGTCCTCAATCCACTCTTGATGAGAAACTGTGAACTCAAGTCTCTGGGAATACAGAAGGAGTGAAGGATTGATAGCAGACGAGGAAAACGCTGTCGGATCCGCCACGGTTGCGTCTCCGAGGGCGGCATCTCTGGCGTGAGAAGGCAACTTCAGGTTTCCCATCCCGCCGGATTTCCCTTGTCCAAGCAGAATTGAAAAGGTGATTGGGAAAAGAATGAGAAGAATTTTCTTCATCGGAATTCCGCGCCGAGAGAGAGAATATGCATGCCTGCGGGAGCGTAAGGTTCAAAGACGAACGCATAACTAAGAAACCCCGCCAACGATCCAATATCTTGAACAGCCGTAAAGCCAAAAGCGGGCTTCGGCAAGCCATCCCCTGAAGGCGACAACCGGTCAATTCCTGCTCTCAGAATAAACTCATCCAGAACTCGAAACGTTGCTCCCATTCGAAGAAAGAGAATCCCGGCAACATGCTCGGTTTCGATTGAAGCCTGCAACGGAATTGACAATGCCGCGTATCCAATCCCAAGTTTCTTGCGAAGTGGAAACCGATCGACGGTCGTGTTCCCGTTGATTCCATAGAGCTCGGTGGTATTCCACTTGTACTTTGATCCGAGGTCTTGAAGTGACATCCCCACCGTCCACTCATCGGAAAGGACAACGGCCAGCCCTACATCAAATCCGACGGTTGTGCTGTTAATATCCGTATAAAGATGATAATAAAGAATCTTTGATGAAACACCTATGGAAAGGCGTGAATCCACCTGGACACCAAAGGACAGGAGAAAAGCATTCTCAGAAGTGGAGACTGTGCCAGTCCGTCTTCCGTCGGAGTCACGCTCCTCGATGTCGGTGACTCCTGCATTAATGATTCCGATAGAAATACCTCCAGACGGCTCAACATGTCGACTATAACTGAGGAAGTTTAGACTGCGATCCAGCGAGAGAAAACTTGTTGAAGCAAATGCGACAGGAGATCCCTGAAAAGGAAGAAGAGCCGGATTATAGTATCCCGTTACTGAGTTGGATCGCATAGCGACCAAGGCATTCCCGACTCCAATTCCTTCTGCCCCGAATCCCATTCTCATGGGTGAGCCGGGCAGCCCGCCAAGATTCGAGGTCGATTGAGACAGGGCGAGAGCTTGTACTGCCATGATCAGGAAGAGAATCCGTGCGGTCATCTGATTACGAAGATCTTTCCCCAAGATCCCCCTTCGTCACCTGGTTGGATATGATAGAAGTAAACCCCGTTTGTGATCACGTCGCCTTTGTCATTCCTTCCGTCCCATATTTCGTCGTATTCAGAAAAGCCCTGCCGAGGGGCATTCTGGATCAGCGTTCGCACTGGCTGCATTGCAAAGTCAAAAATCCGAATAGTCACAGGGCTGGCATTGGCCTTGACGGCATAATGAATCCTCACGACCTCTTCATCAGGGGAGAACGGAGATGGATACGAGTACGTGTTTCCTGAGGCGAGAACGGACTCAAAAGTTCTGAAGATTCTCCATGTGCTTCCAAATGGATTGGTCGGGGTATCCAGGGTGAAGGCAATACCGTCCGGCCCACCAACCCAAATTGTATCGCCTTTTACCGCTACTGCATAAATCGGCTGTAATGAGAATCGCTGCAGACTGTTCTGGTCGGAGATGGTCCCACTAAGCATCCAACTCTGTCCGTAATCGTCTGAACGAAAGATACCTCGATCGGACGCAACGTAGACAATGGAATCCTTGAAAGCTATATTATGGGCCCGTTCTCCGAGGAGAGTCGTGGTCCACGTTGCTCCCATGTCATCTGTGAAGCTGACTCCAGGCTGTTCTTCGCTGGCGGTGGCATTGACAGTAGCGGCCCAAATGACTCGATTGGATTGATATAGTTGCTCATTGAGTGCAACAACGAAATTGCCGGAAATCGGGCTAGACTGATTCTGATGTGAGTATCGTCTCCAACTGATTCCTCCATCTGTGGATCGATTAACCCCGGCAGCCGTCCCAACCCAAAGGATTGAATCACTGCCTGCAACAACGGAAAAAACGCGGTGATTGAGATTCTCTCTCAATCCCAGCGCCCCGCCAGCGGGGGAAAGGTCAAAATCAAGTGTATCTGTAGGTGAAATAGAGTCAAGATGATCGGGGGGGAGAACTACGCGTTCCCACGTGATCCCTGAGTTAGTCGATTTCCTCAGCATTCCCGCGAAGCTCGCAATCCACACGGCCCCGTTTGTGAGAGCGATGTCAAAGGTGATGTTCTGCTGACGAACTGTTATAGCAAGAGCGCGAATCTGATTGATTCCATAGGTAATCGTGTTCACCGTTCCAGAATCTACAGGTTGTGGCACATGGATCCATGTCATACCGCCATCGTTGGACCAGTTTAGACCGTCCCCGGTCTGGATGAATTCGCCATCCTTCTTCTCTGAATACCCCACCGCGGCCCAAACGAGTCCACTGCTCGCTGCAACTGCGGAGATTCCTTTGTCATCAAAGGGAGTTGAGTTTGCGAAGCTCTGCCAATTTGATCCATTGATAGTCAACCCGAGCCCTTTGGACGTTCCGAGCCACAATGTGTCCCCGGAGACCGCGAGCGCATCGATCGAATTGCTCGGGGGTCGCGTCGATCTAGCAAGACTCAGAGAATAAGTCCGGATTCCTTGGGCAATTGAAGGATGTACCGACAAGGTCAGGAGCACAAGAATTTTCAAAGACTTCATGGCGCCACGACGATCGTTTTGGTGATGATCTGGCTGGGAGTATTCGATCGATCGACAGCTTTGAATATGAACTGATATGGTCCAGAAGGAGGCGCGGGGGAAAGAGAGACTGTCTCGGTAAAAATACCGTCTCCAGCAATCTCGTCTCCGTTTTGACCGTTGTCATTGAGAGAAAGAACTAGATTACTGGGAGTTGTCCTTGTCACGGAAAGGATATCAGCCAAACCATCTGGATCCGTCGCAACGACGGTGACAACAAAGAAGGACTCCGTGGAAGGGTGCACTGTATCCGGGGCAACGAGATTGGACAGCACGGGCGGGTGATTCAGACGCAAGAGGGTAAACGGAATACGAATCGAATTGCTCCTATATCCTTCTGCATCAGTTGCGACAACCTCGGCATATAAGGACCCGATTTCTGTTCTCACCACGCTGAATCCTAGGAAGCCTGAGAACACCGAATCGCCGGTGGCTGAGTCGGGCGGGATACCATTGTCCTGCAGATAACCATGAGTGATTTCAGGTTCACGTTTCGTACGAAAAAAAGTGAAGGATGTCTCCTGAATGTAATGCTGGCCACGGGGGTGGCTGATCTTTGCAGAAACAGCGACCTTGAAGGATAAGAGATCATCCGGTTTTCGCTCAGGACCGATGTTTATCGTATCGGAATTGACTTTCGAGGGACTGAGTATTGCGTAGATAATTTGTGGGGGATATCCGATGACATCAACAATGTGAGACTGCTTTTCTTCACACGAGAATGAGAAAAGAGAAGAGCAGATCAAGAAAAGCAGCGGGGATCTAAAGGGAAAGAAGAGGGGGTGCCGACGCACTGAATATCCACAGTTAGTTGTTCTGAAAAGACTCAGTAACAATGCCTATGCGATCGGCCTTTCTTGATGGATCAATGTGGTAAAATAGTTTCTTAGATGCAACCGATATTCAGACTGAAATAGTGAATGGAACAAAAGAAAAAGAAAGAAAAAGAATCAATATTGAGAGCCAACCGATTTTCATTCGGGTTCCATTGAGGGGTGTTTCGTCCGGCACGGGAGGATGTTCCAGTTTGACAAAAAAGTATGAGATCATAGCCCAGAGGAACCAACCGCTCCAACTGTATTCTGCGAACGGAATGATTTGAGGGGTTGACAAGCCTGAGAAGATGGCAATAATTGAACGTAAAGTCGAGTCAAGGACAGAGGGAACGCCAAGAAAAAGCAGGGTGATGAAAGCTACTTTGGCAATGAGTTTTTGTTTGTGGCCGAACATTGTATAGATGATGTGTCCACCATCAAATTGCCCTATAGGAATGAGGTTCATCGCTGTGACAAAAAGTCCGAACCACCCAACGCACAGGAAGGGGTAGTGGTAGATTTCAGACATTGGCGGAACGAACTGAGAGCTCGAATCAGTGAATGTCTGTGTGAGAAGACTGAAGAGAATGGTTTGTCCGAATTCAAGTGGCAGGCCTTGATTGCCGGGAATTGCATTCAGATTGAAATCGTAGTCTGGGTGAATAGCAATGATATATTCAGGTCCTGGGAGAGTTGTTAGCCCATACACAAGAACGGCTAGGCATGCAAGGAATCCGGCCAAAGGGCCTGCTACGCCGATATCGAACATCGCTTTTCGGGTTAGAACAGGAGAGCGGGTTCGGATGACGGCTCCGAGAGTCCCGAAATTCAGAAGGAACGGAATTGGAGGAAATGGAATGAAATAGGGAAAGGTCGTTTTGACATGATGGTGTCGAGCCGCAAAAAAATGACCGAACTCATGACATGCGAGTACAAAAAGAATTGCGACTCCGTAACCTAATCCTGACGAGATGTTACTCAGTTCAAGTGGATCTTTCCCCACCCACTGTACGCCGGCGATTCCAGTTGTGATCGATGTTGCGGCAAATAGCCACAGACTCAGCACACTTCCGGATTCCCGATTGTTGTTCTGCTTGAAGCCACTCTGTCCTTTGGTGTTCATTCTCGCTCATCAAGCGAGAAGAACCTACGAAAAGAATGGTCCGAATCAAAAATGAAACGATATGAAATATCCAGCCGGGCGATGCTAGTTGACGCTTGGCCGAGGCGAAGAAGGAATCCCGCTGTCAACGATGACTGGTGAAGGTCGCGGTGACGAGGGTATCCCGCTCTCACTGAGATTCGCAACGACATTGGAAATCGCAAAATTCGTGGCTAGAGTCACTGCTACCGCCACGATGATGGCCTTTGAACGCCGAAGAAGAGAATTGCGGGTCATTTTTGCTCCTTGGGGAGAGTGAAAATGAAGATGTGATTAGTGATCTCCTAAACGATGCAAATATTAGCGAAAAATAGGGGAATGTCAATGAAAAAGACAAAAGCTCAATGCAATCGTATAACTATATATATTTCAATGACTTAAAGAAACAAACCGAGGTGTGCCGCTCGTCACTTTCGAACTCTGATGAGTCGTTTGCCCTTGACAAGACAGAAAAGACAATATATATTCGTTTCAAATTACGATTGAAAGGGCAGATTGTTGAGTACATCTTGGAAAATCATCGTGTCATGGCTCTCAGCGCTGTTATTTGCGACGGCGTGTTTTTTTCTGTTCGATCATTCCCAAATCACGTTTCAGTCGCAGATAGTCAATGCGCTTCTTCTTCTAATCGGCACAGTTTCCCTCAATATATTTCTCAGAGAAAACAACAGAAGGAGCAAAGCGATTTTCCTAAATTTTTCGATTTATTTTCTTCTTTCTATCTGCTACTTCATTTACCCATTCATAGGTGTCCTCTTTCCCCAAGAACGTTACGCCAGTCATTATTTCTACCAATATGTGCTGTGCAGCTTGATTGTATTTTCTCTTTCTTTTTCCTTATTGTATGCCGCGCTAGATACAATCCTGACTGACTTGAGTTTGCTAAGGAAGTATTCAGCCACGGCAGTGATCGTAGGCGGGTTCTTCATTTACTATTACATGCCAATGCTTGAAGATCCGCAATTCTTGTACAAGACGGACGATATTACTGATTGGAGAACGGTGGATAAGGCAGTTGCCGAACTTAAGTCAGAAGGCATTGAAAACCCTGGTGTCGACCAAGTTGGCGCGAAAGTCAATCTTAATGCCTGGAAGGACGGAAAGCCTGTTGGATTGCTTTTTCCCAAGGAAAATGTCCATCGTATTCAATTTTTGATGCCGTACTTGGAAGGCAGCAACTATCTCCCCCTTCTGATGAAGCCACTCCATTTGAACGTGATCTACATGGACGTTCTTTCAATTGTTTTTCTGTTCACTTTTTTTGGATATCAGTACAAAAAGGACCCCCCCCAGGGTGCTTATGTTGAGAAGATACTCTTTCTTTTTCTTCCTTTTTGTTCGCTTGAGGCTTTGCATTTCTACGCGTATATTATGCTAAATGATTTCTCAACCTTCCTTCAACTATTCAACATTGCGCAATATCTTGTAATTCTTAATCTTCTTCTTCTCTTGGTGTTTTTTAGCTTGCGCCTGAGCTTTATCAGAAGTATCAAAGGCGAATTCTATGAGCGAGAGCTGGTTCTGGATTCTGAACATATTAGTCGCTGGCGTGACGGTATTGATAATCTTGTTGTACGTCATTTTCTTAACCCGAAAACGATTCATGGAAGGCTTTTTGCACCGCGCGAGGCAAAATCCAGAACCTAATTTGTTGCAGCGCCTTATCCTTCGACTCTTTGGAAATCAGGATCAGTAGACGCAGTCTCTTTGGGAGGAATAATGGATTATCCGATTATTGGAAAAAGTAAAGCAACAGAAGATCTGCGAAAACAAGTCGCCAAGATCGCAAAGACACAAAAAGACATTCTGGTTATCGGCGAAACCGGTACTGGAAAAGGCGCCGTAGCGAAAAATATTCACGCCGAACAATACAAAGACAATGGTAAGAATGACCATCCCTTTGTGTCTGTAAATTGCTCGGTTGTTGATGATCGTGAACTAGAGGCGGTGCTTTTTGGCTTCGAGAAAGGTGTTCCCGGAATGCCTCCTACCACGAAACGCGGGATATTCGAACTCGCAGACGGCGGCACTGTTCTTATCGAAGAAATCGAAGAAGCGAGTTTTAGAAATCAGATTAAGATCCTGACGTTCCTTGAAGAACGGAAGACAAAGCGATTGGGAGGAAATTCTTCAAAGACGGTCACCCTCCGAGTCATTATGACGCTGAAACATTCGCCTGAAGAATTGTTGAACATGAACAAGTTGTATGAAGATTTTTACAGGAGAATTCGGCAACTGGACGCGATTGAAATCTCACCACTGCGGGATAGAAGAGAAGATATTCCCGTCCTTGTCAAGCATTTTGTGAGTGAGATTTCCAAGGATTTGGGCATAAGAGACGTGGCCTTGGATATCAATGCGATCGATGTGCTTGTGAGACACCCTTGGAAGGAAAACATTCGCGAACTAAAAGCTGTCATTGACAAGTCAGTTCTCTTTTCAACGGGAGGAAAATTTTCACTGCCTCCTGAACTCGCTGACGAGAAGACTGAAGTCGTCAAAATGATCAATAATGTTGTTTCTGGGCAATCGTTTGTTTTAGACAATTCCCTAGATGCTATTGAAAAAGGGATTATTGAAAGATCATTGACGAAATTTGGATTCAATCAATCCCGCGCAGCTCACTTCTTGGGAATGACCGAGCAGACGCTTCGGTATAAGTTGAAGAGACTCGGCATTGCGAGCGCCAGGAATCGTTAGAATCCTGCAAGACTGATCAGTTCGAGCCCTTCCCTGGAAGGGCTTTTTTATTTGCTCGTCGCCAAGGGGTTGCACCAGATAGGATTTGTGAAACAGAAGTGTGGAGAATTATCGAAGCTGTTTGTGGGGCACGTTTCGACCTCCAGGCGAAGATAAGCGGCTTGCATAATCTCAAGGGAAAATACCTGATCAAATTTGAATTGACCGATATCATTTGTCTTTAGAAGAAGCTCCTCCCCATTGTTGCCTAATAGACCTAAGAAGAGTCTTACACACCGCAGAATACCAAATTCCCTTGAGCTTTCTGCTAAGAGATGGATCATTAGTCTTTTGCCTTCGATGTTTTCTCCGAGGGATGCCTTTTCTCCTAAATCGTTCGTGGCATGAATCGTTGCCACAGGTCCATCAGAAATAATACCATTGCCGCGCCCAATCGCAGATTGAATTGATTTTTCAGATAAGCGTGCGAAAAGGAATAGACCGGTTCTCATCTTGCCAAAAATCTGCCGGTGATGCTCTGCAATGGCAAAAAAGGGGAATCCAATTTGTCGAAAACGATTGAAATTCCCGTGAGCATCGTTTCCGGCGACGGCGTGAATACGCAACCCAGCAAGAAGAAGATTTGTCCACTCATGTTTGCCTCTTTTGAACCCATTCAGGACGTCTCCATTGAGGAACTGCATTCCCGATATTCCAATCATCCGCAGATCGGCTTGAGTCCAGGTTCCACGACGCAAGAGGAGCTTCTGCAGAAGTGGGACCTGTTCCTTTGGATGCGCAGCAGCTGCGATAGCATCGGTCAAGTTATGAAGAACCTCCACTATTGAAAAATCGCTGCGTGTTCGAAACCAACGCTCGGCACTATCGCCGCTTCCAGGAATAAATTGTCGATTACCGTACAAGAGGAGATGCACATTCTCCCCGCGAACATTGCGACATGACAGCTCTTCCCCGAGCAGAATTTTATGGTTGCGATAACGACGATTCAAGAAAGATATCTCTCGGCGCAATGATCTCCATTTTGGCAGAGAAGGGTCATTCTGAAGGTAGTTTCCTACATCGTCATCGAGATCATAAGAATGATCCGTGATGCCAAAGAATGAAAGCCCCATGGCCTTGCTGAATATGACCGCAGCATCAGGAGGTGCGCCATACTCGACTTGGTCATCCGTATAGTATGAATGGACGTGGACATCGCCGAAACAAAGACCGGGCAGCCGTGGCAATGGCACTTCGGCGAGATACACCTTTAGTGGGCTCCTTGAGGACGTACGATAATTATCGTTGTGATAAATGCGACGAACGTTTTCCACTTCGATGTCAATCTCCACATCGAGGTTGATCCACCCTTTGAGCGGCTCTGACGCTATTCGATAGATCGACCACCACCATTTCTTCTTGATAACAACAGGGCGAGTCAGCAGTAGGCACCTCACCGCAGGAGTCCCGATTCGAGAAATCGTCACCGTGATTTGGTGGAGAGTGCAAGGGTACCGATGAGAGTCTTTCACCAGTACAAGAAGAGGAATTTCATTTCCAGGTTCAATGCGATAGGGGGCGTCTGCAACGATCTCTGGCTCATCCTTTTTCAGGTAACTGAAGAAGTATGGAAATCGATAGTGGGTCTCAGCGTAGAGCAAGAAGGGCAGGAGCCACATTATGTCATGACCTTCAGTCAATATTTGCGGCCTTTCCAAATGACCTTGCCGCCAAGGAAGACGATGAAGGGTAAGAGAAGGACGTAGAAATGATAATAGAATTCGAAGAAATAGAAGTACTTCAAATCCGTCGTTTTGCCAAGTCGCCCTGTAATCGAATAGAGGAAAACATAGTCAGCCAGCCATTTGCTCAACAAAGAAATTGAAGCGGCGAATGTGCTTCCATAAAGAATAGAAATAAGGATCTGAGCATGGAGAAGAAAACCAATTCCCATGACGAGGAATCCAGGCAGAGTCATATCGAGGCCGCCTTTGCCCCACCGATGTTTTTGTCGCACCAATTCCTTCAGTGTGCGACATGGCTTGCTTATGACGAGAAGCTCTGGGGCAATTGGATAAGAGTAATCCCATTTTCCACTCTTGACGATCGCCTGAAAAAGAGCATAGTCTTCCGTGACACTGAAGTTTATGGAACGATAACCCCCCACATCATCATAGGCTCTACGGCGAAAAGAGAGATTGTTGCCGATTGTACTGAGGGGATTTCGTAATGTCGCCGCCGAGGATGCTATTCCCAGCAAGTATGCCCAGTCAAGAGATTGCATTCCTTCAAACGGTCGTGATGCCCGCTGAAGAGTCATGCCGCCCACGATTCCAATCTTTTCACTGTAACACATGACTGTTGACTCTATCCATGTGTCTGGAACGACGCAATCTGCATCAGTGACAAAAATGAGCTCCCCTTTGGATTGTTCGATTCCCACAATAAGAGCATTGGTTTTTCCGCCTGAGTTCGCGACACTCCCGGTACTGAGGATGGCAAGGTTTGGCAGTAGCCGAGCAAGAGACTGGCACGTCTCCAGGGTCTTATCGGTCGATCCGTCGTCAACGACAATAATCTCGAAAAGGGATTGTGGATACGTTTGATTGGAGACTGATTGAAGGCAGGGCTGAATATTGATTTCCTCATTGCGTGCCGCAATGACCACGGAGACATAAGGAGTTGCACCGTTTGATCTATAATCTCGTTCTCTTCGCAAGCCATAGAGAAAAACCCCCATCTGAATGAGATAGAGAAGCAGTGCCGCAAAAAGAAGGATTTCGGCGGTCATGGTGGAAGTGCGGAAAATTGGTACACTGCGAGGAGCGAATCGAGCACCATCTTCACGATGTCCTGAATTCTGTCAGCAGTTCGATCATTGTCATGGAGGAGGACGATACCACCCGGTCGGACTTTTCGTATTATGGACTCAGAGACTGTGTCGGCAGACCGTTCGCGCCAGTCCCGCGAGTCAAGGTTCCACATTACCATCCTGTGCCCGGTTGAACGAACTGAAGGGAGGATCGTCGGCCGAAAATATCCGTAGGGCGGTCGAAAAAGAGTGGGCCTTTTGCCGGTGGCTTGTTTGATCTGCTCAGCCGCACTGCATATCTGATTTACGATGTACCGGTGATTTCGAAAAAGGAGCAAAGAATGATCGTGCGAATGGTTGCCGACAGTGTGCCCTCGTTGCGCTACATCGCGGGCGATTTGCGGATATTTTGCCACATTGTGACCAAGAAAGAAAAATGTAGCTTTAGTCCCGTATGACGCCAGCGTTTCCAGAACTGCCGGGGTTGCTTTCGGATGTGGTCCGTCATCGAAGGTGAGACAGACGCCTTCATTAGGGGCGTTCCATGTGACAGAAGGAAAAATAGAATGAACAAAGCTCGTCGAGAACGGTATCATCCCCGAATTCGTTGTCCTTTCCATTCAAGCGAGGAGAATTGCCCGGCAAAAGCGGCTGCAACAATATACGGAACGTGCAAGAGCTGTGCAAGAACGAAGTGTAGGGCTTTTAATTGAAGACCGAAGATGCGGGCTGCGGCGTGAAGTACGGTGTAGTCAACGGCAGCTTTTATCCCGAAGAGAACGATGGCAAATGGCAAGAGACTCGGCTTAAAGGGAGATACGATAAGAAGAATGAGGAGCAGAAAGAAGAAGATATAGAGTGCAACAAGTTTCAGCAAGATGGTTTTGTCTTCATA
>Ga0209641_10004198_pt1 | contig 11939 bp, 10 predicted proteins | sample RifCSP16_1_FD_184022 | JGI IMG/M metagenome (GOLD analysis project Ga0209641, IMG submission 184022) | Soil microbial communities from Rifle, Colorado - Rifle CSP2_sed 16_1 (SPAdes) (version 2) | ecosystem: Environmental > Terrestrial > Deep subsurface > Rock core/Sediment | place: Rifle...
AAACGACATACAAGCCGATATTAAGCTTAAGCTGCTCGATTCGCAAATCATGGGGAAAAAGGTTCAAGGTTCGATTGATAAGATTAAAATAGCTGGGACTAAGTTAGAAATACAAAAGGGAATAATTAAAACAGATTTTGGAGAAACGTCTTTCAATGGCAATGCCAAACTAGATGGGATACTTAAAAAAGAGGGATCAAACGATTTTGATTTTAAAATAGCACTAAAAGATATAGAAACTTCAGAAATCTTAACCCTTTTTGAGAAAAAGAAGGAGACTAAGATCGTAAATACCGATCTTAGTACAAGAATCAATGCAAATTTCAATGTTAATGGTAAGTGGAATGAAATAGAGGACCTACAAGCTAAGGTAAACATAGATGATTTCCAGCTAAAAGGAGATAAGGCAGGCGAATTTGATCTAAAGGGGTTAGTGGAGACTACAAAATCGAACGTGAAACTGGATATCAGTTCGAATCTAATCAAGGTCAATTTAGCCTTGATCTTGGGCGATGAGAAGTACACAAGCGATATAAACTCCAATCTAAAGATTAAAGGTTCCGTACCTCTAAGTGGTGACTTATTGGGTAACTTGACGGCTAGTGTGCAGGGAGAGATCCATCCATCAAGCGGTTTTGGCATAAATCTAACAGGCGGACAGATTGATGCCTCATATAGGGAGAATATACTCACCATAAAATCTCTTTCTCTAATTTCTGACTCCTTTAAACTCAAAGCGCAGGGAAAAGAAGCAGAAAAGAGGATGGATTTTAACTATGAAGCAGAGGTTAAGGATCTAAGCCTCCTATCAAAATTTCTACCAGAGGTTGATCTTAAGGGATCTCTAAAATCAAATGGAAGAGTTCAGGGAGAGATTAAAAATCCTCAAGTTACCTTCTCAACCACGGTTTCGGATTTCAGGTATAAGGAGGTCGAAGTCAAATCAATTAATCTCAGTGGAGATACCGTAGTCAATCCCACTAGTCCAATACTTCAGTTAAAAGGAAATCTGAAAGAGCTCAAATATCAAGACAAAGTGTTTAAGGTTGTTGATATCCAAGCAAGAACAGAAGGTAAGGGACTAATAGGAAACCTTTCAATTACCGAAAGCGCTCGAAGAAACTACGAAATCAAATTAAAACTAGCAGACCTTACAAGTGAAGAAAAAAATCTAGAAATCGAAAAGATAAGGCTTAGTTTTAAAGATAATGTAATTGAAAATAAAGACACCATAGAAATAAAGCTCCTTCCAAACCAACTGATTGTTAAATCACTCAATCTTTACCATAAAGACAATTTCATTCTCGGTAATGCTGATGTATTTTTTGACGGCAAAATGAATGCGAGTTTAGAACTAAAGAAGGTAAACCTGAATGATATTTCTGAAATTCTAGAGCTTAAACCTTCGCTAGAGGGAATTACCACAGGAAATATAGCCCTCCAAGGTACATTAGAAAAGCCAATTATAAAGAGTGACATCGATGCGAAAGATTTAGGGTTCAAGGAATTTAAATGGGATAATTCTAACTTAATCCTCTCCTACTCAAATAAGAACCTCGGCCTTACTTTTATTGCATCGGATAACGCCAGAGCAATACTTTCTGCCAGCGGCGGAGCTAATGTTGACCTTAATTTCAAAAAAATAGATGAAAACATAGAAAAAGCAGTCTTTGATTTAACAATAAACTCAGATGGTTTTGATCTCAACTCACTGGCAAATTTAAACAATGAGGCTAAAGAGTTAAAGGGAGTCGTTTCAGTAAACATTAGCTTAAAAGGTACTGTACAGAAACCAAACATAATGGCTAAGATTAGCACTAAAGACCTAGTCTTTAAGGAATTTAAAAGTGATAAGATTGGCTTTAATGCGTCTTACGCAAATAAAAAACTAAATCTCAACCTTAATATTGAGGATAATGGGAGAGAAATTCTATTTGCAAGAGGTAATGTTGATGTAGATCTAGATTTCAAAAAAATCGGAGAAAATCTAGATCAAGCATATTTCGATATTACAATGAAATCAAGCGGTGTGGACTTGAGCCCACTCGTAAAGTTGAGTGAAGAAATTAAAAACATTAAAGGGCTAGCCGTTCTTGATTTCAGGGCATATGGAAAGGTGAGTAGCCCTAACATAAAGGGGCAAGTGAAACTTCAAGATGTTCTATTAAGAATCCATTCACTAAGAGATGAAATTAAAGTTACTAACGGAATTATTGAGATGGATGGAGAAAAGGGATTTCTTAAAACACTAGAGATTCAAACTGAGGAAGGTAAAGGAACATTTGAAGGAGATATAAATTTCAATGAATTATCTTATAACATAAACGGCAAATTGGACAATTTGCAGATAATGCCCAAGGGAATTACCGCGAGCGTGGATGGAAATGTAGAGATTAAAGGAAGTGATGGAAAAATCCATATAGGTGGAAACACTAAAGTCAGATCAGCTCGGATTAAACTCCCAGATCTACCTACAAAGAAAATTGAGGAAATAAAATTTGTTGACGAAGAAGAGGAGTTTACAATCAAAGAAACTGAAGAAACAGATTACTACAGAGACAATGTAGCAATGGATTTAAATGTCAATCTTCCTGGAAATGCATGGGTTAAGGGTAAAGGAGCAAACATTGAAATAAAAGGAAAGATTGGAGTCACAAAAAAATATACCAAACCATTAATCTTAACAGGCAACATCACTACAGTCAGAGGAACATACGAGTTTTTCGGAAAACTCTTTAAAATCCAACGGGGTGAGGTGAGCTTTCGAGGAACCCCTGAGATTAATCCATTTCTAGATGTGACGGCTTTATATAAGGTATCAAATGTGAATGTATTTGTAAATGTAAGTGGCACTGCTGAAAAACCTAAAATAGAACTTTCTAGTGAGCCTCCGATGGACCAAACAGAGATCTTCTCCTACCTAGCATTTGGAACATCCTCAGAGAAACTCGGCGTTGGTGAAAGGGTTTCCCTAGAGCAAAAAGCCACACAAGCAGTAGCACTTTTGGCGGCAGGCCAGCTCAAGGGTATAGTCGGAGAACAATTCGGACTAGACATAATCAGTATAACGGGTGGACAAGGCGGTTTTAAAGGTACGGAATTAGAAGTAGGCAAATACTTTACCGATAAACTATACATAGCATACCAGCGTAGTTCCCCTTTTAATCAAACAGTTATACAATCCGCCTCAACTTCACCAGATGTAATAGATCAAGTTCATGTTGAGTATAATTTCTTTGATTTCCTAACCTTAGAAAGTGAGATAAGTGGATACCAAAGCGGAGCCGATGTATTTTATAACTTTAGTTATTAATAGGAATTCAAAACCTTTCTAATACCTCTTACTGCTTGCATGATTCTTTGTTCGTTTTCAACAAGCGCAAACCTAACATATCCCTCGCCATAATTTCCAAATCCTATTCCGGGCGAAACAGCAACCTTCGCGTTTTCGATAAGTAATTTTGAGAATTCGAGGGAGCCAATTTTTTTTAATCTATCTGGGATTTCTGCCCAAACAAACATCGTTCCCATAGGCTTTGGAATCTCCCAACCTGCTCGTCCTAGCCCTTCAATAAGTCTGTCCCTTCTGGAACTGTATTTCTCTCTTATTTGTTCAACGTATTCTTTAGGACCGTTTAACGCGGAAATTGATGCTATCTGAATAGGCTGAAAAATCCCGTAGTCTAGATAGCTTTTAATCCTACCAAGCGCATTTATTATTTTTGGATTTCCCAGCATAAACCCAACCCGCCATCCAGGCATGCTGTAGCTCTTTGAAAGTGAAAAGAATTCAACCCCGATTTCCTTAGCACCCGGCACCTGTAGAAAACTCGGCGCTTTATATCCGTCAAAGCATAGATCAGCATAAGCAAAATCATGCACAACGATTAGTCCGAATTCCCTAGCAAAGTCAACTACCTCCTTGAAGAAATGTAAGTCAACAACGCTTGTTGTGGGATTATGTGGAAAGGAAATCATTAAAACCTTTGGCTTAGGCCATATCTCCTTGACTGCCTTTTCCATTGCCTCAATAAAATTTATGTCCTTCTTAAGGGGCACGCTTTTCACATCCCCCCTTGCGATAATAACCGAGTAACTGTGAATCGGATAAGTTGGATCAGGAACCACCACTACCTCGCCTGGAGCAAGTATCGAGAGCATAAGATGAGATATGCCCTCCTTCGAACCAATCGTGACAATAGCTTCAGTTTCAGGATTTAATTCGACACCATAGTTCCTTTTATACCAATCACAAATAGCAGTTCGTAGCTTTGGAATACCACGAGATGCAGAGTATCTGTGGTTTCTAGGGTTTTGAGAGGCTTCTATCAATTTATCGACAATATGCTTTGGTGTTGGTTGGTCTGGGTTTCCCATTCCAAGGTCTATAATATCCTCTCCCCTCCCTCTTGCCTTCATCTTTAATTCATTTACTATAGCAAACACATATGGAGGAAGTCTCTTTATAAGCGAAAACTCTTCTGCAAGAATTTGCATCTTTATTGTCTCCCAATACTAATTGAGCGATTTTAGTAATTTTATTCTAATCTTCGATAATCTCAAGAAGTAACCTTAGTCCCAATTCCTAATAAATTACGAATGCCTCCAACGGGTATCCAACGAGTCTTGCTCATTGGCTGTATAACCACCTCCTCTGGTAGCTTACGATCCTTGCCCGTAACCTGATTACCCGCTCGTAACACTTATGGTCTACACTCCGTCATTTCGAGCACATTCGCGGAGTCTGTACTCAGAGAATCGAATGTACTCAGTGTAAGCTCAGCTGAGAAATCTAGATCACTCGCGTGCGCTCGAGATGACAAATTCCTAACTACGACAAGGTTGATAAGGACAGGGTTCGAGATTGACAAAATACGTTTCTCTACCATCCACTAAAAAGGTTCTTTATAACCTAAACTAGATATGTTAAAATTCTTGGCAATATGAAAAAAGGGGCATGGTTACTTGTATTGGGTCTTCCATTGCTTTTTTCATGCGCATCAATTACTAAAAAAGGTACAGAAAGCTACCAACTTGACGGCAATACTCAAATAGGCATTGCTTCTTGGTATGGAAATCAGGAACATGGTAACAAAACTGCAAGCGGTGAACGCTTCAGTAAATATGATTACACAGCCGCCCATAAAACCCTCCCAATAGGGACAATGGTCAGGGTTACCAATTTGGACAATGGACAAGATGTTATTGTTAGAATTAATGACAGGGGTCCGTTTAAAAAAGGACGTATAATTGACCTTTCATATGCTCCAGCCAAGGCTATAGGAATGTTCGGGAAGGGAACGGCAAAGGTTAAGGTTGAGGTGCTTTCGGTCCCAAGAGAAGCATCAAACTACTTTGAAGCTAAATACACGGTCCAAGTTGCTTCATTTGCAGACCAGCAAAACGCTTACAATCTTAAAGGGATCTTAGACGATAAGCATAAGGACGTTAGAATTGAAAACGTTGATTTCGGGGATTATACCTTCTATAGGGTAAAGATAGGGCAGTTCTCAGATAAAAGTAAAGCCGAAAAAATAGCCGCAAGTCTTAGAAGAACAGGATATATAGGAAAGGTAATACAGGAATAAATTAGTGGTTCGTGGCTCGGGTATCGTGGATCTGGGCACGAGTCGCAAATCACGAACCACGATTCACGAATCAGCTAAATTTGACTTCCCGATCAAGTTTCTTTATTCTAACTTTAAATCTCTCGCAATTGCGTAGCAAGCTTATAGGCTATTGTTCATTATTTATACCGCTTGGATCCTCTAGAGGACCGAGACGGAGGAAACTTGGATAAGAAGATAAATAGGACGGAACATGAGCCGTACCTAAATAGGTTATAAAACTAAAACCAGCGAGGGTTTAAGCCCGATAAGCTGGTTTTTTTATTTTATAAAAATAGCCAAGAGATATGAAGGCATGAAGTTAGGAATTAGGAATTCGAGATTGGGAATTTGGAACTGTCCAGCTACCAATGCCTAATTCCCAATTCCTTGAGAAAAAACTTCGTGCCTTGGTGTCTTAGTGGCTACAAAAGAACAAAAATGAAAAAGGTCACAGTCCCCGAGCTTTGCGATATGAAGAGGCGTGGAGAGAAAATCGTCATGGTTACAGCCTACGATTCTGCCACGGCGAATATAATTGACGAAGCCGGAGTAGATATTGTCCTTGTTGGTGATTCCTTAGGAAACGTAATTCAAGGTCTTCCGAACACCCTTCCCGTAACAATGGACGAAATGATTTACCACACAAAAATCGTCTCAAAAGGAATAGAGCATGCCCACCTCTGCGGAGACATGCCTTTTATGTCTTATCAAGCTTCAAAAGAGGATGCCATAAGAAATGCCGGAAGATTCATTAAAGAGGGGGGGGCGGAATCTATTAAACTTGAGACAAACGAGAATTATCTTGATACAATCTACTCTATTCAAAAGGCTGGTATTCCTGTAATGGGGCATATTGGGCTCTGCCCTCAGTCAATACACATAACTGGGGGTTACAGGATTCAAGGACGTGAAAATCAGGAAGCCAAAAGGCTTATTGAACTTGCTAAGTCTACTGAAGAGGCAGGAGCATTCTCAATTGTTCTAGAGAGCATACCAAAAGACCTTGCAAAAAAGATAACTGAATCTATCAATATTCCAACTATCGGAATTGGAGCAGGTCCATTCTGTGACGGACAGGTGCTTGTTATAAACGATTTAGTAGGACTCTCGCCAGGGCCGCCTCCCAGATTCGTAAAAAGGTACGTCAACATGAGAGAGATTATGGGAAAAGCATTAAGGGATTTTGTGGATGAGGTAAAAGAGGGAGTATTTCCAGACACCGAGCATTCATACAACTGAGAGGAGATGCAGGTGAGGATTATAAGCAGCATGGGAGAGATGCAAAGCTTAGTAAATGGGGTGATAAAAACTGGCAAGAAAATCTCTCTTGTCCCTACGATGGGAGCACTTCACGAAGGGCATATCAATCTTATGAATGAGGGAAGGAAAAGAGGAGATGTCCTCATAGTAAGCATTTTTGTAAACCCCACACAGTTTGGACCCAACGAGGACTTCACAAAGTACCCAAGGGATTTAGAAGCTGATTTAAGAAAAATAGAAACCCTTGGTGTGGATATTGTTTTTGCTCCTACCCTAGAAGAAATATACCCCGAGGGATTTCAAACGTATATTGAAGTAAAAGAACTTCAAGAACACCTTTGTGGACACTTTCGTCCAGGACATTTTAGGGGTGTGGCAACCGTTGTACTTAAGTTATTCAATATTGTGAAACCTCAGGTTGCGCTTTTTGGAGACAAGGACTACCAGCAATTAAAAATCATTCAGAGAATGGTTAAGGATTTAAACCTAGAGGTAGAAGTTATAGGATATCCCATTGTCAGAGACAAAGACGGACTGGCACTTAGTTCAAGGAACGTACATCTCTCGTCAAATGAAAGAAATAGCGCATCTCAAGTTTCTAAAGCGCTTCGTGAAATAAAGAGAAAGTTTGACATGGGTTGCAGAAACACTAAACTCATGGTTGAATTTGGTAGGAAAATATTAGAGGAGGCAGGAATCAACGACATTGACTATCTAGAAATCTGCGATTCCGAGACCCTTGAGGGCAAAAAACTAGCCAGTAGAGGAGACTTGCTAGCAGTAGCTGTGAGGATCAAGGGAACAAGGCTTATTGACAACATCAGGCTTTAAGGAGGAGATGGAAATGAATAGGGTGCTTCTTAAATCAAAAATTCATAGGGCAACCGTTACAGAAGCTAATCTTGACTATGAAGGAAGCATCACAATTGATAAAGACCTGATGGATGCTGCTGATTTGGTCTCTTACGAACAAGTACATATTTTTAACATGACAAATGGACAGAGATTTTTCACCTACGTTATAGAAGGCAAGCCTGGCTCAGGTGTTATTTGCACAAATGGAGCCGCAGCCCATCTTGCAAGAGAGGGAGACACAGTAATCATCGCCAGCTTTGCTTCGTATAACGAAAACGAGGTAAAAAGGCATGAATCCAAATTGGTTTATGTAAACGGGAAGAATACGATCAAAAAAATAAAGCCTGAACCTAATAAGCTAACGCTTGCATATAGTGTCAAACCGCTAATTTAATGGTTTTTTCAATTTTCTATTTTCCCTAAGATTCCGATTTCTCACTACAAAAGTTGGGATATGTTCATCGTCCTACCCTAAATATCGAAACCCGGAAGCACAAAAGATAGAGCATTTTATAGCAGGCTTACATTCCTAATTCGATCTTTTAGCAAGCCACCTTGCAACCTTTGGCCAGAGTTCCTTTAGAGACTTACTACTTACTGAAAGTCCAATGTGCCCGGTCGGAAAGACTATTGTTTCTTTATCTTTGCTGGATATTAGATCCTCTAAAACAACGCTCGTAGCTGGGGGTACAAGATGGTCCTTCTCAGCTATAAGATTTAACACCGGGCATTCTATTTTTCTTAGATCAACTACCCTTCCTTTGATTTTAAGTTTGTTTTGTACAAGCAGGTTTTCTTGATAACAATACTTTATGAACTCTCTAAAAACCTCTCCTGGAACTGGAATATTATCGTTTAACCACTTTTCCATAGCGAGGAAATTTTCAACTACTTTTTTATCGTCTAACTTTTCGTAAAAATTAACATACTTTGTGACAAGGTTCTCAATTGGCTTCATAGAAAGAAAAACTGATTGGAGAAATTCAGCAGGAACATTTCCATAGGCCTCCACAAATTCATCAACATTAAAGTACGATTTGTCTCCCCAAAGGTTTAACAACCCATTCTTCGAAGCTTTAAAATCAATGCCCGTAGTCATAACGACTAGGTTTTTTACATCTTCAGGATGAAGTGCTGTGTACATTACAGACATTGTTCCACCCATACAGTATCCAAGTATGCTTAATTTATCTGAGTTTGAGATTTTCTTTACTTTCTTCACCACCTTGCGTATGTACTTGTTTATATAAAAATCTAGATCCTGATGTTTATCTTCGTCACCCGGGATTCCCCAATCTATCATATATACGTCTACTCCACCTTTCAGGAGTACTTCAACAACACTTCTTCCAGGTTGCAAATCTAGTATGTAAGGACGATTTACAAGTGCAAAAATCATGACAAGGGGAATTGGAAATACCTTATCAGCAACAGGAAAATAATGAAGAAGCCTGAGTTTATTTTCCGTAAAGACAACTTCGTGAGGGGTTGTACCTACTTTAACTTCGGGTTGCTCTATCAAGCCTAGTTTAAGTCCTTCTAGAAGCTTCTGAGCCTTATCTATTAAAGATTCAACCATTGTTATTCGCTATTTTTATGAATATCTTAGGTTAAGTTAAATATTAACGAGTCCTAGTCAAATATTCTAGGAATTCTTGAGGGACGATTACTTGAGTAACTTAGCAAAACAAGGACTTGGTAAAATTCTATTTAATCAGCTGCTAGGATACTTAACAGATAATCCAGAAAGTGAATTAAAGCAATTTAGTAAGTTTATTAGAGAAGAGGCATCTAAGGTAAAAGAATTAGTCCATCTTAGTAGTCTAAAGACAGAAATATTATTGGAGCCGACGAAGGGACTTGAACCCTTGACCTGCGCATTACGAGTGCGCTGCTCTACCACTGAGCTACGTCGGCTTTTCTTCAAATATTTGTTTGATATCAAATACAGACCGTCAAATTCCACCACCTAACACGATCATCCGATCCTCTTCAAGTAATATTGTAGAGACATCCCATGGGATGTCTCTACCTCATTTTCTTTAAACCCGCCGCTAAAAAATAACAAAGCGGTAGGCTTAAGCCTTCACGGGAAAAGAGTTTAGCTGAGTTTTAGAGCTACCGTCAAGGTTAGATAACATCTTACAATTATATATCGTACTAGTCTCACATAGATTGAATCTGAGAAATTGCAGACCGAAGGGCATCTTGGACTTTTAGAATTGCTTCCTCATCCTTGTAAGCTTGCCTTGGCCAAAAGAAACCTTTCAAACCATCCTTCCTTCGTCTGGGCACAATATGGATGTGTAAATGTGGCACGCTTTGACTGACTCGGTTGCTGATGGCTACAAATGATCCCTCAGCCTCCAAGCCTTGCTCCACGGCTTGTGCTAAAAGCTTAGCGTTAATAAAAAGTGGAGCGATAAGAGCCGTTGGCAGATCAATCAGAGTTTTGTAGTGTTCCCTCGGAACAAGAAGGCAGTGCCCCGGGATAAGTGGGCGATAATCTAAAAAAGCAAGAGACACCTTGTCCTCAAACACCACGTAGCTTTGCACCTCTCCGCGAATTATCTTACAAAATTTACAATTATCACTCCTGCCACTAAACATTCTGAGTTGTTATGTATTTTCCTTTGGTGGAGTAGCTAAATATTTCTTGAGCTTATGCCCTACTCTCTTAGTCCGGACTGTTAACTCATTATCCAAATGTGTTGCGTTACATCAGCAATATCATTATATCCTAAAGAATCCTAGTTTATACCGGAAGTAATCTAAATTATTGTAAAATAGAATTTTCTGGAATTTATAAAGAGAATCTATTTACTTTCTTTAGTTTGATAAAGCTTTAAGTTTTCTATATTGCTAAGCTGTAAAAAAATTACGTATAGTTTAGCATCAACAAACGCAATGGTAAAGAAGCAAATCTTTACAATCGGGCACTCAACCCGAAGTTTTGATGAGCTTGTGAAGATACTAAAATACTACAACATAGGAGTTCTCGCTGATATTCGGCATTTTCCCCGTTCAAGACGCAACCCCCAATTCAACAGAGAGGCTCTTGAAATTAAACTCCCAGAAAGCGGCATTCAGTATATATGGATTGAAAGCCTTGGAGGGTTTAGGAAGGGAGGGTATGAAGATTATTTGAAAACAAATGATTTCAACGAGGGTTTAAGATCACTAATTAAGATAGCAAAACAAAAGGTTACCGCTGTGATGTGTGCCGAGCTCCTTTGGTTTCGGTGCCACCGTCGGCATATTGCTTCTACCCTAACAAAAAAGAAATGGCGAGTGTTTCATATTTATGATGAAAAGAAATATGAGGTTCATAGAATCCTTAGAGAGAAAACAAATCAGCTTAGTCTAACTTTTGATGATAAAGTAAAGTAAAAATGGTGAAAGATAAAGAACCGTATTATTATTCTAAAACTATTAGACAGGCCATTTTTGATGAACTCCTAGAGGGTATGAGGACGGTAAGAGAGTTATCACAGGCACTCAGTATTTCTGAGAAAGAGGTGATAACTCATCTCACACATGTTAAGCAATCCGCTCTGAATAAGGGTTATAGATTCATTATGAAACCTTCGGAGTGCTTAAACTGCGGGTTTATCTTCGATAAAAGAGATAAGCCAAAGAAACCCGGCAGATGCCCCAAGTGTAAAGAGGAACATCTCACGAATCCGAGCTTTGGGCTGGAAAAATTGAATCTATATTGAAATTATTTGTTAGGGAAAAGACCATTTAAGTTATGACTCGCCAATTGGTTTTCTCTAGAGCATCGACTAAACTCATGTTACCTTCGGTCTAAGCTTAACAAAATCCTATCTCTAGTAACAAAATTAAAATCAATATAATGAGGTATATCGGGATCCTCAAGAACTTCAAGTTCACTAGGGAAACCATGCTGTCCGAGTTCCTTAATATCCCCCCAGCGATTTAAGAGTTTCAATCCTTCAGTTACATCACCTTCAGAAAATATCGTAAGGAGTTTTTCAGTCAGTTTTTTAAGATCAGTTTCTAATTTGCCAAAATCTACTGTGAATTTTTTCCCTTTGGAATCAAACCTAATTGATCCACTTTCTCTAAAATAGCAGTATGCGAGAAATGCAGAAGCGGTATCGGGGTAATTGTAGAATCTACCCCGCCTTATATATCTAAACATCTCTGCAATTGCAAAAATGTATGCTTGAATGAGTAGATCATCTTTTAGTA
>Ga0209641_10004199_pt1 | contig 11939 bp, 11 predicted proteins | sample RifCSP16_1_FD_184022 | JGI IMG/M metagenome (GOLD analysis project Ga0209641, IMG submission 184022) | Soil microbial communities from Rifle, Colorado - Rifle CSP2_sed 16_1 (SPAdes) (version 2) | ecosystem: Environmental > Terrestrial > Deep subsurface > Rock core/Sediment | place: Rifle...
ATAAGATTTCTTCATCCTGAGATTCTTTTTCCAGTTGAAGACTATTCAATAATCCTGAGATATCTGATGCATGGGATTCCAAAGTTTTCTTAAAATTTTCAATATCAATGTGTTGAGATGCTAAAAGAGAGCTATGTGCTGCTCTATCGGTGATACACTCATTGAGGTTAGTATTAAGGTTTTCTATGGAGGTTTCATGTGATTCTGTTAGTTCACCATATTGTATGATAAGATTCTCTAGAGAAATCATTCTGTTATCCAATGATTTGTGTTGCTCTTTTAGAGTTGCCAAGGAAGAGACGAGGTCATTCTGGTTAGCAATTCGTTTTTGTTCTGCTGTTTGATAATCTTCATAGTTTTTGCTTATTATTGTAACTTTATCAAACAAGTCTCGGCTTGTTTTCAAAAAATTTCTATCTGCTTCTGAATCGGTTAGAACAACCGTTTCGATTTGGTGAGTAGAGGGATTTGGCGGTGTTTCCATTATTTACTACTCTCTTTTTTTTATTTTTTTAAGATTTTACAAGCGTGGCAATCCTGCTTGATGGCGATATGCAGCTGTTTCTGCTTCTATAAGTGTACGCTGCATATACGATAATTTTGGTTCAAGAATACTATCTTGTTCTGCAAGTGCAAAAAGAACAATATCACGTGATGTAAGATCATTTCTAATGCCTGCAAAAAACGATGCTGGCATATCCGTTGCAGTAAGTTCTATAAAATAACAGTACCGATTAAGTAATGTTAAATGTAGGTCTTCTAGGTCATTAGTATCATCAATAATGTTGTATTCAAGAAGTGTTGCAAGTTGCTCAGCAATGCGTTTGGTAGTTAACCATGTTTTTTCCTGTGCTGTCGGATCCCAGATTAATTTACTTAACGCAATTTCACAAAATCTGATAACACTGTGGCGGAGTTGTTCTTGAGTCATTTCTTCTTGAGCAATAGTCACAATATTGGTACTAATGTTTTTTAAAAACGTATTGGGGTCTTGTCTGAATGAATCATATTCTGTACTAAATTTTGAAAAGAGGACATTGTTGACTGTTGCCTTAAAGCGATCAACAAATGCTGCGTCATAAAGCGCTGAATTGCTTATATATGCACGTGATGCTGGTAATGTAAAATACGGTGCAAGTTGTGCGGGTAGATTTTCTAACAGTTGTGAAAATGCAGAAGCATTTACGTACTGAGAGCGTTTTAACAGATTAGAAAATGATTTTACTACTGAGCGTAGGTAGACTGGAGGTTGGTTATTTGTTGTACCAAAACTGAGCAGTTGTGAAAAATGTGAGAAATCGTTCGGTAGAATTTCTTTTGCATATTCAGGAGTTTTCAATTCCTGCTGGAGGGATATAATAAGATCGTTTTGATTTTGTAGTGCTGTATCTTTTTCTTGAAAAGAGCGCTCATTTATACTATGAATGGAAAGAGTGTATAATAATAACAATATAGTTAAACAATGCATCATGGTTTTAACTCCCGATAAAATGGTAAACAACCTCAATTGGTTTTCATGGTATCACAAAGATATTTGATTGATCAATGAAATAATAATGTTGCTGAGGAATCTTTTATGGCGTTATATTCGTACGAGGCGTTTTCAAAAGATGGTAAGAAGGTACATGGTGTTGTAGATGCACCATCAGGAGAAGCCTTAAAAGAACAATTAGCACGACAAGGTTTGTTTCCTATCAAAATTGAATTGACCGGAGGAACTTCAACAGCTGGTTTTTTTAAACGGCTGTTTGAAAGAAAAATAACAATCAAGGATAAAATTCTCTTCTCAAAACAACTCGCTATTCTTTTAAAATCAGGCGTTCCTATTTTGCAAGCAATAGAATTACTTATTGAGCAATTTGAAGGCGGCATGAAAAATATGCTTGTGCGTATTAAAGATGATGTTAAAGAAGGAACATCATTAGCCGATGCGCTGGGTAAATATCCAAAAGTATTTGAAAAAATCTACATTCAGCTGGTGCGCGCGGGTGAAGCTACCGGTAAATTAGAAACAATTCTTGAACGATTGACGGTGTTTTTGGAACGTCGAGAAGCAATCACCAAAAAGGTAAAAAGTGCTATGCAGCAGCCAATTATCCAGTTGATTGTTGCAATTGGTGTTGTGGGTGTTTTGGTGATGAAAGTTGTGCCAGATATGGCGAAAAATTTTACATCACAAAAACAAGAATTGCCATGGCCGACACAATTTATTTTATCGACATCTGATTTTATGATAGATCATTTTATAGCTATCATAGTTGGCATAATTTCTGTTATTGCACTGTTCAAATTTTGGAAATCAACATCCGCTGGTGGAAGACAGTATGATCAACTCAAATTACGTCTTCCTTTAATAAAAAGTCTTTCTCAGATGAATGCAGTGGTGCAGTTTAGTTATACGCTGGGATTATTGCTTGAAGGTGGTGTTAATATCGCCGAAGCGCTTGATATTGTAGTTAATATTATTGATAACCGTGTGCTTGCAGAAAGCTTGCGTAAAGCACGTGATAATATTGTTAAAGAAGGTAAAATTGCAGAATATTTGCAGCAGACAAAAATGTTTCCACCAATTGCTATTTATTTGATTAAAACCGGTGAACAAACTGGTCAGCTTGATACAATGTTGCTGACTGTTGCTGATAACTATGAAAAAGATTATGTTGAATTAATCGATACGTTAACAGGTTTAATTTCACCAATAATGTTGCTTGCGATGGCAGGCATTGTTGGTTTTATTGTGATGGCGGTTGCAATGCCAATGTTGCAGCAAATGCAAAATATAGGTTAAAACAGTTTACTTTATGTAAGGAGTATGTATGGCGATTGCACTAAAAAATACCCGTTCGGGCTTTACGTTGATGGAATTGATGATTGTTATCATGATCATAGGCCTTTTGGGTGGTGTTCTTGCACCTGCAGTAAATAATGCTCTTAAAAAGGCAAAAAAAGGAACATGTAAGACAATGTTGTTAAATCTTAAAATTGGAATTAGTCGGTATCAAGGTGAAGTTGGTCAGATGCCAGCAACATTGAAAGATTTGATTAAAAAGCCAAGTGGAGAGCGTGTGAAAAAATGGGATGGCCCATATTATGGTGAAGAAGGAATAGACGCGGTTCCTGAAGATCCATGGAGCAATAAATTTCATTACAAAATAACGCCGCCGCCAGCCAAACATCCTTATGAATTACTTTCCTATGGTCCTAATGGTAAGGGTTCTCCAAAAGATGAGTGGATTAGTGTTTGGGATTAATATAAAAAGTGGTTTCACTTTATTAGAACTACTAATAGTGATTGCAATTATTGGTATTTTAGGTTCAGTCCTTATGCCAAATTTTCAGCGAACAACGCCGCGCTATGAACGAGAACTGTTTATAGCGCGGTTCAACACTTTGATACAATTTGGTTGGCAGCAATCATTAATAACGCACAAAATACATCGTATTAATGTTGATGTTGGTAAAAAATTAATTACTCTTGCGGCAGATTCCGGCGAAAAAGATCGTTCAGGAGAAATTGTTTTTAAACCGATTCCAAATGCCGTTGAAGATACATCATGCACTATACCTGATCAAATTCTTATCAAGCAGTTTTTTATTGAAGGGTTTGATATGATGGCAAAGTTTGCACGAAGTAAAACCGCATCAGTGTGGTTTTACATTATTCCTGAAGGTATGGTGCAAAACGTGGTGATTAATTGTAATGATACAAAAGATGTACGCGATAATCATCCGCGACCAGTAGGATTGGTACTTAACCCTTTTAGTGCACAATTTAAAACATATGATACATTTCAAAAACCATAAACGTGGATTTACGCTTATTGAATGTCTTCTGGCAATGATGATTACTGGATTGGCTCTTACTCCAATTTTTATTCTGCATAGTATGATAATGCAGCGGGTTGGACGTTCATCAAGAAAGTATGATTTTATTGTATTGTGCAAAAATGTGTTATATGAAGCTCGTCAAAAACAAGAGCCCGAAGCACAAAGTTTTTCGTTTGAAAAAAAGGAAGTTGATTTTGATACAACGCTCACCTATTCTCTTGAAAAGGGCATAGATCAAAAATCATCGCTGGCATTATTGAGTGGTTTGCATAAAGAGGTAGTGAACATTTCCTGGACTGAAGCCGGACAAAAAAAGCAAGAACAATTGGTAACATTTGTCTATAAAAAACCAGAGCAAAAGAAATCATGAAGTATAGCGCAAGTCATAAATATCACTCGATTTGCAATTTTTCTTTTATGAAGGGGTCCCCATGTGGAGAGAAGCGTAACATGGGGTTAAAAGGTTTTATGTTAATTGAACTTATCGTTGCAACATTAATTGCTTCTCTCATTGCAGGTATTTTACTGATGGCATTATCTCAAGGAAATCGCTCTCAGCTATCAATAGACAATATGATTGATGTTTCTGAGCGTATTGGCATTGTTACTAATCAGTTAGAAAAAGATTTAGCTGGTGCGTTTGTACCAACACAAGCAGAAGAAAAAAAGACAGCAGATGACGGTGTTGCAAAAGCTGATCAAAAAAGTGATGATGAAAAAAAATCGTCTGATAAAAAAGATGAACCTGCGCAAAAAAGCGCCGATAAAAAAGAACAAAAGCCCATTGAAAAAATATTTTATAACACAAACAAAGATGGCATGCTTGATACGCTAACGTTTGTTACCAATAACCCGTTAGTGGTTTTTGTTGGTAAAGATGTTGGTGTGGTAAAGCCAAAAGTTGTTCGTGTGCAATATACTTGCAAACCGGAACCAGAAAAAAAAGGTTCTTATGCACTCTTCCGTCAAGAAAGCATGGAGCTTGACCTTGCAGAATATAAAAACGTGCGACCGTATGAAGTTATTGGGGGTATCAAAAGTTTTACTGCCACGTTTACTGCACGTATTGAAAAAAAACAAGAACAAAAAGCTGCGCAGAATGAAGCATCTCAAGAAAAGCCCAAAATATCGTATGAATATAAAGTGCTCAAAGAGTGGGTAAGTGAACAAAAGAAAGATGCTAACAAACAAGAAGATAAAGATAAGCCAGAATTTCCGCGTATTCCGCATAGCGTTGAATTCAAGATAACGTTGTGGGATAAACAGGATAAAAAAGATACAGAGTTTACGATAGTGTGCGAAATTCCTGTTGATTCAATACAAGCACAACAAAAAGACAAAAAAGAACCAGCACCACCAAAAAAAGATGAAACAAAGCAACCAGCTCCAGGTAGCAAACCAGCGCCAGGAGCGCAAGGTAAACAGGGCAATTCACAGGAGGTTGTTGTGTATAATAGTATTGAATCGTTAACAAATACACTGAATAATTTAACTAAGTTGTTGAAGCAAATGTAATTTATGAAATTAAGTGAAAATTTATTTTTAATTGTTCGTAACGTGTCTTTGCTAATATCATCCTATCCGCTCGTCCTGAGTGTTTTCTTACCCCATGTTCCATTCCATTTCACACGGGGACCCCGGCGTAGAGAAGCGAAGCTTAGCCCTATACTTCACTCCGTTCCGTCTGGGGACCCCAATGAAGAGAAACGGAGTTGGGGATTAAAGCTGGGGATGAAAAATGTATCGAAGGATGATAAGAAAAATAGAGCAAAAGAATTAATTTATAGGAATTACCCTTCGATACACCCCTGTGGGGCACTCAGGGCGAGCGGAACTGGGATACTTCTTAGAAGTGTGGGATATGCATGTTTAGGATGAATGACGAAGAAACTGGTACGAATATGAGAAATATACAAAACAATCGTGCCCGTCCCGGTTACATCATGATTTTCACATTGCTGGTCATTGGAGCAGCAATGATGGTAGTGACATATGTGGGACATCGCGGTTCTTATTATCTGCCTTTTTCGCACATGATATTTGAGCGTGAAAAGGCAAAAATGTTAGCCATGGGTGGTGTTCAGGTTGCAATTGCACAATTGGCTCAATCTCCTCAAAAAAAATCCTCCTCCGCCAAGGCTTCGGCGGGTACGTCAGAGAATAAGCAAGCTAAGGAAGATAGTCCTGAAAAAGATTTATTATCTCGCATATTGCCAACACTGAATCGTTGGCAAGAATTTAAATTAGTGGAAGCTGTTGATGGTGTTGATGGCACGATCAGTATTTGTTTGATGTGCGAAGATGGAAAAATTAATCTAAACCGTATCATCGATTTTAAAAAAAATGCATTTCGTGGTAGTGAAAAATCCGGGTGGAAAGCGATTATGCAGGAAATATGTAAATCTATTGAACGTATGACTAAAACGGGAGACCTGTTCCCTGCATTTGAAAAGATAGTAAAAGAGGCAAAAGTTCCTTTTAATGATGCGACAGAATTAATTACAAGAAAAGAGTTTAGTCAGTTTAAAGATATTCTGTTTTATCAACCACCAACAACAAAAAAACAAGATACTATTTATTTAACAGATATTTTTACGGTATGGTCCAGTTCGGATAAAGTTGAACCGTGGCTTTTCTCAGATTCAATAAATGGATTATTTGGATTGCCACGAGTAGAAGTTGATGATATAAAAAAAAGAAAAGAACAAGTTGAAGGTTGGGTAAAAAATTTTAAAGAGCGATCCAATTGGCAACAGGATTGGCAAACAACTTTGGTGCCGGTGTATGGGAAAGAGTTGCGGACTTTGCCTAAAAATATAGACTCAATGCTGAGCACCAATTTTGAACCACGGTTTTTTTCAGTTCTTGTGCATGGCAAGATTGGTGAAGTAACACAAATTGTGTATGCAATTCTGGAAAGAAATAAGCGTTCACAAGGAGATACTGTTGAATATGATGTTGTAATAAAAAAATTATATTGGCTTTAAAAAAAATCCCACTCTTTTCTTCACCGGGGTCCCCCGCGTGAAATGAAATGTAACGTGGGGTATAAGGAAATTAGTTTGCAAGGTAAAATAGAGACGCGTGTTGGAATCTTTGTTTTAATAGCACTTGCCGTTTTTGGGTATATGGGCTTTAAAATTGGAGCATTTCGCTTTGATCGCGCACAATATACAAAATATATTTTATATTTTCGTGATATTTCTGGATTATCACGTAAAGCGGCGGTAAAAATTTCGGGTGTAAAAGTAGGATGGGTTGAAGAAATTAAACTTATTCCAGGAAGTGATTCAAAACTTGACGCTAAAGCAGAAGCTATTGTAATGGTTTCGGAGAACTTTCCTTTGTATCAGAATGCTTGTGCCGTTGTTCGTCAGGATGGTCTTTTGGGACCAAAATATGTAGACCTTGTTCCAGGTGATGCATTATTACGACAGCTACACGAAGGTGATTCGTTACAAAAATCAGGAGTTGATCCGGTAGATCTTGATGATTTATTCCGCGAATTTAAAGAAATTGCTGGTAATGTTCGTGAAGTAAGTGAATCGTTCAAAGAAGCATTAGCAGGACCACAAGGAGCTGATCAAATTAGATCTTTTATTACTAATTTAGACAATGCAGCAGAAAAGTTTTCTACAGTCACCAATGTAATTGAACGATCATTTGTGCGTAACGAAGCAAATATTGACGCATTCTTAGCAATTGGTGCTAACGTACAAATGTTATCTGATAGATTGGACAACAATGTATTCCCATCATTCCAAGATAGTATCGAAAAAATATCCAATGTGTTTGATCGTGATTTTGGACGTATAGCATCTCGTGTTGAAGCGACAACAGAAGCGCTTGAAGAAGCAGCAGCACAAGCGCGTGATGGATTGAGAAACGTCAGTTCTGTTGCAGAAAAAATTGATGAAGGAAAAGGACTGCTGGGTAAACTTGTCAACGAAGATGAAACATATCGTGATCTTAAAGTTGCTGTATCAGGATTTAAAAATTATGTAAGCAAGCTTGATCGTTTACAAATAACATTCGATACGCATTTTGAATCAATGCACCGTCCGGCGGAAAATTATCGCTACGAAGATTCAAAAGGATATTTTGATATTCGTATTCACCCGAATGAAGAACATTTTTATGTAGTACAAATAACAAGCTCTGAGCATGGTTTTGCATATCGTAGAGATAAAGAATACGTGTATACAAACGATAATCTTGATTTTATAGATCCCGCAAAACAATTTAATCCACCCGCAGCAGTAGATGCGCGACCTCAATTATTGTCCGATAATCTCTACGAAAATACGCTTGCGTCTGAGGATAAATTAAAACCAGTGTACCGACAACAAAAATTGTGGTTTGATCGCAATGCCATTAAAGTTGGTTTGCAGTTTGGTAAAATATTTGGCGATCTTGCATTGCGGATTGGCTTGATGGATGGTTTTGCTGGAATGGGTGCCGATTATGAATTTCCACTTAAAACTGATAACTTCCGTTGGGTAACAACGTTTGAAGGATTCGATTTCCGTGGTTTTAACCGTAGAGGTCCTACTAAATTCCACCAAGATAAACGTCCACATTTGAAGTGGCTCAACAGAATGTTTTTGATGCGTAACATTTACTTCACTTTTGGTGCCGATGACTTTATCAGTAAACAAAACGCAAATGCATTCGTTGGTATTGGTATGCGATTTGGTGATGATGATGTAAAATATGTTCTTGGCAGTCTATCCGGTGCAAGTGGATTGATGAAAACGTAATTATATTGAGTAAAGTAATGAGGGATTTTTAGTGAAAAAGTATAACTATATTTTGTGTGCAATTTCTGTGGTTTGTTGTATCAATATAGCCGAAGCAAAGATAAGCTTTGAATGGACACCAGAACAACGTCAAAGGGCTAAAGATACAGTAATACAAAAGGGAACAGAAAGTGTATATAATCCTGCAATACAGGCTAAGGCAATAGGCTATATTCTTTATAGCGATAAAAAATTCGCAGCGAGATATGTTCAGCATGCTCAGTTTTACGCGAAGAAAAAAGAGAGAGATTGGGTAAATGATAATCTTATTGACCATCTTGCGTATCCAATCGTTGATCATGCGGTCGGTAACGCTATGGCTATAATCAATAAAGCTGAGGCTGTTAATGCAATTACCGATAATATTTCTCACAAAGAAAGAGAATTTATAGCAGATAATGTTCAGTTAATTGTTACGGCTGGTTTAATTACAGTAGGTCGTAATATGCTCGGAGAAAAAGGAGCTACGCTGGATGGCGAAAAATTTGGTAAAGCTTGTGTGGCACAAGTTACTTGTGATGCAGCAGATAAATATATAGTTCAGCCTTTAGTAAAATCTTATATAGGCAATGACAATTCTTGGAAGGCGATGCTCTTGAGTTCTGTAAGTAATTATGTACTTTCAAGCATTATCATAGGTGAAGTTGACAAGATTTAAATTTTGTTTGATGACATAAAAAGAAGTGCGCAGATCCTTGATGATGTAAGGATCTGCGCACTTCTTTTAAAATTTGTTATCTACCTGTCATCCATTGCCACCACGTTTGTGCTTTTGGTGTGGGGACTTGAACTGGCGTTGTTAATGTTTTTTGTTGCGGTATCACTATTGCAGGCTGTTGCACTGGTGCTGATGCTGGCTGTGATAAAGCGCTTGGCTGTGGTAAAGAAACTTTTGGTAATGAGCTTCTTAGGTACATTGTAACCATGGTTTGAATATCAGTTGGCAGTCCTTGAAATTCTTGTCTGGTATCGAATAATAGTGGTGTATTGCTTAATTTTGCCATATAAAGTTGGTATAAGAAATGCGCCTGACTGAGATTGAGATTGTTTTCTATTTTTGCAAACGTAGCACGTTCTTTATCGCTAAAAGATGTCCACAAGATGCAGTTGCGATTATTTGCATCATCAGGGCCTATTATATTGAGAAAATTTGAATCCATTTCTAACAAATTGTGGTCTGCAATGAATGTGTGTATTTCTTTTCCGGTACGAGTATTCCATAGTTTTATGGTGCATTTTTCTTCAACTTCAGTAGGACTAGAATGTGATTGAATGCGTTTTCCATCAGAACTAAACTCAACTTCAGTAAAGTTGCTAGGATGGTCTAATGTACGCAGTTGTTCTCCGGTAATAGCATCCCATACAATTATATTTTTGTCGCCCTGTCCTGCTGAAACAATCATCGTGCTATCTGGACTAAACCGCATAGAACTTATTTGGCTTTGCTGCCCATCGAGTGTATGTAATACTGTTTGCGTTGCGACATCGCGCACAGATATGACATCGGTAGTGCCCGGAGAGACAGTGAGCATTTTTGTTCCATCAGAATTCAGTTCTATCTTGGATAAAATAATATTATTAAACTGTGTTATTTGCTCTCCTGTTCTTCCGTTCCAAATAAAAATAGTTTGAGCGGTAAAGCCATAGGCAATAATTTTTGTTCCATCGGTACTGTAGCTTGCATTGTAAATTCTTTCAGTAGGACCATCGAGCTTTTTGATTTCTTTACCCGTGCCAAGATCATACAGAATGAGATTCATTTCGGATCTTACCAATACAGTGTTGCCACTAGGATTAAGTGTAAAATCTGGATAATTTTGTTTTATTTCATGTGTTGCAATTGTATTTCCTGTTGCGCTGTCAGCAATCAAAATATATGCTTTTTCTTCATTTTGTTGATTGTCATCGTGACCAACTGCAGCAACAATTCTTTGTCCATCGCTACTAAATTGTGCATTGTTGACATTGGTATCAGGTAGATTATCGAGTATTTTAATAGGGCGGCCAGTTTTAGCATCCCATAAGACAAGTATTTCTTTTTCTGGTGAATTAGGTTGTTTATTCTGATCGTTATCATCACTAGCATTAAAGAATTCTTGCATATTGAGAGAGTTTTGGGTTGCATTGATAAGAATTTTACTGCCATCGTTATTTATAGCAACAAACTTAATATCGCCTTGCGTAACAGTAAACGTTTTTAATTTTTTTCCGGTTTGACCATCCCAGGTAATAAGATTATCACGTTCACCTTCTGAGCTTGTCACTGCTACTTTGCCGTCTTTACTAAATTCAACATTGACTAGTTTGCCTTGATGACCTGCCAGAATAGTTGTGTGAAGAATATTCTTCTTGAGAATTTCATTTTTTAGGTAATCAACTACAGGGTTAATGATCTGCGGTACCATCAGATGTTTTTGCATATCAGTAGGCAAAAAGTAGGATCCAAGGAATGCGGATAATGTGTGAGCTTTAACTTTTCCGGCAAGAGAAATAAGATTACGCAATTGACCAGGACCAACGCTTTTATCGGTAAGGCTTTTTTTATACTCTGGTTCTAGGCTTGCATAGTATTGATCAAATTGCCCAGCAGCTATTTTATCTAGAGCGGTGGAAAGCAATTCTAGTTCAGCTTTAGTCAGCATAGATGCATCGATTGGATTTGTTTGGCTATTTTTATCTTTTTGGGAAGAGAAAAGAGATTTGAGCGTTTCTGTTTCGTCTATTTTCCACTGCGGGAGCATCATTACTTCATTGTCATTGGTGCGTATCCATACAGAAGCTTCTGTGGCAGATAATGCCTGGGCTCTTATTTTTTGACGGAACACTGCTTGCCGTGCTGCAAGATAGCGTCTTTGCTCAGGGGTTAAGAAAGTTTGCGCTCGCTGAAGGGGCATTGTTTGTGCTGAAATGAGTAGGCAAAATAGGCTAATAATAGCCTTTATCCTTATTGAAAGTGTTGTTTTTTGTAATTTCATTCGAGACCCTTTAACTTTTTACCTGAACCATAAGGTTTAATATAATTGTATTATAATTTCAGATATAAATTCAACTTAATTATGATAATGATTATATAGTTCATATGGAAAGGGCTTTTTTAGAGGGAAAAGCTATAGATTCTGGTTTGTCATCCATTGTCACCACTATTCTGGCGTAGTAGCCTATACAATCAAAAAAGAAAAAAGGGAGGCATTATTATGCAACTTTTACCCCAAGATCAAGTGTTTTGGTATCTCAATACCACAAAAGCAAAACCACTGACCTCTGACATATCCACCGATGTTCTTGTTGTTGGTGGAGGCATGGCGGGCTTAA
>Ga0209641_10004200_pt1 | contig 11938 bp, 13 predicted proteins | sample RifCSP16_1_FD_184022 | JGI IMG/M metagenome (GOLD analysis project Ga0209641, IMG submission 184022) | Soil microbial communities from Rifle, Colorado - Rifle CSP2_sed 16_1 (SPAdes) (version 2) | ecosystem: Environmental > Terrestrial > Deep subsurface > Rock core/Sediment | place: Rifle...
AGCTGGGGTGAAGAAAAAAACTATTGATAAATAGATAAACCTTTTCATTGTCTTGCCCTCCCTCTGGTAGCCACACCCTTTAGGGTGCGTAAATACGCAGGCTAACCCCTGACTGATTCAATCAGGGGCTGCGGCTACCGGCTCCAGAATTCATTGAATTGAATCAGGTTCTTTTTAAGCCCCCGCAGTGTTGCCTTAAAGTCAATATCGTTTCTCTCAATGGGATTTTTAATACGAGAGAGTGGCGATGCAGGGTCATTTACCTTTTCTGTCTTTGGGTCATAATTAAGAAAATCATTTAAGGTTAGCCCTTTAAATGACTCCAAAAACCCCTTATCCCGAAATCTCTTTGCATCAGGGGAGCTTATCCTCTGGTAATAAAAATTCAAAATTTTACCCTTAAGATCTGTTGCCAATATTAATTGAAGCGCTCCATATTCCCCTTTCTGATTTGCGCCGAAGACCCAGCCGATATGCTCCTTACCTTTAAAAATCTGATAGTAAAAATGAGGGACATCGAGGGTCTCATATACAGGCTCAAAGGAATCACCCAGCCTTTCTTCTATCTTCTTTGCGAGAGTCTCCCCACCCCTTTCGAGAATGGTGATGACATTGGTCTTATAACCTGTTGATTCTGGAAATAGCCTTCTCGTATCCCTGTCAGGGTCATTCAGTTCACAGCTTATCGCAGCCCATGAAACAGTAGGCAGCATGGAGTAAGCAGTAGACAGTAAGCAGTAGGCAGTAAGCAGTAAGCAGTAAAATCTTTGTCTCTTAACTCTTGAACTTTTATTTCTCCATAGTTTCATATTTTTTCCCTCTCATTTATTCAGGTTTGAAATCAAGCAGTCTTCCCGGAGTTGGATAGTAATAATAATATTGTGCCATGATACGTTGGTCTGAAAGCCCAGAAGTCATGTAGAGATCACGGGCATAGTAAATTCGCAGGCGAATTGCACCATTCAGTTTATAGGAGAGACCTGCTGTTATGGTAGAATCATACCTCTCACCCTCTGAAAGGTTATAAAACCAGTTCTCCTGCTGAGCCTCTATATGAAGCCTCTGGTATTCAGGAAGGATATACGAGACCTGCACCCATGTCCCTGCAACATCGTGAGCATATCGAACCGATTTTTCATTATCCATCCCATAATCAACCTCACCCTTAATATGAAAGGAGCGGTAAAGATAGGCGGCGTCTATCCCGAGCCTTTTCTTTGTTGTCAGATTATCTGTGAGGAGTTTTCTTCCATCGGTAGTATCAACCACATCCCCATATAATACCGATAAACCGAGATTATAATCTGTAAGTGCAGTCTCACCAAGTCCAATCCTTCCAGAGAGGAGATAATTCCCTTTAAAGTGCATTCCCATGCCCGAGCCGAGTGTGGCAGTAAGATGATAATCCCATCCTGTAAATACCCCTCTAATACCAGTTCCCCAATCCATTTTAAAACCTATATTCTTCATATCCATTGTCTGAAGCAAGTTTGAGTAGGTATCCATCTGTGGCTCTTGCCCAAAGGCAGGCTCATAGTGTCCAACCCATATATCCGCCCTTCCATAAAGGAGTTTGAATTTGGCATAGGCATTGTGAATTTCAAGATCAAGGGCATCCCTTTCTGGATCGCCTGTGCCTATTCTATCTTCTGAAAGAGGATTATCGCTATTATATGCAAGTCTGAACTGGAGGTCTGTTGTAAGCCAATCCCCATATTCCCCTGAAAATTTACGGAAATTTTCAATTCCGATACTCTTTGCTGAGTCATTCTCCCTTCCATAGAGACCCTTCTCTTTAGAATATCCGTGAAAGAGATTCATCTCATAGTAGAAAAGGGAATTTTCGCCGGTATCTGCCATAGAAAGAGAATGGAAAAGAATAATAGATAAAATAATAATAAATAAAATAATAATAAATTTATGGAGCAATAAATATTTCATAAAAAGCCTTTAATAAGGTTTATGAATTAAGTCTTCTTAATTTTTACTGGAATTTACCCCTGCAAAGGCAGTGGCAGGAATGATAAAAAGAGCAGCACTCCCCCCTATTGGTATAGGTTTACCGGGAGTTGCTATTTCTGAAGATTAAATCAGGAAGGAGCAGTTCTGGATGAAAAGTGAAGAAACCTCAAAATATGGAGGAGAAAGTGACCTTTTCTCCTGTGCAATTATAAAGTCATGGGAGATGGAGGAGATATTTATATAAACAGGTTGGAATTTGATAATTTCGTTGATAGAAGAGATAGCTTTTTCTTTCAGAGGAATCGCCTCAATTTTGCCAATGAGCAGGCAATGGCTCCTACAGCAATCCATAGGGTCCCTCTCCTTGCAATCAGCTTTTTGATGCATGGGGCAGCTATCAGGTGTTGGTTTTGCTTTATGATTACATTGGATTTTGCAGCATTGTGATGCCTTTGCAGGGGAAATGGGAGGGAAAAGGATACCTACCTGTATGGCTATGACTAATAGAAAGAGAAGAAGTTTTTTCATGGTATTACTGCAGGATTTATTTCATGCAATTATTTTTGACCCTCATTGTAATCATTGTGAGATACTCTCTGTTGATTATCGTAATAGGAGATTTGGTACTTCAATTCCTTTTGTGCGGCAAGCCATTCTACCCCCTTGCCGTCAATTTCTGCATAGGGATACATAAAATAACTGAGTGATTTATCTTTCTGACTTGGTGATAGATGATACCCTTTTCCACCTCTGCTAAGTGCAATCCTGTATTCATCTACAGCTCCAAAGAAATAATCACGATACCTCTTTATCTCATTTTTATCGAGTTTCTCTGTGGACATTGCCTTTTTGACATCTGCAGGGTCAACAGGAACCCATCCATAATCGGGCAGGTAAAACTCCGACCAGCAGTGATGTCCACCCGTAATATCCTCTTCAGCCTTCTTACCAAGCCTTAAACCATATACCTCTCTTGCTGGAACATCTGATGCCCTTGCAAGGGCTACAAATATGGAACTGATATCAGCACACTTTCCTCCCTTTTCTAACAGTATCCTCTCAACATCACCTGTTCCACACCCGTTGATATTTGGGTCCCTGAAGGTATTATCAACGACCCAGTCATAAACAGCCCTTGCCTTCTCAAGAGTACCATTTTTGTCTTTTATAATGCTTAACGCTACTTCTTTAACCTTTCCATCTGTTGGTATAAATTCGGAACCTTTCAGATACTCTTTAATCTCCACAGGAACCTCAGATTCTGTAGCGGGAAAATCTTTTTTTACCCTCTCTATTGCCTTAGCCCTGAATTTAAAGACAAGAAATCTGTCTTTTAAGGGTCTGCTCCATTCTGCATAGAGTGCGAGGTCCCCTCCTCTTTTTTGTCTATATATACCACTATAGGAAAAGTTTCCATCAATGCGAACATCCTCTATTGTCTGCTCATCGTCAGATACCGGATAAGGTATCCACATCCTTACATCTCTGCTTTCTTTAGGTGCAGTTATTTTTATCTTGAAGGTAATTTCTCCTTCTCTCTCTTTTGCATAAGCAGTAGTAAAAATAAAGGGGGCTATAATCAGTCCCAAAATAATCTTTTTAAACATACCTGTCTCACTCCTCAAAGAATGTACCTATTTCAATATTTTTCTGAATCTGATTTACATAACCCTCTCCATATTTCAAGAAGAAGAGCATTTCATCTCCCGCAAGGTCAGAGACCATTGAATATCCTGTGTTACCTTCTCTCCAGAAGAGGACATTGTAACCATTAAAGGTATCCACAAATATCTCCTTATCCCCCTGTTTTATTATCCTGCCTTCAGGAAGTTTTAAGTTATTTATATCAAATATGAAAACTGATAATTTGTGCCCCTTTCTGCTAAATGATATATATGCAACCCTTCTTTCCTTGAGATAATGCAATGTAACCTTTGGTGAGCCGATACCCTGCCATGATAAACCGGGCACATCAAATTTTCTCTCAAGTTCAGTTCCATTGGAGGGGTTCTGCTCATCAAATATATCTGTGATTGTATTGCTCATATGATTTTTCACTGATTTTGCTATGATGGGAGATGCGGAGACACTGGATGACAGGTAATACAATGGGATGATTACTAACAGAAAAAGCATTGCAACTACAGAAGTGGTATAAACAGGTCTCCATGCGATAGGGAATATTCTACCAATTAGCGATTTCTCTTTATCTAATTCCTCTATTGAGCCGATTATCCTTGTCTTTAAATAAAAAGGGGCTTTTTCTATTTTTATTTTATTTTTTACAAGGGGTTTTATTGACTTTACGATTTCAAGTTCACTCCTGCATCTATCACAGCTTTCAATATGATTCCTGATTTTATTAGCCTTTTTATCCTTTAACTCTCCATCCAAAATGGCACTGATATATAAATTTACAGATTTGCAATCATTCTTAAAAAACATATATGTCTCCTTAAATATCTAACTCACAACTCAAAACTTTTTAAAGATACCCCTTTCCCTTTGCATACTCAGCAAGATTTTTATAAAGTATCTTTCGCCCTCTATGAAGTCTTGACATCACCGTTCCAATGGGACATTTTATAACATCTGATATTTCCTGATAAGAAAAGCCTTCTATATCAGATAACAATATAATAGTTCTAAACTCTTCAGGTAATTCGTCAAGTGCCGATTTAATCTCGCTATCTAATACAGCCTTTGACAAGTCGTTAGAAATATCATCTTTAGAAAGCGGATTATCTCTCTCTGCCAATTGGTCAATAAACTGCTCAACACTATGGAAATCCACCTTCTCAGGTTCTTTTTTCTTCTTCCTGTAAATATTTATAAAAGTATTTCTTAATATGCTGAAAAGCCATGCCTTTATATATGTATCCTTTTTGTATTTATGGAAGAATTTGTAAGCCCTTAAATATGTCTCCTGAACAAGGTCTTCTGCATCACCCGTATTCCCTGTTAACTTGAGAGCGAAGTTATAAAGGGAGTTAATATGCGGTAGTGCCAGCTCTTCAAACTCCTTTTTTCCCACTTAATCCCTCATATATTTAACAAATTTTTTATAAAAAATATTCCCATTTAAACTGTTTTATTATATGATAGCATAAAGAATAAAAATGGAAAATTATAATAGAGTATAATTTTTAAGGAAGGGAGGTGAATGGTTTAGCTCACGCTTTTTCTACAATCAATTAGAGGTGTTTTATAAAATAAAGTACAGGTATAAGAGGAGGAATATTATGAAGGTATTTGATTTAAATTTATTGAGGAAATTTATCGTTGTTTTAGTTTTGATTTGTTTTCCAGTTGGGACAATTTATTTAAATAAAAATTTCAATAGAGCCGAAGCTGTTGAGTCTGAAAAGGATTATACTAAAGCCCGTAGCGGTAAAAATGAAGATATTGAAAGTAATTACTATGGTTATTGTTCACCATGTCATGGGCAGACAGGAAAAGGGGATGGTCCTTTGGCATCAGATTTGGAGGAGGGAGTTGAGCCGCGCGACCACACCAGTGCAGAATATTTCTCCCAAAAGACGGATAAGGAGATTTTTGAGGTAATAAAATTTGGCGGTGCCAAGGCTGGTTTCAGTGAGGCGATGCCTCCGTTTGATAATCAACTTTCTGATGATGAGATATGGGGCACTGTAAAATTCATAAGAACCCTCTGTAAGTGTAAGTATAAGAAATAATAGAATGCAATAAGTCATTCATATCTCAGTGCCTCTATCGGGTCAAGGAGTGATGCCTTATATGCTGGATAAAACCCGAAAAATATCCCAACTATTCCTGAAAAACTGAAGGCAAGGGATATTGATAACGGTGACACTATTGTAGGCCAACCTGCAATCATTGACAGCACTTTGGAGCCGGAAATCCCATCCAAAGTTGAAGACAATAATAGTTGCAGATAGTCTTCATAGCAAGCAGCCATTCATAGAAGAAGCGGTGGCGAATAGGATGAGATATATACTGGTAGCAAAACCAGAAGACCATAATTAGTTGCTTTAACCCCCTTTTTTTGGTATTGTTGAGGCAGTTGAAGAAAAGGATTATACTACAAGAAAGGAAATCGGTGAGGGGAAAGAGGGGAGGCAATCATCCACGCATTATTTGGGATAATTTTTTGGAAAGGAGGTGAAAGGTTTAGTTTTAAAGTGTAATTGAAGTTTTTTAAATTTTAAAGAGGAGAAACTTTTATGAGAAACATTAAAATGTTTTTTTTGAAAAGAAGTATTATCACCTTGATTCTTTCTTTTCTTTTAGTTGCTATGGGTAGTGGTTTTAATGGCACTGAAGCCACAGTCCTGTCTGTCCCTTCACAATACAAGACTATTCAGGATGCGATTAATGCCTCATCTTCAGGTGATATAATTCGGGTCTCTGCAGGGACTTATAAAGAGCAGATTAAATTAAAGGCAGGTATAACATTGAGAGGGGAAGGATATGAAAAGACAGTTATAGATGGTGAAAAGAAGAATGGTAATGTAGTTGTTGGGGCAAATGATGCAGTTATAGAAGGATTTACAATTAGAAATAGTGGTTATATGGATGCAGGTATCAAGTGTGATAATGCATCTATGGCAGTATTAAATAATAGGATTGTAAATAATAATGCAGGTATTCTGTTATTTAATGGTTTAACCTCTTTGATTGCAAATAATGTAATTGAGGAGAATAAGAAGTTTGGTATCTATATGCTATATTCAACCCCATTTGTAGAGAACAATATAGTGTATGAGAATAAGGTTTATGGCATATACTGCGCATCGTCTAAACCTATGATAGCATATAATACTATTGTTAGTAATCCCACTGGAATATACACTGAGGTGACGAGTTCCATCGTTAAAAACAATATTTTCGATGATTCAAATGTGATTGGATTTCAGATAGTAGAATCTCCAAGAGACCAGAAGGGTGTAGAGCCTTATTTATCCTACAATATTTACTGGAATAATGGCCATAATAGGTCAAATACGGAAAAAGGCGAGGGAGAAATTGAAAAAGACCCAATGCTTGTGAATGTATCAAAGGGAGATTTCAAATTAAAATCAGGTTCTCCTGCTATAAATGCCGGTGACCCTGATTCTAAATATAACGATGCTGACGGAAGCAGGGCTGATATAGGTGCTTTCGGGGGTCCCTATGCAATGATTACCGCTGGAAAGGGAAATGTTAGAGACTGGGTAAGCTATAAAAAGACAAGAGAGAGCGAGACTTTCGTGGAAAAGGATTATGGCAGCATCAATCTCGCCAGTTTCGGTGAAAGGGGCTCAAAAGAGTATCGTGGAAAAATAGCCATGGTCAATTACTACGGTTACTGTACACCCTGTCATGGACAGGCTGGAAAAGGGGATGGACCATTGATGGATGAGATAGAGAAGGGGATGAGACCCCGCGACCATTCAAGTGCAGAGTATTTCTCACAAAAGACAGATGAAGAAATTTTTAATGTTATAAAGTATGGTGGAGCTAAGGGTATCAGCAGATTGACGATGAAGGAAAGCGAAGCAATGCCGCCGTTTGAAGGGCAGCTTAGCGATGATGAGATGATGGACCTGGTAAAATTTATAAGAGTTCTCTGTAATTGTTAGTATAAGGAATAAAGTCCTTCCAATTTAAACTCTTATCCCCTTACCCCTCTCATAATTGGGGGTAAGGGGTGTTTTCCCGACGAAATAAACAGGTGATGGAGTTCACCTTTAACCGACTGAATTGCTGATAACTCCTTACATTACTACTCAAAGCTTTGAAATACTAATTTCCAGAATATGGGGGTACTGCCAGTGTCCGCATAAAGGCAATCATATCCAATATATCTTCCTGTGATAGAATCACACCAAAGGCAGGCATATAAACAGATTTATCTACTGCCTTTCCTCCAAGTTTTACAATCTTGAATAGGTCTTCACCTTTCCTCGCATTCATATATTTTCCCTCTGTATGATTTCTTGGTTTCGGGTCCATCTTTGCTGCCCCAGCTACAGGTCCATTTCCATCACCTGTCTCACCATGACAGTTTGTGCAGAACATGGCATAGAGTACCTTTCCTTGTGCAGGGTCCCCTTTCTTTGTAACAGCCTTACTGGTAAACTTAACCTTATCAAGAAATTCATCAGCAGAAATGGCATATAATGATATTACAAAACCAAAGACATAGAGAGTAATTACTAAACCCATAAATAGATATCTCCTCATTTCACCCTCCTTCATTCTACCACAAATCTTCCCCGCATCTCATGATGCACAGGGCCGCAAAAATTACTGCAATAAAATTCAAAAGTTCCCTTTTTATCAGCCACAAACTCCACAACAGCTGATACCCCTTTTGGTAAAAGCACATTAGTCTGTTTTTCAAATCCATTGATGGTAAATCCATGAACAACATCAGGTTTATCTATATATAGTGCCTTTTCATCTATATTTGTTATAATAAATCTGACTGTATCTCCCTTAAAGCAATTTACAATATTTGGGGCAAAGATATATGAGAGTGCTTTCAATCTTATCTCTATAGCACCGTCATCTGCATCAAATACACCAGGGGGTCGGTCATCAGCAGGTATATAGCTTATCTTCACCCCTTCTTTTGGTGCCACATCCGGCTTACTCCCTTTTTTTATAAATTCACTCTTCCCTTTTAAAGACGCATCCTTTATAGCTTCCCTTGATAGTATTATATTATCTGATATATCTCCTGACACGGCTTCCTGTTTTATAGATTTTCCACTTGCCAATTCTATGACTTCCATATTCTGCGGAGTAACAGTTCCCCCATTCTCAGAGATGTTTGAATATAAACCATCATATATACCTGTTGAAAATTTATTGACTGATACCAGATACTTATCACCAGGGGTAATAGATATACTGGATGGGTTATATTTTACAGAAAATCTCCCCACGACCTCTCTTTTGGCAATATCAATCTTTACTATCTCACTGCTGGCATGTTGAGATTGATAGGCAAAGGCACCCTTTGAGTCAATTATGACATCAAGAGGGACAGCCCCGGTCTTTATACCCATCTCTACCTTAAAATCTTTGAGGTCTACAAAGATAATAGAGGCATAAAACTTACTGCTGACAAGGGCAGATTTTCCATCCGGTGTAACAGCAATACCATGGGGGCTTTTCAGTTTAAGTTCCTTATCTAACTTAAAAGGAGAGGTGGAGATACGGAGTATTCTATTATTAGAATAGTCACTCACCAGACAATATTTTCCATCGGTGGTAAGGGCAACAAAATTAGGTGAACTTGGCAGAGGCTTTATATCCAGCGTAACTACTTTCCCTGAAGCCACATCCACACTTGCCACCTTTCCACTCAGTTCTCCAGCAATGTAAACACTCTTCCCATCTTTGGATATGGCAATAGAGCTGGGTCCGAAATAATCCGGAAGTTTTATACTCTTTTTGACAGATGAGTTTGAAAGGTCTATTATAGAAATGACATTTTGTGCCTTATCAATTGCAAAGAGATTCTTTCCATCAGTTACATGAGCATGTATATCTACACCAATAGGGACCTCCTTTAAAAGTTCCAATCCAGGGATACTGAATATCATCAATTTACCATTATATCCCCCTGCGCCATAACCGATGAAGGGAACCTCAGCAGCTAAACCCTTAGAAGAATAGAGTATCAAATTAATTATCAACACCAATATAAATCTTCTTAACATCCTTTACCTCCTTTCAGTATGACAAAATAATCTTGCCACCAGCGATAGAGAGTATCAAGGGTTACTGTCCACTGCGAACGCATCGGACATAGTAGCTGCCTGACTTATAGCTGCTGCTGATACTACCACTATAGAAATTCACATGCCACGCACTAGATGTACTTTCTGCTGTGGTAGGAGACGACCAATAGTCCGATGAATTGGTATTAGTGAAATAGGTTGAGTCTATTGCAGGACTATTTTTTGCATCATCTGTTATTGATTCAAGCTCTTTTATATTCGGCAGTCTCCAGTCAGTATATCCTCCAAGAGAAAGCCCCTCGCAATATGTAATTGCTGACTCCCATGTCCTTGTTACACCGTCATCCTCTTTCTGCCACATAAGACCTGTATCACTATCTGTTACCGTGTCATCTCCTTTATCAGTAAAACTTCCACCTGAGGCATCAGCATTGTAAAAAACCATTACAAACAATACTGCCGCTATATTTAAGAAAATTCGCATCTTCATCACTTTACCTCCTCCTCTTTCCACTGCGAACGCATCTGACATAGCCGTCGCCTGACTTACCGTAACCATAGACACCGCCACCGTAGAAATGCACACTCCACGCATAGGATGTATCGTCTGCGTATATAGTGGACGACCAATAGGGCGATGAATCGGTGTTAGGGAAATAGGTTGTGTTTATTGAAGGATTAAATTTTCCATAATTCACAATACTTATAAGCTCCTTTTTGGAGGGAAGCCTCCAGTCAGTATTTCCTGCAAGGGTCAGGTTATCACAGTAGGTAATTGCATCGTTCCAAACTCTTTTTGTATTATCATCCTCTTTCTGCCACATAAGACCTATATCATTATCTGATACTGTGCCATCTCCATTATCAGTAAAACTTCCATTTGAGGCATCAGCATTGTAAAAAACCATTACAAACAATAATGCCGCTATACTTAAGAAAATTCGCATCTTCATCACTTCACCTCCTCAACGCCCTTAATGACCGCCAGCAGCCCCTGTCTCAAGGGGTTTAAATATCTGGGGATTTTCATTGCCTGTTACAGAAAGCATCGCAACGCTACCCTTATCTATAGCTCTGGACATTGCACGGTCAACAAGGATGAGGTTTGATGGAACTTCTACTTTGAATTCAACAATGGCAGCACCACCTGGGGGAATCAATGTTGTCTGGACATTCTTACGAGGTGCAGAGTCCATTGACCCTTCAGGATATACAGTGTCAAGAATCTCACCTATAATGTGGAAGGCTAAGGTTAAGTTTGGTCCACCATTTCCCACATATATGCGTACTGTTTCACCTACCTTTGCTTCCATTTTTCCTCCAGCAGACAAAGCATTAAATAATACATACTCTGGCTTTTCATTAAGTGCTTTTTCTTTTGAGAATATCTGGAGTCCCTTACTGCCCATCTTACCGGCAGGATAAAACTCTCCCTGAACAACATAGTATTCCCTGTCTACTTTGGGGAGGCCCTCCGCTGGCTCAACGAGAAGAAGACCATACATACCATTGGCAATATGAGTAGGTATATGGTCTGTAGCACAATGGTAGATATAAATACCCGGATTCAGTGCCTTCCAGAAAAATGATGTCTTTCCGCCTGCAACGGCCTGGGAGCTATCCGCCCCGCCGCCTTGACCAGTTACAGCATATATATTAATAGAATGAGTATTCTTACTCCCAGCACTGTTTTTCAGAATAAGTGTAACATTATCCCCTACTTTGACACGGATGAATGGGCCAGGTACTGTCCCATTGAATGTCCAGAAATTGTAGTCTGAACTCGTCACCTTCGGACTTAATGGGTTGCTTAGCTGCCCTATCTTTTCAACTGTCTCCAATTCTACTATTACATTAGCACCTCCTGCTCTGTTTAATGCTGGCGGAACCTCTGGTGGTATAGTCAGTTTTACAACCTCATCTGCTGCATAGCTAATATTACCGGTATCAAAACTAATTATTAATCCAATTAAAATTATAACTGCCCATCTAAATTTCTTAGCCATTTAAACCCTCCTTCTTAAAAATTTTACTTTAGTTACTATTTGCTAATCCATTTTCCAAATTTTCACAGCTTCACCTCCTTTCAATGTTTTAGGATATTCCTCCATAGAGGAATATCCTACATATTTCGGTTACGCCAGTCAAGTGCATATGCCTATAATAGAGGACAACCTAGGCACATCGTGACCCCCTTGAGTATAATTTTTATTCAACTTATACTCAAGTAATCTATCAAGGTCTAATGCTGGTAATGTCAATAC
>Ga0209641_10004204_pt1 | contig 11934 bp, 16 predicted proteins | sample RifCSP16_1_FD_184022 | JGI IMG/M metagenome (GOLD analysis project Ga0209641, IMG submission 184022) | Soil microbial communities from Rifle, Colorado - Rifle CSP2_sed 16_1 (SPAdes) (version 2) | ecosystem: Environmental > Terrestrial > Deep subsurface > Rock core/Sediment | place: Rifle...
TAGATTAGACTGCTGATATATAATCGCAAGAAATTCGGGATATTTAATATGATTTACTTATACATTGCTTTCAGTATTGTATGGACTGTGTTGATTGCCTATCTTTTAAACTTATCTCGATCGCGAAGAACATTAAATGATGAACTTAGATTTTTAGGCAGTTTAGAATATTTAATAAAAAGGATGCAAGATTATGAAAACACTTATAAAAATAGACGGAATGACCTCCGAGCACTGTATTAAACGCGTATCGGACTCTATTCTTGGCCTTGAAGGAGTAACAAAAGTAGAGATAAACCTCGAGAAGGGAGAAGCACAGATACTCCATGACCCTGATAAGGTTAGCCTTGCATTGATAAAAGAGGCTGTGACCAAAGTCGGTTACAAAATACGCGATGAAGAAGGCGCTGCACCGACAAGAAAAGTATCGGGTGCAAAAAGGGCGGACATTCAGATTGGTGGCATGAGCTGCGCCTCATGTGCCATGACGATAGAAAGTGCTCTTAAAGGGCTGGATGGTGTAGGAAAAGCAAGTGTGAATTTTGCCTCATCAAAAGCAACAGTCGAATATGATGCAGGAAAAGTCACGCTGCACGATATGGAAAAAGCCGTGAAAGATGCGGGATACAGAGTATTAGGGGACAGCGTCACCCTTAGTATAGGGGGCATGAGCTGTGCCTCCTGCGTCCAGAAGGTAGAAAATGCCTTGCGAAGCGTGGAAGGTGTGACCAGAGCATCCGTCAATCTTGCTACCGGGCGTGCCACTGTTGAATCTATTCCCGGCACTAAAATCACTGATCTGATACAGGCAGTTAAAGATACAGGTTATCAGGCGTCCACAGTGAAAGATGGCGAAGAAGCTGAGGATAGAGAGAAGGCAGAAAGGAGAAAAGAGATAAAAACGCAAGCAATCAATCTTTTGATTTCAGCCCCGCTTGGATTCCTTGTGATGCTGGGGAGCTTCCGAGAATACTGGATTTTCCCATCATTTGTTCCTGAGTTCCTTGCCAATAATTATCTTCTGTTTCTGATGACCACAATCATAGTCTTAGGACCTGCCAGACAGTTCTTCATTAATTCGTTTAAAGGATTGAGGCACGGCTCAACGGATATGAATCTTCTCTACGCTACAGGTATCGGAGCAGCCTATGGGATAAGCGCAGCCACGACTTTTATTCCTGCAAGCCTCGGCGGCGTAAGGGCAACCTACTATGAGACGGCTGCCCTTCTTACGGCCTTTATTGTACTGGGAAGGTTCTTGGAGGCGCTGACGAGAGGGAAGACCTCAGAGGCTATACGGCGTTTGATGGGGCTCAAGGCAAAAACCGCAATAGTGATGCGGGACGGCAAGGAAACAGAGATACCTGTGGAAGAAGTGATGGCCGGCGATATCGTTCTTGTAAAACCTGGTGAAAAGATCCCTGTGGACGGTGTAGTTGTAGAGGGAGAGTCTCATGTTGATGAGGCCATGATCACAGGCGAGAGTATGCCTGTGAGTAAAAAAGTGGGGGACGAGGTTATAGGTGCCACAGTCAACAAGGCAGGATTCCTCAAATTCAAAACTACGAAAGTGGGTAAAGATACCGCACTATCACAGATCATCCATCTGGTAGAACAGGCTCAAACAAGCAAGCTCCCCATCCAGAAACTGGCAGACAAAGTCGCAGGTCATTTCATCCTTGCGATTCATATCAAGACATTATGAAAATTATCGATCTCTCTTCTGCTCTTATTATGAAGTCTATTCCCTACACATTGGAGCAGTGGATTGGCTTCCTTACGGCGATAACAGTCTTAGCAGGCGCTATCGCGGGATTAACTATAAAGAAAAGTCATTCGCTGAACAGGAAGATAGCCCATCTCTTGATTTCTGCATTTGCGTTAATTTTGACCTTAGATTCCTTAATCAGGCTTGTTAAAACTATATTTTTGCAGGATTACTTATGATAATAACAGCTGATGAGGCGGGTTAGAATGTGGGAGCAAACTTTATGGGTTCTTGTGAGCGTGGCTGGGTTTATCGTGGTCTGGCTTCCTGGACTCGGCCCGGGAAGAATAAAGACTATAGCGAACTGGACTGGAATAGCCATCTTCTCAATCCCGTGGTTCTGGCTACCATTTACTGCTCAGCCCAGAATATCAGGAGTACTGGGCATTATCCTTACAATTGTGGGGATACTTTTCTTCATCTTTGGATTGGCTCTTTGCCGGATGGCGTCGCGAAAAATTTTCGAGGTGGTAGGCTGGGCGGGGCACGCTGAGCCGTCAGGACTTGTGACCGAGGGAACATATGGGTTCGTCAGGCACCCGATATACAGTGGGTTATTTATGGGAATGTTCGGATGGTCTCTGGTCTGGGAAGGAGTGTATTCCATAATCCTTACACCGATCCTATACTTACTCTTCAGGTTGGAGGCGTGGCTGGAGGAAAAGCTGGTACTGGAGAAGAAATTTGGCGATGCTTACGCTGCTTATCGGAAGAGAGTGCCGGCATTCTTTCCCACTATCCTTGTTGTTCCACTGCTAACCATAGCGATCTTGATTATTCTGGGCATTTTATTAGGCTGGGTTCCTATCGCACAGACAGAAGCGATTCGATAGCAGCCGTTTGACCGTCTAATTTCTCTAATCGCTGCGACTGCCATAGCTATAAGTTCGCTCTAAGTTGAGGCTCATTCTGGGCTGCTATGAGATTTAATTTCGAAATGATGTCTGATTTTAGAAGGTGCAGTTTCCGAACATAGCCACCTATAAAAAAATAGCAATGTATAGTTCCTGGTCGAAATGTTACAGGTTAAAAAAATCATTTTATATGCAGGGCTCCCCTCTTCTTTATCATGTACATCTGCACTTTCTTGGCTTTCCCTTCGTGGAGAACATTATCAAGACCTTTTCCCCCCAGTGGCTCTATCTTTATATATCCTCTATCCTCCGCATCATGGAAAAGCTCAAGCCCAAGCCCGGTGCGTGCAAGCACTGTGGTATATCCTTCTTTTGACCCCACGCCTCCGAAAGATAGGTCTGATTTCTCTGCTGTTAAATCTGTGCATACAGTGCATGAGCCGTTTCGATATACATCCAGGTCACTTAGGGGAAAGATATGCTCTGATTCTGCCCTGACAATGATTTTTCCCTTCCGTATCTTCATTTCCAGGACAGTTGAAAGCTGTATTTCTTTTTCTTCGAGAAAGTTCTTCAGCCCTTCATAATTAAAAGTATCCATGCAGAAGAGACCTATTTTCAATATATTTACCCGCATGAACATGTGCAATAAACCATACGGTGAATTCTGCATCTTATGAACCGCATCAATATTGCAGGAAGGACCCACAAAGCCGATGGAGCGTGAACCCCTTTTTATCGCAGTCATTAAAGCTTCCATGGTCAGGGAATGAACATATATAGAACCTGCCGAACGCAGTATGTCCTCTCTTGTCTGTGCGACGATTGGCATGGGTCTCCACGGTTCTTCCGCACTCTTCACAGTTACCACCGCGCTATCAATCAACCCTTCTTCAAATGCATACAACAGCATGGAAGTCACAGCCCCGCCGTTCTGCCCTTTCACCTCAGGAATCGCGCTCTTAGCAGAAAAAACATCCTGCACGCTCCCGATAAGACTTGATTCCGTGGTTATGGTGCGCGGGCACTGGTTATAACATACACCGCATGCAGTGCATTGTCCATTTAGCGCTGGTTTCCTGTTTATCACAGATAATACTTCGCAGCTTGCTACACAGGCTCCGCAAAGTGTACAGATTCCTGGATCGATTATTTCACGTTTGAGCCTGCCGAATGATATCCTCTCTTTATCTTTCAGTGAGCGCCTGACCCTTATTACATTTTTATCGAGCTCATCGAACTTCTTTTTACAAGTCTCGGAGCAAAAAAAATATTCTTTGTTTTTATAAATAGATTTGAACTGAGTTTTTTCATCAACATGCATTTTGCATATTGGGTCGATGTCGGCAGTGTACATGAGTTTAACACCTTATCGCTAATATCTGAATCATCGTATTTCCCTATCCCATCCAACATAATAGACTTTGGGTCTTGTTCCTAATTCAGGTTTATGAACATTGATCCTCTCTTTATCCAGTATTTTATTGACCAGACTGTCAGGATCTTTCAAATCTCCGAATACCCTTGCTGCGACAGGGCATGCCTGAACACATGCAGGCAAAAGCCCTTTCGTGATCCTGTGATAGCACCAGGTGCATTTATCAGCAACGCCCCCACCTAAGTTTGGATGCGGCTTATGGTGCGGGCTCTCTTTCGAGTTAAAATATCTGGCACCGTAAGGGCATGCCATGATGCAATATCTGCATCCTATACAGTAATCGTAATCCACAAGAACAATGCCGTCCTCTGTCAGATATGTGGCTCCAACAGGACAGACCTGAACACATGGAGGATTATCGCAGTGATTACATAATTTTGGGACATAGAAACCCTTTTTAATATCTTCAGCAGGAATATCATCATTAAATCCGTCGATACTTCCATTGGGCGAATCAATTTTTATTTCACCGTCTTTCTTTATTCGATATCTTTCAACCCATGTCCTGTACCAGGGTTCATCAAAAGGAACATGGTTTTCGAGCTTGCATGCATTTGCACACCTGCCGCAGCCTATGCATTTGTTGTTATCTACGGCAAAGCCCCAATAATGTTCATTCCAATCATATTCCCCATGCGGCCAGTTCTCAGCAGCAATACTTTTTTTAACAAGGGATTTGATGATAACAGTGCCAGTCGCAGCTCCTATAATTACCCTGCATCCAGTTTTAGTGAACTCTCGCCTTGATATGTTCATTTTCAACCCGGTTCATGCAATTCATAGTTATGATAACATCACACAGCGCCTGCATAGAATGAGATAGTCCTTACGTAATCAGGGTCCTTCCATTTGAGAGCATACACTTCGCCCCCTTTTATAGCAATATCAATGGCAGGTAAAGGAGATGGCGGCGGTCCCGATATCACAGCCCCTGTATCAGGATCAAACCTGCCCAGGTGGCAGGGGCAGAATATATCGTTCTCATCCGGTTTCCAGTAGGCGATGCATCCAAGGTGTGTGCATACTGCTCCAAATGCCCTCCAGCCGCCAGGTCTTTTTAAAAGGACGGCTGCTTTGCCGTTGAACAAAAACTTTTTGGCACTTCCAGTCGGAACCTCATCCACAGAAGCTATTTTTACTTCATTTGATGTACCCACTGCAGCTTGCGGCCATAGATATTTCAAAATTGCAGCTACTGCCCCTGAAGCAAAAAGTAATGAAACAAGGCCAATCAGAATCTCAGCAAACTTTCTTCGTGAGATCGTAAAAGTAATTCTATCAGTCATAATCTCCCTTCAACTGCAACAGTAGTTACAGAATCGATGTCTGATTTCATACACATTGTTTAGATAAAAGAATACCTTCTTTCCTTATGGGAATTTTGGTTTAAAATTGCAAAAAAAACAGGGATTTATTTTAACGTTCTACTGTATGGTCACGAATCACGGGCTGATTTTTCCTGGTGTATGTCTTACTCCTCCGCCACTTTTCCATCTCTGAAACGTATGATCCTGTCTGCCATTGCCCCGAGTTCAGGATTGTGTGTCACCATAATTATGGTCTGCCGCTGCTCTTTGTCCGGCCTTCTGAACAGTTCCATGATATCCTCTGAGTCCTTGTATCAAGGTTTGCAGTGGGTTCATCCATCAGCATCAGTCTGGGCTGGTTTGCAAGCGCCCTTGCAATGGTCACACGCTGCTGCTCTCCACCTGAAAGCTCAGATGGCAGGTGATTTATTCTTGCTTTCAGTCACACTAATTCGAGTAATTCCTCGGCTCTTTCTTTGTAGAAAAGGTGGTCTGAAAGCATCATTGGGAACATCTCATTCTCCACGGCTGTGAGTTCCATGAAAACTGAACTCCCAATCTTTTAGGTATATGAGTTCAGGAAAATGACAATTTATGGGCTATGCTATCTGTTTTAAACAAAGCGGTTATATTATCCTAATAGGCATATCTAAAAAGTTGAAAATCGAGCACATAAGGACTTCATGTGCTTAGAACTATGGTACAAAAGCTGGCAGGTATAATTGGTAAGGTGTATTTTTCATATGAAATGGTGGAATCATATTTCCCGACTTTAAGTGATAGATTGGTTAACAGAATGCTTGATGCAATATCAAAAGCGTGGGATGAGCAGCTTAGTATATGCGAAATATGTCCGACCCGGTGCATAATTGAAAAAGATATGTACTGCACCATGTTCAATGAATGACTTTATTAGGGAGACAGGAAATTGCAACTATTCAAAAGATTTAGAAGAAAAAGCAACTTTATTATCTATTTCTGTGAAACTCGTATCCACCTGTCACCGTTGTCATCGAGAAGACCATAATCTGTTAATTCCATCACACTCGTAAGTCCTAAAGCACCTGTTACCTCTATTGTAGAGCCTCTCTTTACATAAACACCTTTTTCAGTATATTCAAGATCCTCATGATAAAGAAGATAGGTCCCATCATCTCTAAGGGCTTACTGAAAAATAAACTATGGGTATAATAAAATTAGCTGACATTCATTAGTATCCATCTTCTTTAACCATGGCACAGTGCATGGATGACTGCTGATGCACAGTGAGAAATCATTATTATCCATCGCCGCCATTTTATCATACATGACAGAACTCACCGTCCATCTCCCCGAAGACCTTAGCAGCTTGATACGCAGGCATGCTTCGATAGACTGGGCTGGCATTGCGGGGGATGCGATTAGAAAAGCCGCAGCAGAGCTTGAACTGCTGGAATCCATCGCATCAGAGAGCATGTTAACCGAAGAAGATGCTTTGGTGCTGGGTAAGAAAGTGAAGAGAGGCATGTGGGAAAAAGTATATAGAAAGCTGGTATAGATGGAACTTGTTATTGATACTAACATTGTTTTCTCAACCATAGTGAAGAACTCGGTATCAAGGTCAGAATCCATATTTCTGGGAGACCTCTGGGATTCACAAGCACTTGATAATTCGCCATCTTTCGCTGGCCTTTTTGATTATTGATACCTCCAACTTCCGCTATGAACACTATCACTACCCGGCTGATACACTGGAGAGGTTTGACTGCACAAGATTGGCCCAGATTGCGGGTGTGAAGGCTCTGTATTGCTGAGAATGCAGGGCTTGACTGCATCAATACAGGAAAAGGTAAGGCATATTTATACTCTGCCAGAATAGAATGTAACGAAGCTATGGAAGTAAAAGTCATTAGAAGCGCAGGCCGAAAAAAGACCATCCAGGCAAGGATGGTTGGAGATACTCTTGTTGTTCATCTTCCTCTCGGAATGCACCGGGAAGAAGAAAGGAAAGTCATAGCAGAGATGAAGGAGAAAATCGAGAAAAAAAAGCTGAAGAAACAGATCAATAAAGATGATTACCTGAGGAAGCGGTTCGATGAGTTCAACCGCAGGTATTTCCAGGGCAGGCTCAAAGCGAATTCCATTGAATTCGTTACAAATCAGGGAAGGGTGAGCGGAAGCTGTACACCCAACAGGGGTACAATTCGAATATCTCACAGGCTTCTGGACATGCCAGGATGGGTTCTTGACTACGTGATCATGCATGAGATGACCCATCTCCTGCATCCCAACCATTCCAGAGAGTTCTGGGCAAAGGTTGGCGAGTATCAGTACACCGAGAGAGCAAGAGGGTTCTTAATTGCAAAAGGGATGGAGGAAGATGAAGAGAGTTGAAAGTATGGACTTTGCAGGAACATGGCACATCTATGAGATGGAAGTGTGGGATGAGGACTATTTCAATATGGAAGTTCAGGCGTATATCAGGCTGGAGGCGAACAATCGCGGAGATTTTCAATTTGGTCTGGTATCAGGAGATATAGACGGCAGGGTTGCAGATCATGCTGACGGCAAAAGGTTTGAATTCACATGGGAAGGAATCGATGAGTGCGACCCTGCCTCTGGCAGCGGGTGGATTAGAATAAGAGAAAAAAATACTCTGGAGGGCGATTTCAGATTTCATGACGGAGACAGCTCTACTTTTTTAGCAAGGAGAGCAAAGTAACATTACACATGCTGTTTCCAGGAAAAATGCTAATTTTGCCTTCTACAATCCTGGAACCTCACGGGTTGCGATCTTCTCTCGCGCAGGATGAATCGCTTCATACGATTAGCCTCAAGCACCCGGCGCGGCGCAAGTTCAGTAAGATACTCAGATGATCCCGCTGGTCTCAAGCTGCTGCAGCTCAACATGCTCTTCAGTCTTTTCTGCGCATAATATCAGTCCAGGCGAGCTTTCTTCACACTTGCGCCGCTCATATTTATCGAACCAGCGCAGGTAAAGCTCAATCTGCCCTTTATCCAGTGCGGATCATCGATGTAAATAATCCCCTTAAAATGAGATCAGCTTATTTCTCTCTGTTATATTTATTCCTGAATACTGACACGAGGATAGGGAAAGCCTTTGAACATTTCTTGATTTTTCTGATTGATGCCCTGGCATGCACACTATTCCTCAATAACCGCACCGCTACGCAGTAGGACGCCTGGGTTCAACAGCCCAAACGTAAGAAAGGATTCCACTTACACACGGGTGCGTAGGCTCTTTCATAGAACCATACGGCGGGGCTTGCGCCAGCGAACAAGCCATTATCATACCCTGTGGGTAACGCCCGCTATGACAGTTTTGCGATGCCGTTAGTGGACGTACTGCAGTCACATAAAGGAGGTTGTAAATATGGTAAATTCGGAATATACAGGCGTCAAAGACGCTAAGTTGTTAAAAGATCTCATGGGATACTCTCGCGATACATGCATGGTTTCTTGCGATGAAAATTGCGATGACTGCTCAATGATCCAAGAAGAGGCTCCGGCCTTTCCTTCTGAAGGTCGCATCGTAGAAGTGTACGATTACGTTCAATCCGGTGATAAAATGAAGCGCGTGGTCGCAGGACATGCGCTGCTCATCCCGTTGGAGCGCCAGGAGTTCCCTTCCAAAACCATCTTCCCTGAGAAGTTCCCTGTGCCCGTTGTCTGCTCAGAGTTCTGCGGTAAGGACGATCGATGCAACTTGCGCGAGAATGGCTTCAGTGACCTGTGCAGGTATCGACACAAGCTCGGCAAACTTGTAATGCCGGTGAATATAAAGTGGTTTGTCCGGTATAACATAAGGAAAGACCAGGAACTGAAAGCCAGAAAGCAGTTCGCTAAAATCGCTATATCTGGCACGATACCTGAAATTGCTCTCTCACACGAAAGGACAGAGGACTATACTTTCGCGGTATATTCCTCACAGGAGTTCCTGGATGCATACGATGACCCGGAAGACGGTCACGAGCTTGAATACTCGATGGATACCGGCATGGTATCACCTTACAAGTCCCAGGCAGGTGCTGTCCCTTCATTCATGTATCGGACTATTTATCGTGACCGAAAGATCCTGCTAGGTTTCGAGTCAAAGACAGTTGAAAAGATCTACGTAGATACTGAACTCAGGTGGGTTTACTACCCTCCATATAGCAGGTTCGTACTCTCGACCAGGAAGGTTATCATCACAACCAGTTACAGGGAGGATATGCCGGTCTTTAAATGGATACGACTGCCTACTCTGAGACCTGTTGGCTGCTACCTGAAGCCTATGAAGGTAATCGGTTCAACAACAATCATGACCCGCAAGGAACAGCGGTTCTACAAAGACCGGCGCGAGGTCGAGCGCCAGAACTGCCGCCATGAAGAAGTGCTCATTACACAGAATGGTGTCGAAACACGGAAACAGATAGTCCTGGCTACCTGTTAGTTTTTTCTTTTTTGCCCATAAGAGATCTCTTTTCTAGAAAAGTCCTTCAAAGAGAGACTCATTGTATCCCCGGGATTCTGAATATGTGCCCGCATGTAAAGTGCTTTATGGGATGGCCGGTATACTCCCCTTCCCAGGATGGGGAGTATTATTGAAAACTGTACGGATTTTTTACTAAAGTGGTATAGCCCGGACAGGATTCGAACCTATGTCGCAAGGTCCAGAGCCTCGCATGATTGACCGCTACACTACCGGGCTTCAAGCGCTAATACTAACTTTTTACGTATTAATCTATCGCAGCCTTTACACAGGCCAGAATTCGGACTGGATCTTCTTTATCTCTTCAATCCTTTCCCTTACGCGCTGACCCGGTGCAGATTTTTCTCTTTCAGGCCCCTTGCCGTTGAGAACCTGGATTATGGCCGCAGCGCACCTGGCAAGCAATCCAAGGTCATAACCGCCTTCGAGCACAGCAGCCAGCTTTCCCTCGCAGCTTTTCTCTGCGATTGATCTCACGATAAAGGCGAGCACTGCAAAACCATTCACGCTCATATTCATCTGGGCGAGACCGTCTCCCATGGCAGCATCCTGTCCTGCTGAGACAAGCACAATATCAGGTCTGAACTCAAGCGCGGCAGGAACAAGGATCTCTTCAAAGGCAGAGATGAATCCAGCGTCATCTGTGCCGGGAGGCAGAGGGACATTGATGTTGCAGCCTCTGCCTTCCTTTATGCCTACCTCATTCATCCATCCTGTTCCGGGATAGTGCGGATACTGGTGTGTGGAGAAATACAGCACAGTGGGGTCATCGTAGAATGCCTCCTGTGTCCCGTTCCCGTGATGGGCATCCCAGTCAACGATCAGAACGCGCTTTTTCCCTCTTTTCTGTGCATGACGCGCTGCGATCGCGACGTTATTGAAGATGCAGAACCCCATGCCCCTTTCTGGCTCTGCATGATGCCCCGGAGGCCTTACAAGCGCAAATGATGATCCGGCTTTATCGAGAACGGCATCCACGCCGGTTATCGCTCCGCCAGCCGCAAGCAGAGCGATATTGTAAGAATCCTTGCACAATATAGTATCAGGGTCAAGCGGTATCTCAAGCATGGAATATTTCTTTACTTTTTCGATATATTCCCACGAATGGATGTAGTGAATTTCATTCAGTTCCGCGTACCTGGGCTCGATCAGGTCGAGCTGTTCCATCATTCCTGTCTCTTTGAGATGGGATATTATGGACTCAAGGCGTTCCTTTCTTTCAGGATGCGAACCTGTATCGTGTTTCAGATAATCACGATGATAGATGATTCCTGTTCTTCTGGGGGGCAATGGTGTAAAAAAATGTAAAAGAGAATTTATGCGAGTTTCTTCCCTGCATTGGGTCCGTACGTCGCATCGTATATCTCTTTCACATGGAACACGACGGCTGCTTTTCCAGGCAATTTCTTGGAATCTGCCATCTCTCTTGCGCTTGCAAATCTGTCGCCTTTGCTTTCGATATCTACCGTCCCTTTTATCTGGTAGGATTTCTTGGAATCACCATCATATGCCACTACTGCCATGTTGGGATTCGCTTCGATGTTCTTTCTTGTCTTGTTCATGAAGTTGTCCACAATGAGCAGGGTCTCATCATCGAGAATCTTCCACATGGTAACGAATACCACATTTGGTTTCCCACTCTTGTCTGCGGTAGCTATGGGCAGAGGTTTTTGCTTTGCAATTACGTCCTTTATTTCTGGAGGCATTTTCACCATAAAATATCACCATTTTTCATTTAGTATGCATTTGGGTATAAAGGTTTTGATATGTTCGAAAATTCAATATAATCATAAACCATGTTCAAAGAAGAAGATTTCGAAAAAAAGATTTCATTGAAGTTCATCCAGACCCTGAACAGGCATCTTCCTAAGAAGAGAAAAACACTAAAAGAACTTCTTCTGGAAGATAGACCGAGCATAGAAAGCCTGGATGGTTCTACCCATTTTTTCGATAAAAAAGAACTGGAAAAGCTCGCTTCCATCGTGCCTGAATGGGAGCATAATAGACTCCGTCTTCCCATCTATCTTGAAATGAGTTCAGGGATGGAGAGAGGAACGATCAAGATATCAGGAAGGCTTGAATGCAGGGTTATCAGC
>Ga0209641_10004209_pt1 | contig 11923 bp, 8 predicted proteins | sample RifCSP16_1_FD_184022 | JGI IMG/M metagenome (GOLD analysis project Ga0209641, IMG submission 184022) | Soil microbial communities from Rifle, Colorado - Rifle CSP2_sed 16_1 (SPAdes) (version 2) | ecosystem: Environmental > Terrestrial > Deep subsurface > Rock core/Sediment | place: Rifle...
AGGTTTAATATAGCAGAGGAGTCACCTTAGTCAAGTGAAAAACAACTTTGGCTTGACACGTCCATTTATTAATTGTACGATTTATCGAATTTAATATTACCCAACCGTAAAGACACTAATAATAGAATTGCATAAGGAAGTACTCTCATTATTTTACCTTAGGGATTGACACTAAATAATCTGAACAAGTTTGTTGTCCGACAATTTGAAGATCAGGCACAGTCATGGCTAAAGCCCAATTCAGATAAGACCGTTACTAACCCCAGCCTTAAGGCTGGGGTTAGTGGGTACACGTCTTACCTGGGCTTTAGCCCTAATGGCACAGCAACATGAAGTTGTTCATGTTATTTATTGTCAATCCCTTAGTGTCTTTGTGCCTTTGTGGCTACACGGTTTTACTCTTTTCCCAATCGTTTCTGAAATATTTTATGGACAAAAAGAAAGCTGTACTTGTACTCGAAGATGGAACAACCTTCAAAGGTTACTCTCTCGGCGCACCTGGAGAGACGATTGGCGAGGTAGTTTTTAACACCAGTTTGATGGGCTACCAGGAAATCCTTACAGACCCATCGTATAAAGGACAAATGGTGGTCATGACCTATCCGCTGATTGGTAATTATGGGATTAATGAAAAAGATTACGAATCACGCACGTTGTTTTTGGAAGGCTTTATCGTAAAAGAATGCAGTCCTTTCCCCAGTAACTGGCGTTCACAGATCGGCCTGGATGAATTTCTCAAGAAAAAAGAAATTGTAGGCATTCAAGGAATTGATACACGGGCATTGACGGCACACATACGGGACTGCGGCTCACAGCAAGGCATTATTTCCACCACAGATTTTGATGTTTCAAGCCTTATAAAAAAGGTCAAGTCATCTCCCGGATTAAACGGATTAGACCTCGTAAAAGAGGTGTCATGCATTGATTCATATGAGTGGAAAGATGACGAAGCCAGTCGGAAGGTATCGAAAAGGTATAAGGTTGTTGTCTACGATTGCGGGGTAAAATATAACATTTTAAGGAAATTGAGCAGTGCAGGCTGCGCTGCGACGGTAGTTCCTGCCCAGACATCACCCCAGAAAATTCTGGATATGAATCCAGACGGTATTGTACTTTCAAACGGCCCAGGCGATCCGGCAGCAGTCTCTTATATGGTTGATAATATCAAGGGTTTGCTGGGCAAAAAACCAATCCTGGGGATTTGTCTCGGACATCAATTGCTTGCGATTACTCTGGGCTTAAAGACATATAAACTTAAGTTCGGTCATCATGGGGGAAACCAGCCTGTAATGGATCTCTCTACCAAAAAAGTGGAGATTACTGCACAGAATCATAACTTTGCCGTATCAACTCCACCGGAAGGAAATGTGCATAAGAGTCCGTATGGCAATGTGGAAATTACCCATGTAAACCTCAATGATAAATCGGTGGAAGGGCTGAAATGCCACTCAATGCCTGTCTTCTCGGTGCAATATCATCCAGAGGCATCGCCCGGCCCGCATGATGCAAATTATTTGTTCGAAAGATTTATTGAGATGATGAAATCCCAGGGTTAATGTTATGAACAAGATGTGAGGATAAAGTTTTTTGTGTTAGTTGGGTTTGTCGAGTTATGAAAATTACAAAATTCGAAGACCTTCAATGCAGGCAGGAAGCAAGGGCATTAGTAAATATGGTTTATGAGGCTATAAGAAATAGTCAAGCTTTTCTATTGCTGGTTCAGGCTTTCAGCCTGAACCAAACTATTTCGGTTCAATCGAGGACGATTGAACCAGCCAAGAGTGTGTTCCCAAAAAGTGCTTGGGAATAAGTAGTGATGGAAAAAGTTACTGCCGAAGGCAGCCTAATTTGACCTTTGTGTCTTTGTGCCTTAGTGGCAGGACAGTTATAAAAAATATATTATGCCCAAACGAACAGATATAAAAAAAATCCTTATCATCGGTTCCGGCCCGATTGTCATCGGTCAGGCCTGTGAGTTCGATTATTCAGGTACTCAGGCATGCAAGGCGCTCCGTGAAGAGGGCTACAAGGTTGTCCTGGTAAACAGCAATCCCGCTACCATCATGACAGACCCTGAGGTTGCCGACAAGACTTACATAGAACCCATTACCACTGAAATGGTCACAAAAATCATTGCAAAGGAACGTCCAGAGGCGCTGCTTCCCACTCTGGGAGGTCAGACAGGCCTGAACACAGCCGTTAGCCTTGCGGAAAAAGGGGTGCTCAAGGAATATGGTGTAGAACTTATTGGGGCGAAATTGGAAGCCATCAAGAAGGCTGAGGATCGGTCGCTCTTTAAGTCTGCCATGAAACGAATAGGCATTGCAGTGCCTGAAAGCGGTTATGCCCGTTCATACGACGATGCAATGAAGATTGTCGAAGAAATTGGCTTCCCAGCAATTATACGTCCTTCTTTTACCCTCGGAGGTTCTGGCGGAAATGCAGCCTATAATGTTGAAGAATACAGAGAATATATCAAAATAGCCTTAGAGGCAAGCCCTGTCCACGAAGTACTTGTAGAACGATCAGTCCTGGGTTGGAAAGAGTACGAACTCGAGGTAATGCGCGACCTGAAGGATAACGTTGTAATTATTTGTTCTATAGAAAATTTTGATCCGATGGGTGTGCACACAGGCGACAGCATTACCGTGGCCCCCGCCCAGACTCTTACCGATGTTGAATATCAAATCATGCGGGATGCAGCGATCAAGATTATCAGGGAGATTGGCGTCGAGACAGGCGGCTCTAATATTCAGTTTTCCATCAATCCTGAAAATGGGGAAATGCTGGCAATTGAGATGAACCCCAGGGTTTCAAGGAGTTCCGCCCTGGCATCGAAGGCAACGGGATTCCCTATTGCCAAGATTGCCGCAAAGCTTGCTGTAGGCTATACCCTCGATGAAATACCCAACGACATCACCCGCTACACGCCTGCCTGCTTCGAGCCTACGATTGATTACTGCGTGGTAAAAGTGCCGAGATTTAATTTTGAAAAATTTCCAGATACCGACCAGACCCTTACCATCCACATGAAATCGGTCGGGGAAGTCATGGCAATCGGACGCACCTTTAAAGAAGCCATAGGGAAGGCCATCCGTTCCTTGGAATCCGGACGATGCGGTTTTGAGAGTTTATGGCCTTCAGGGAGCGATAAGTGGACTACCGAACAGCGAACTGAGTTTCTAAGAGAAAAATTAATGATTCCAAATCCCGACAGACTCTGGCACATCGCCGATGCGATGCGATTTGGCTTGAGCCTGGACGATATCTATAAATGGACACATATCGATCACTGGTTTCTTTACAATATCAAACAAATACTCGATATGGAAGCCGGGATAAAACAGAAGTATACGAATGCAAAAGATGAACGGCAGCTCGTCCCTGCATCTCAAAATGAAAACAGCTTTACAATGGACAGGGAGATGCTAACTGAGGCCAAGCAATATGGTTATTCCGATAAATATCTGGCTTATTTGTGTAATGTCGAGGAAAAAGCTATACGGAAATACCGTCAAAAAGAGGCAATCAGACCTGTCTTCAAACACGTGGATACCTGCGGCGGAGAATTTAAGGCATTTACACCCTACCTGTATTCCACGTATGAAACTTCTTGTGAAGCAGAGCCTACACAGAAGAAAAAGATTATCATCCTGGGCAGTGGTCCCAACCGTATCGGACAGGGAATCGAATTCGATTACTGTTGTGTCCATGGAGTGTTTGCATTGAAGGAGCTGGGTTACGAAACTATTATGATTAATTGCAATCCGGAAACGGTGAGCACCGATTACGATACCTCCGATCGGCTTTATTTTGAGCCGCTTACCCTGGAAGACGTCCTTGAGATTGTCGATAAGGAGAAACCAGAAGGTGTTATTGTTCAGTTTGGGGGACAAACACCATTAAAACTGGCCGTACCACTTGAGAAAGAAGGAGTAAGAATCCTGGGAACTTCCCCGGAAAGTATTGATATTGCCGAGGATCGTGAACGATTTGCCGCCCTGATCAATCAACTAAAATTAAGGCAGCCCGACAACGGCTGTGCCCGTTCTGCTGCGGAAGCAAAGGTCGTCGCCAACAAAATAGGTTATCCAGTGCTGTTGCGTCCTTCTTATGTCCTGGGAGGCAGGGCAATGCGCATTGTTTACGATGAAATGGGCGTGGAGGATTATATCACTCATGCCGTACAGGTTTCACCCGAACATCCTGTCTTAATCGACCGATTCCTGGAAGATGCCATAGAAATTGACGTGGACGCAATCTGTGATGGTAAAGAGGTATTTATTGGCGGCATTATGGAACACATCGAGGAAGCCGGCATCCATTCCGGAGACAGTGCCTGTTCGCTGCCGCCTTACTCCATCGGAAATGACATCATTAACGAACTAAAAAAACAAACGCAGATCATGGCACTTGCATTGAATGTGGTAGGACTGATCAATATACAATATGCGATTAAAGATAAAACGGTGTATGTGCTTGAGGTCAATCCCCGTGCTTCAAGGACGGTGCCCTTCGTCAGCAAGGCGATAGGCATACCCATGGCCAAGATCGCAGCCAAGGTGATTGCAGGAAAGAAACTCAGCGAATTAAATATCTCCATGAACATGAAGTTAAAACATGTTGCCGTAAAAGAGGCTGTATTTCCCTTTATTAAATTTAAAGGGGTAGATACGGTACTGGGACCGGAGATGAAATCGACAGGGGAGGTCATGGGACTGGACACGGACTTTGGCCGTGCCTATGCGAAGTCTCAAATGGCCGCAGACTGCAGCCTCCCCTTAACAGGCACAGTTTTTATAAGCGTGAGGGATAAAGACAAAAAATCCATGATACCCATAGCGAAAAAACTCGTACACATGGGCTTTAAAATCGTTGCCACACAAGGCATGGCAAAGGTGCTTTCCGAAAGCAACATCTCAGTTGCCCCGGTTTTAAAGGCTGCCGAAGGACGGCCGAATATCGTCGACCACATCAAAAACAACGAAATCCAGCTCGTCATCAATACCACGGAGGGCAAGACTGCCCAGGAGGCGTCCTACTCCATACGGCGCACGGCGCTGGTGCATCGTGTCCCCTATTTCACAACCGTTGCCGGTGCAGTAGCCGCCGCCAAGGCCATTGAGGCGCTCAAAAACGGCAGTCTTGACGTTAAACCCATTCAGGAGTACTACCATACATAATTCGTTTTGATATTATTTCATGGATTTATTAATAGGTACATTCAACAAAAAGCCCTCCGGGAATTTTCCTTTCCCGAAGGACTTATAACAAAAAGCATTGTAACGTTCTGGCAGAACGTTATAAAATTATTATTTCAATACTACATTGGGTTTCGTGCCTCAACACAAACTACCTGACTGGGGAACGTAAAAAGCTAACCGGTCGCCTGCTTTTTGGCGGTCCGTGTTGAGCGCCTTGTTAGGCAGGTGTTCGGAACCAGTTTGATTTCCAGGCGGCAGCCGACTGCCTGAGCATACTTCTTGAGCGTAGTCAGGGATGGAACATGCTTGCCTGCTGATTCCAGGCGTGAAACCGCACTCTTTGTCGTTCCCATCAACTCCGCAACCGCTTCCTGCGTGAGGCCGAACCTAGAGCGCGCACCAAGCATTTCTCGGATAAGCGTGTACTCTTCTTTCAAGTCCTCGTATGCTTTCCTGAATTTCTTGCGCTTCAAGGCTTTTTTGAGGAAAGCCTCATGGTCATGGGGAACTGGTTTATATTTTACATCAGCCATTCTGCACCTCCTTCATCCTTCTCCGGGCAATGCGCAATTCCTGTTCCGGAGTTTCCTGAGTTTTTTTCACAAAAGCGTGAAGTATCACGACGCGTTGACCAACGACAAAACAGTAAAATGCCCGTCCGATGCCTTCGCGACCGCGTGGCCTTAACTCGAAAAGACCGCCACCCATGGCACGTGAGTGTGGCATTCGTAGATTTGGCCCGAACTCCATCAGTAGTTCTACCAACCGCGCATAATCTGCCAGTACGCCATCTGGCCAGCTTTCGATCTCAGCTTTGACGCGAGAGTGGAAGTACTCGACGGTATAGTTCATAATAGTAACGTTAGCAAGTTTGCTAACCTTTGTCAAGCATTCTCCAAGATTATAGGATCGATTTCCACTGGCAGCTGAGTGGCGTGGGAAGTGCGAGGGTCACCCATTAGAAGGCTTTTGTCAAGCGATGGCGAAATCAACAATATAAAACGTGGGGTTCGGGTTACAAACCCGAACCCGCAGAAGGAGCTATTTTAATTGTACAGATGAGTTTTCACTCATTAAAAACTTGACATTGTTTTGCCAATTACTTACTATATCGGCAAGTTGTATACAAACTTTATTATATGCCCAAATGGGCGTATAATAAGTCACCTGTAAAAGTATTATATGTGCTAATAGCCGTAAAATAAGACGGCTTTTCGTACGCCTATTTCATGTTAGGGCTCAAAAAATATTCGCCATGACTCTTGACGAACAAATTGCACAAATGACTGATCCGCAGGAGTTCACGAGACTTTGCAACACAGTCTTAACGGAAAGATATGGGAGAGACTATCAGGTCATTGACGGCACTAGAGCGGATGGTGGGAACGATGGTTATATCATCTCCGAAAAACGTATTACGGCAATGTATTGCCCTATTAAGCCTGAACGTAGAACTGATGCAGACTATTTGGAAAAAATAAGAAGCGACATTGCGAAAGCCCAATCAATAAGGAATTCCGGAAAATATGAAATAGAAAGTTGGACTTTTCTTACTCCGCGCAAATTGAGTAATAACGTGGTCGTGGAGATGAGAAAGTATGCAGAATCTATAGGCCTAAAAGCCGCGCATCAAGAATCTACTTACTTGGCTAATGAGTTGTTACGTAATAAGCACTTGATTGGCGCATTCCCGAGTCTTCACATTAACGATGTCGATGCCAAATTAAAAGAGATATTAGGGTTACTTAAAACGCCTCATCTAGAAAAACAACAGGCGAAAGAACAATTAGGCGCAGATGGTATTTACAAGGGGGCGATCAAAGATAATGAGGGGATTGATCGCGTATTGGAAATCAGAAGATCACCGAAAAGCGAAAAAACTAAACCAACCTTAAGATCTATCTACTACCAAAGTTCAGATTCTGCTGTAAAGCTTAATGCCCTTCTAGGACTTTTGGATTTCTATGATCCAGTCGAAGATGCTGCTGGAGATATGGTGCAGCTATGTAACGAAGGTATAGCAATTGCTGAGCATCTTGGTGCATCTTCAGTAAAGGCACATATCCTCGCACAGAAGGGATACAGGATTTCATTTATTTATTCAGATCTCGACATGAAAACTGCCTTTCAAATAAGGGCAGATAACGCGATAGGATTTCAGACTATTACTGAAGAATATAGGCAAGGTGTAGTTAATCAGTTAAAGGATCTCGAAAAACAATTTGACGCCGCTTTTGGCGAAGCGTTAAGCCTCACAAAAGACAACAATGATTTTTCTGCCATGGCTGGCGTGCTTGTGTTTATAGGAAATGCAGCGGGGCAGCGTGCGCTCTATTTACAAAGACTAAATGTGGCTGATCGCGCAGCATCAGAGAAAGCCGCATGTCGGCGGGCATTACTTACTGCAAAAGAAGTAAACCATGCTCTAGGCGATGAGCTAGGAGCAGCAAATGCACTGTTTAATTTGGCAAACCAAATTAGATTCTTTGGAGAGACAGCCGAAGCGATGGAGCTTGCAAAGGGCGCTAAAGAAGTTGCAACTAAATTCAACGACCGCAGGCTTTCTCAGCGTGCGGATAGGCTAATTCAAACGCTAGAAACAGGAAAGATGCCAGACTATCTAGACGGTGAGCATCGCGAATGAACAATCTGCGCTCTAACAAAGGAGTCGAGACCGACGCGGCGAAACATTTCAGCGCTTCGCGGATTGTGTCCTTGCCCCGCGCGGCGCACGCCCATCGTTAGGTGGTCGACTAATTGACTGAACTGATAATAAGAATATAGAGTTGGAGATACCTACGTGAACAATAAAATCCGATTATTCATCATAGAATCGCCAAGTCCCATTGATATGTTACAGGGAAGGAAGCAGATGTACTTAAAAGCATATGTAATCTTATCGGCCACGAAGCAACGTCATTTGAGGTGAAGTCAAGAATAGAATTCTCAACAATTTGTAAATATATTGCGAGCATAGATTCAGATCATGATAGCAGCGGGAGCAGGGATATTCCATCATGTTTACATATATCAGCACAAGGCATAGGGAGGGTCACCCTTAAATCTTAAATAATTGGTAAGAAATCACTATAATAACGCAATAGAAAATATCAATATTTGCTTTTTTAGATGTGACTCTTTCGATATTCTCAAACACTTCAATATAACTTTTCGTTCCTAAATGGGGTACGCCTGATTGGTATGACTTTGAGCATAGGCGTTATGTGACAAGGAGATTTCAGCGAATTGTATAAACGAGCTAATGTTTGGTTGGCAGCTTTACTCTTTGTAATTTCAACCAAGCGGTATCTGGATTTGGCGGTTAACCACAATATTGCCATCAACCTTGAAGCAGACGATTTGCGAAAGCGATTTTATGAAGGGAGTTACGTTCCGGAAACCGAAGAAATAAAAGCTCTTGCTTTGTCTTCTATTACAGTTCTTAGAGCTTCACTAAGAAAATCTTTTTTGTCCGTACTCTTTACGCTTTGCTGTGCGCTATTTATTGGTTTTTATTTTGGGCGGCTTAATTCAGTTTGGCCGGTAGACTGGGTAAAAGTGGTTGAGATCGCTACTGCGTTTTTACTTATGTGGTCTACTTTATTCGAATTGGGATGGGGGCTTAGAACATGGAAAGGTAAGGCTCTCCACGAACTGGTGCACGCACTCTTGTTTAGGGTAATTTTTGTTTCTGGGTCATTGATGCTAATGTTATCACTAATCTTATAAAAAGAATTGAGAATTGGGGTCGAATCTTTCAAAATGACAAATATGGATACAGATGCGAAATAAATGCAAAATCACAACTCCCTCGCCCCCTTTTCTAAGGGGGATTTAGTGGGTTGTCTGTGCCATTAAACTCTTCTACGTGAACTGTTACACAAAAGTTAATAAGCCACCGTCGATAAATGTTTTTTCATTGATTGTCTCTTCCTTTTTTGCTTCAATTTCTATCACATCAGTACTTGGTTCTTTAACGATGAGGAATTTCAATCTTTTGGGTTCCCCTCTAAAAAGAGGGGATAAAGGGGTGTGTAAATTTTCTGCAACACCCCCCCAGCCCCTATGGTAGGTCAGGCGTCCCCGCCTGACATTATGATGACAAGCGGGGACGCTTGTCCTACCAATAAGGGGAGAATAAAAGTCGCTACTTCTGGCAGCCTAATTTAAGTTGCTAACTAAAATATAGTATGGATTACATCCCAAATACCGAACGTGATAAAGAAACAATGCTCAAAGAAATGGGAATATCTTCTTTTGAATCGCTTTTAGAGGACATCCCAAAATCCCTGCGTAATTTCTCCTTAACCTTGCAAAAAGGTCCCTCCCCCGAGTTTGAGTTTTTCTGGTATACAACCTCTTCATGTCCTTATCGGGTCATTTCAAGGAGTAAGGGTCCTTCTGACGGACTTTACCGTCTCTGAAACGACGAGGAACTATAAAGCCGACTTAACTTACGAGTGGTTTGACCATTTTGGCGTGGATGATAGCGATTTAATTTTCGATTTTCGTGGGCATGGAACTCCCGGCCAATTAGCACTGTGGGTTCTTCAGCGGGAAAGGCATCCTGGCCATATGCCTTATGTCCTCAAGGTTGTTATTACAGAATCTATTGCCGATAGTTTTTGAAACTTCGGACAGGGTGGGCAAGAGCGAAGCGTTATCCGCGTTAATAACGCCTAACAAGCGGTTCAAGCCGACACGGACAAGCGGCGGGGTTTTGACCTGCGAAGGTCTGCGGCTTCGTTGATCGTCTGTCGTAGCTTGTCCGTGCGGCTTAACCTGTTCGTTAGGCGTGAGCTTGACAGCGGGTCGGAGAAGGCGAGAGGGTCATCTTAAATAATTGGTAAGAAATCACATAATAACGCAATAGAAAATATCAATGTTTATTTTTAAGATGACCCTTTTGATTCTTCTCGGCAGTGAACTGTTACCGGTTTAGAAATGTGGCGAAAGGAGTAGAAGAAACGGGGTAAGGATCGGGTCAAAAATAACATGGCATTATAATTCATAACTGTAACTGATATGAGATATGGCAAGAAAAGAATGTCAAAATGACCAAATCTCTAAGCCCGGCTTATAGCAAGGATATTAGCATATATAAATATTTGACAAACACAGTTCTTATATGATACAATCCGGAAAGAGGAATTATAAATAATCTGGATTGTACCATATGAAAAAATTATCTGAGCTATCAACAAGCCTTTTAAATAGACTCAAACACGATAAAATGGGCTATACTGCATCGGAGCTTGAAAAGATATTAAAAATCAAAGTGGATGATGTGCTGTTCGGACTTGTAAAGGACCAAAAAATAGAGAGAGAAAAGTTCTCTGGCAGATATGTATATTATTCAAGAAGGCATCAAATAAGGAAGCAGCAAGAATTATTTAGAAAGGATACAGTAGAGAAGTATAGCAAGCCGATGGAGTCTGACATTTTGATGAATGAATTAAAGGCATCGTTGATAATATTTTTCAGTATGTTAGATGAAAAGCAAAGAAGGCTGTATGCAGGATTAGAATCATTAAAAGTTGGCCACGGCGGGGATAAATATATCTCAGAAGTATTTGATATAAACGAGAAAACAGTTTCAAGAGGCAGAAAAGAACTTTTAGAGCAAAAGGTAGAAGTTGACACTATTGGAAAAAAGGGTGGTGGAAGGAAAGAGATTAAAAATAAATTCCAGACGTCATAAGAGAAATCAGAAAGTTGATGGAATATGAGACTGCCGGAGACCCTATATCTGGTACACTTTGGACGAGAAAGACACGAGAAAAAATAGCAGAAGAGTTATCCAAAGTAAATATCGAAATAGGGAAAACTACAGTTGGTAAGATACTAAAAAAGATGGATTATTCCCTTAGGTGTAATAGTAAAAAGATATCAAATGGAGGCAGGAGGTTAACGAAAGAGGAGGCTGTGAAAAGGGATGAACAATTTAAATACATAGAAAGAAAACGCAAGGAATTCGCACAAAATGGTTTGCCAATCCTTAGTGTTGATACGAAGAAGAAAGAGCTGATAGGCAATTTTAAAAATCCAGGGACTCGATATAAAAAGGAATCAGATTTGACAAATGACCACGACTTTGCCCACTATGGGACAGGGAAATCATTTTCCTATGGCTTATTTGATGATCAACGAAATGAAGGGTTTGTATATGTTGGCCGGGCACTCTGGGAGAAACAAGAGAAAAGATTTGCATCAAGTGAAACACCAGAGTTTGCAGCAGAAAATATAGCAAGGTGGTGGAAAGATTATGGGGAAAAGAGATATCCTGAAGCTGATGAGATTCTTATTCTGGCAGATTCTGGTGGAAGCAATGGATATAAACCGTATATGTGGAAGTTTAAACTTCATGAATTACTTTGCAACAAACATGGGTTGAATTTAACAGTTTGTCATTATCCACCAGGAGCATCAAAGTGGAATCCGATAGAACATCGTTTGTTCAATGAAATCAGCAAGAATTGGCAAGGTACTCCTCTTAAGGATTTTGAAACCGTTTTGAAATATATCAGAACAACAAAAACCAAAACAGGATTAAAAGTAAGCGCCAAACTTGTCACAAAAAAATATAAAAAAGGGAAAAATGTTCCCAAAGAATACATTAACAAAATAGGTTTGAAGCCGCATGATACTTTACCTGAATGGAATTATTCATTGTTCCCAACATGCTAAAAAATGCCAAGTTATTTTTGACCCGATCCTTA
>Ga0209641_10004210_pt1 | contig 11922 bp, 9 predicted proteins | sample RifCSP16_1_FD_184022 | JGI IMG/M metagenome (GOLD analysis project Ga0209641, IMG submission 184022) | Soil microbial communities from Rifle, Colorado - Rifle CSP2_sed 16_1 (SPAdes) (version 2) | ecosystem: Environmental > Terrestrial > Deep subsurface > Rock core/Sediment | place: Rifle...
TCCTGCAGCAACACCCGCCCCTCCACCGCCTCCCCGTTGACGTGGGTGCCATTCTTGCTCCCCAAGTCTTCCAGGTAGTAGCCCTCCGGGGAGTGCACGATGCGGGCGTGTACCCGCGAGACCTGCCGGTCGGGTATCACCAGTCCGCATTCCGCCCCGCGGCCGATCAGGGTCTGCGCCCCCTCCAGCACCCAACGGGATCCATTCAGCTTGCCGGTCTGGGCAATCAGCACCGGCAGGTCCTGGGTCCGATCGCTACTGCCCAATCGCGCCGCGGTTCGCTCGCTCATGCCCGGGTGAGTATAATGGATTCAAGTCAGGGGGGTTGTTATGGCGCCGCCACTCACCCCAGATCACCTGCTGCGTCAACGCTATATCATCCGCCAGATCATCGGCCGCGGCGGTATGGGTTCGATTTACCTGGCCGAGGACAACCGCCTGGACGGGCGCATGTGCGCAGTGAAGGAAGTCGAGACGGGCGGGGATCTTCCGGAAGAGGTTCGCGAACAAGGCCGCGAGCAGTTCTACCGGGAAGCCTCGCTGCTGGCTCGCCTGGACCACCCCAATCTGCCCAAGGTGTCGGACTTCTTCAGCGAGGCCGAACGTGACTACCTGGTGATGGATTTCGTTCCGGGCGATGACCTGAGGTCTCTGATGGTTCGAGCCCGTCGCAACCACCAATTCCTGCCGGCCGCCGAAGTCCTGTTGTGGGCAGGGCAGATCGCCGATGCGCTGGAATACCTGCACGGCCAGGACCCCCCCATCGTCCACCGTGACATCAAACCGAGCAACCTGAAACTCACCCCCAACGGTGTGATCAAACTGGTCGACTTCGGCCTGGTTAAGCAGATGGTCCCGGACGAGATGACCGTCACCGTCATCCAGGGCCGCGGCACTGCCCTCTACACGCCCCTGGAACAATACGGGGGCGATACCGGCCACACCGACCCCCGCTCGGATATCTACGCCTTCGGGGCAACCCTCTACCACCTGCTGACCAACCACCCTCCGGCCGAAGCCAAGCAGCGCTTCCTGCAGCCGGATTCACTGCGGCCGCTGCGCGAATACAATGCCGAGATCGTCCCGGAAATTCAGCAGGCGGTCCTGTGGGCCATGGAACTCCATCCTGACGAGCGGCCGGAGAACATCTCGGCGATGCGGGCCGCCCTCTCCCAGGGACGGATTGCCCGACGGCCGCTTGCGACGGAGCTGCCCGAATTCCGCTGGCCGGCTTCACTGTCGGCCCCCACCGAGCGAGCGTTGGCCGCGGCGGCGCTGCTGCTATTCCTGGTGGCCGCCGTCAGCTCTTTCGGCTAGCCAGACCCACAGCCAGGACGCGCCCCAGCCCACCAGCCCACCCGCAATCCCTAACGCCAGCCCGCCCCAGGCGCCCCATTCCTGCAGCAGGTCACCGCTTCCGGGCAGATTCACGGCAACGTAGTCGTACAACGCCAACCCGCCCACCAAGATGAGCAGCAACAGTCGAACTCGCATGTTCCCCACCTGCGGTCCGAAAGCGAAATAGCCGACCGAGGCCACCAGGCCGACCCCGACAATTCCCAAGCCCAGGTGGGCGGCACCGGCCGTGGCATCGCCCTGTCCCGGGCCCGGCAGGAGCTCTTCGCCGGCCGATGGGGTCACCGTTTCCGGCGGAAGTGTCTGGGTCGGCTCCGGGGTGACAGACGGTTGCGGGGTCGGAGCGATCACCGTGACCACCCCCTCCTGGATGTTGAGCTGCAGGATTTCTGAGGTCCTGGCCGGCTCGCTCTCCACCCGGATGGTCAACACTCCCAGATGTTCCAGGGTGACCGGGGCAACCGCCACGCCTGCCACTGTGGTGCGTTCAATCGTTGACGTGAGAGGATCTCCCTGGTAGGAAAGGATGAACTCGACGGGGGTGCCGTCCGGCACCGGATGGCCGTTGAGATCCAGCAGGGCCCCAGTGCTCGCTTCCACGACGTCGCCCACGACATATCCGCCCGGCCGCCCCTCCGTCTCGAAACCCGGGATTCTCACCGAGATCAATTGATCTGGATCCGGTGAGGTGACCCGAAGGAGTTCATAACCGATGCCCGGGACGCTGACCGGCGAGGCCCCCGTTGCGGAGAGCTCCTGGAACAGCAACCTGGCCGCCACTTCGATGAAGGGGCTGGTCTTGCCGTACAGGGCATAGTAGACATCGATCTTGCTGAGCTCGGTGGCGTCCAGGTCGTAGGGCACGTCGAGGGCGAACACCACGACCTTCTTGTCTGTGACCAGCTCCGGCCGCTGGTCCAGCAGCAGCGTGAGCGCGTTGGAGCCGAAGGCGGTCGGGTCGCTCTTCAGGATCAGGAAGACCAGCCAATCTGCCGGCCGGAGCGCCTCATCCACCTGCTCCGGGGCCAGGATGGTGATGCGGGGAGTGCTGGGCGGAGATTCCCCGAGAAAAACTGCCAGATCGCCCATACTGAGCGAAGCCAGATTCCAGGCTCCCACCTGACCGGCGGCACGGGTGCCGTACAGCCGCTTGACCGTGTCCTCCATGGCCGTCCGGCCGATGACCTGGGTCATCTCGCAGTTGCTGCACTGTTGGTCTGCCCGCACGTCGCTGATGAATACCACCCGTTCGCCGATGCGGGGTGGGCCGCCCAACAAGCCGGGAAGCTCCTCGGCCGAGGGATCCAGCAGGGTCGCCGAACGGCGAGCCGCCTCCAGGCTGAATTGGGCGCCGAGCCCCACCGTCTGCAGGCGCTCCTGTGGCGGGATGACCCGCTCAGGATCAAAACTACCCCCGTACAGGCGCAGCTTGAGCTCCAGGATGCGCTCCACCGATTGATCGACCCGCTCGGCAAACACCTGGTCGTCGCGATACTTCTGGACGAAGAACTCCAGTGTTGCGCGGACGGTGGCCTCAGTGTCTGTATCTCCGTCGGAGCGGAAGTTGGTGGAAAGATACAGCAGATCATTGCCTGCCAAGAAGGCGTCTCGCGCCACCAACTGGCCGCGAAATCCCTGCCCCTGCGACTCGTAGAAGCGGCGCACCGCCCGGGAGCCGAGGGCGCCGCTGACCGTGATCCCGCCTCCTTGCCGCCAGCTGGCGAAGGGTTCCACGGCCATGAGCTGGGCAAAGGCGTCCGGATCGAAGCCGATGGGGCGGGTGGTGTCGCGAATGTTCCCCTGAAAACCCTGGTAGCGAATCTGGCCGATCAGCAGGCCGTCGGCGATCCCGGCCCGGGTTCCCGGAGCGGCGCCGGTCACCGCGATGAACGGAGCCAGCTCGATCTGCTGCAGCTGGACCAACGACTTCCGCACGGTGGCAACCTCCTCCTCGATCGGGCGATCGCTGCCGCCCAGGCCCGGGAAGTGCTTGGCCACCACCCCCAGCCGGCCGCCGGAGCCGGCATGCAGTCCCTCGATGAAGGCCCCGCCCATCACCCCGACCCAATAGGGATCGCCGCCGAATGCGCGTACGCCCAGATCTCCTTGCCCGATCTGGTTTGGGTCCTGTAAGACGTCCAGCGACGGACCGAACAGCAGGTTGAAGCCCAACGCCTCCAGCTCTCGGCCCAGCAGTTCACCGGCCGATCGCGCCACCTCCGCGTCCCAGGTGGCACCGATGGCCATGGCCGAGGGGAGCTGACTGAGGCCGCTGCGGATCTGAGAGAAAGGCGGGCCGTTGCCCTCCTGGCTGATGCCGATGAGCAGCGGAACATAGACCCGCTCGGGGGTTTGGGTGGCGCCGCCGGCCTCCCCCAGGCTAGGCTGTAGATTGGCCTGTTGCAGGTCGGAGATCAGCGCACTGGCCTGGACCAGGGTATTCGGCGTGTCGGCGAAGTTATCGTTGGTTGCCGATAGAACCACCCCGGAGATGTACTGGTTGGCGAGCAGGTCCAGGATGGGGTTCGCCGCGCCCAGGCTCGATCCACGCAGGGTGACCAGCACCAGTTGGCCGATGCGCTCTTCGGGGGACATCCGCGACATCAGATCCGCGGCCGCTTGCTCCAGCGGCCGGGCGCTTGCGGTCGCGGCGGGGGCCAACTGCATGGCGCCCAACGCCACGACCAGGGTCAGAGCGGCGAAGGACCGCATCTATGAAAGTATACAGGTGCCGGGAGGCCCCAACAAGCAGGGAGCGGGACTATGCGGCGGTTAGAGCGAGTTCCTGCTGCAGGATGTCGCGCAGCGCCTGGCGGCGCCTGGCTCCTCCGAGCAGCTCCAGCCGCCGGATTCCCAGCGGATCGATCTGCTCCCGCAGCAGCTGCAGCTCATGCTCCGTGGGCGGCTCGGTCTCCGCCAGGGATGAAGCGGTGTCGAGGCGAAATCCGGTCTTGGCCTGGACCTGCTCCAGGCGGACCCCGGGGTGAAGGTGGGTCAACCGCATCCGGCCCTGCGGGAAATCGAATAGCCCCAGATCGGAGAGCAGGGCCCGCGGACCGGCGCCGCGCCGGCGCTCCGGATGGTGACCCAGGCCGGACAGATAGTCCAAGGAGGGCACGAAGGTGATCCGCGAATGCCGCGGCACGTAGAGATAGATGTTCGGCATGCTGACGGTGACGTCGGGGATGCCGCCGGTGCCGGGCAGCCGCAGCCGCGGCCGGGCATAGTCACCGCCCAGCGCGATGTTGTTGAAATTGCCGTTTGGATCGACCTGCCCCGGCCGGAAGAATTCCTTGGGGTGGAAGCGCGGAAGCAGATCGGCCGCGGCCTGAACGAATCCGAAGTGGTTCATGGCCTTGTCGATCCACAGCGCCTCGGCCCCGCAGAGCCCCAGCGGGGCCCCCTCTCGGCACACACTCTGGCCGATAGCCGAGGCGAAGTACAGGTGCGGCGCGTGGGTACGCCACGCCAGCAGGTAGCCGGCGGCCACAATCGGGGTGGCCAGACCCTGGGCCACGACGTCGCCGTCTTCGATCTGGCGGGCGATCAATACACACAGCAGTTCGTCGGGGGTGTAGAGTGGGGCCATCTCACAGCTCGACGAAGTATGCCTCCGCGGCCCGGTCCAACAGCTCCTTGCTCATGCTGGGCTCGGTGCCCAGGTAGCGGGAGATGTCCAGAATCTGGTCGCAGATATCGCGGGGGTGCGAGGCGCGCAGCTTGCGGTTGCGTTTGATGTACCACTCCTGCAGCAGATAGGCCAACCCCCGGTCCGAATAGGGAACCCCCTTGTTCTCCGCCACCTTCTTGAAGATCTGGCGATAGGCCTCGTAGGAGGGGTCACCGATTTCGATCTTGTGCCGCAGCCGGCGCAGGAAGGCCTCGTCCACCAGATCGCGCGGCGGCAGGTTGGTGGAGAACACCACCAGCACGTCGAAGGGGACCTCCACTTTGCGGCCGGTATGCAGTGTCAAGAAGTCGATCCGGTTCTCCAGGGGCACAATCCAACGATTGAGTAGATCCCGCGGCCGGACCTGCTGGCGGCCGAAGTCGTCAATCAAGAAGACGCCCCCGTTGGCCTTGACCTGGAAGGGCGCCTCGTAGAACTTGTTGACATCATCGAACACCAGGTCCAGCCCATCCATGGTTAGCTCGCCGCCGACCACAATGAAGGGCCGGCGGATCTTCACCCAACGCGGATCGGCCTTGACCCCAATCTGCAGGCTGCCGGTGCCCGATGACTCCGTGGATTCCTCCGGCGACAGCTCATGGTTCACCGAGTCATACAGCTTGACCACCTGCCCATCGATGTCGATGGCATAGGGGATGATCATGTCCTCGGCCAGCAGCAGGCGCCCGATGGAGCGGGCGATGGAGGTCTTGCCGTTTCCCGGCGGGCCGTAGAGGAAAATCGAGGCCCCTGAGTTCACCGCCGGGCCGATCTGGTTGAAGGTCGTCTCCGACAGGATCAACTCATCCAGCACGTGTCCCATGTTGCGGGCGTTTACGGTCGGACGTCCGCGGCTCTGTCGGCGGATGGCTTCGTTATAGACCGCCACCGGGACGGGGGCCGGACCGGCGTACTGACTTCGCTCCAGGGCCTCGCGGGCACGGGCGATCCCCGCTTCCGTGATGGCGTACTGATAGGAGCCCTCCCCGATGCCCATCTGGGTTTTGACCTCAACAAACTTCTCCCGCTTCAGCGCCTCCAGGACCTGGTCCGTCACTCCGGCAAACGGCAGGGCCATGGCATCGGCGACCTTGAATCCGGTCAGGTAGCCGCGGAAGTACAGGATCTTGAGTGCCAGGTCCTGCACCCAGAGCTGAGAGAGGCCGGTGTCATCGATGCGGCTGACGGCCGGCGGGATGTAGCGAAGGCTGCCGGTCGTGGGCATGTCCGCGGTGCGAATGACACGCGGCGGCGTGCGTGGGAGAGTCATGCTGGGCCTCCAGACCTCATGGGCCGGCCACCTGCCTTCCCTGGATGCGGTCGGACGGAGCCAGGTGGATGGCGGAATTATATACAGCGGCTGGCGCGGTCGCAAACGCCAGGTTGTTGTGCTGACCTCCCGTTTGTACAATAGTACCTATGCACCTAGCAATAGCCATGCCAGTCTATAACGAAGCCCCTACCGTCGAAGAGATCCTTCGGCGGGTGGTGGCCAGCGGGTTGGCGGACGAGATCATCATCGTGGATGACGGATCCACAGACGGCACCAGGGAACTGCTCCAGCGGATCCTGCCCAGCTACCCCAACGCGCGGCTCATCCTGCACGACCGCAACCGGGGTAAGGGGGCCGCCATCCGGACCGGCATCCAACACGTCACCAGCGAGCTGGTGTTGATCCAGGATGCTGATCTGGAATACGATCCCCAGGAAATTCCCCAGCTGCTGCGCCCGATCCAGGAAGGCAAGGCGGACGTGGTGTACGGTTCCCGCTTCCTGGGGGGGCCGCGCCGGCCTACCATGTTCTGGCATATGGTGGCCAACCAGCTGCTGACGCTCATGACCAACGTGCTCTACAACAGCATCCTGTCCGACATGGAGACCGGCTACAAGCTGTTCCGGCGGGAAGTCATTCAGGCGATCCCCCTGCGGGCCAATCGTTTCGACTTCGAGCCGGAGATCACCGCCAAATTGCTCAAACGGCGGGTCCGCATCTTCGAAGTCCCCATCAGCTTCAACCCGCGCGAGTATTCAGAGGGGAAGAAGATCGGGCTCAGGGACGCCTTCGCGGCGGTGTGGGCCCTGCTGCGCTACCGCATCGCCGACTGACCCCTACTGCAGCGGCTCTCCGGAAGGCCGGATATCCAGCACGTTCAGCTGCAACGATGTGGTCCCCCGGAATTCGTTTCGCTCCAACCGGAAGGCCACCTCGACCACCGCCGGAAGTTGAGCCAGCAGGCCGCCCAGGCGGAAGGCGATGGCATCGAAGACTCTCCCCGACTGGCGCAGGGTGAGTTTCAGGTGCCGGCCGGCGGCGCCCACCGCACGCCTGGACAGGACCTCGACTCCCTGGGCGGCAAAGGCCGGATAGGGGTTCTCCTGACCACAGGGCTCCAGACGGTCCTGGAACCGCATCAGGCGTTCGTCCAGTTCTGAGAAGTCGACCCGGGCGTCCAATTCCAGGCTGGGCTGGAGCAGCACGCCCCCCAGGTTACTGAGGGCCAGCTGCTCCAACCGGTCGCTCAGGGCCTGCAGGTTCTCAACCGGGACTGCGAATCCGGCCGCCAGCTCATGGCCCCCAAAGCGTTGCAGCAGCTCGGCACAGGATTCCAGGGCGCGGGTGACGTCGAACTCCGGTATGCTCCTGGCCGACCCCTTGGCCAACCCCCCCTCCAGGCGCATGAGCAGGACCGGCCGGTAGACCTCCTCCACGATGCGGGAGGCGGCCAGCCCTACCACGCCCTCGTGGAAAGCCTCGTGCGCAGCGAAGACCAGCATGCGACCGCTTCCCACGTCGGCGATGGCCTTGACCAACTCGACCGTTTCCTCGGTGATCCGCTGCCGTTCCCGGTTGAGCGCATCCAGCCGTTCGGCATGGGCGCGGGCTGTCCGCGCCTCTTCGGTCATCAGCAGTTCGGCGGCCAGGCGCGCGGAGGCCAGCCGGCCTGCCGCGTTGAGGCGCGGCGCCAGGCCGAATGCGATGGAGCTGGCCGAGACGGCCCCCCGGGAGAAGCCGGAGGTCTCCATCAGCGCCAGCAGACCTTGTCGGCGGGTGTTGTTCAAACGATCCAGTCCGGCGGACACCAGGGCCCGGTTTTCCCCAAGGAGTGGGGCCAGGTCGGCTACCGTACCCACCGCTACCAGGTCGAGCAGCTCCTGCGGCCCAGGTCCTTGCAGGGTTCCCGCCAGCCCCTCGACCAGCTTGTAGGCCAGCCCTACCCCGGAAAGCCCTTTGAATGGATAGGGGTCGCCCGGGCGCTTGGGGTTGAGCACTGCCGCGGCTGCCGGCAGTTCCTCGCCGGGGAGGTGGTGATCGGTGACGATGACGTCCAGGCCAAGCGCCCTGCCCTGCTCCACCTCGCCGATCGAACGGACGCCGCAGTCGACCGTCACGACCACGGACGCACCTGCCTCCCGGAGCCCAGCCAGGGCCTGGGCGTGCAACCCGTAGCCTTCCTGAAAACGATCGGGGATGTACCAGGAGGCCTTGAAACCAGCCTGCTGCAACCATTCGAAAAGCAGCACGGTGGCGGTCACACCATCGGCATCGTAGTCGCCGTAAACCACCACCTGCTCTCCCAGCTGATGGGCCTTCCGCAGGCGCTCCACTGCCCGGTCCATGTCCAGCAGGTCGAAGGGATCCGTGGAAGCTGCGTAGCCGCGGTCGAGGAAGGCCTGCGCCTGAGCCGGGTCCTGCACACCCCGGCCGGCCAGTATGCGACAGTCCAAAGGCGAGAGTCCCGGCAAGGAGAAATCCGGGAGGATCTCGCGAAGTGCCCAGCGCTTGGCCGGCCGCATGCGCTATCAGCGGGATGAGAAAGGCCCGCTGGAAGCGGGCCTTTTTGGCGGCATGGAGTGAGTGACTATGCCCAACCCTGGTTCTTCACAAAGTCGGTGATCACCGGGATCTTCACCATCTCGCCCTGGTAGGCCTTGTAGGCCCAGTAAAGCTCGACCAATAGTCCGAGAGGGAATAGGCAGAACCCAATGACAACGGCGATTGAACTCCCAAAGACAACCCAAACCAGCAATCCCCAGACCAATGCCTGGATGTTGTGAGCCTTGATGTACGGCCGGCTCTTCTTGTCCTCCATGAGCAAAATGATGATTGGCACAAGCGGGGAGAACACATACGCGAGTGCCGCCCACAGCTTGTCGTCGCTGCTGACTTCCATCCCAGCCTTCGGTTCTTGACTCATCGCTTCCTCTCCTCGTTTGGTCTTTGAACGGGCGCTGAATGCCCACCGTCCAGGCGACATCCAGTATAACGGAGCGCCGCAAGGGCGCAAGTCCACACACTACAACCCCTCATGTCGGCTGTGGTTGCAGGTTGGTGACCGCGGATTGATATGCTAGCATTGGGACATGCGCGCGGTGTTCATGGGTTCGCCTGAGTTTGCACTCCCCAGCCTGGAGGCCCTGGCGGCGCATTACTCCGTGGTCGGCGTGGTGACCCAGCCCGATCGACCGGCCGGACGTGGGCGCAAGCTGCAGCCCTCGGCGGTCAAGACTCGAGCGCTCGCATTGGGGTTGCCGGTGTTGGAGCCGGAGCGGGTGCGGGCCGAGGCGGCCGTGGAGCAGTTGAACTCGCTGCATCCCGACCTGATCGTGGTGGCCGCCTTTGGGCAGATCCTGCCCGCCTCGCTGTTGGCAATCCCGGCCCGGGGCTGCCTGAACTTGCATGCTTCGCTCCTTCCCCGCTGGCGGGGGGCTGCCCCGATCCAGGCCGCCATTCTGCACGGTGACGAAACCAGCGGCGTCACCATCATGCGCATGGATGAGGGGCTGGACACCGGGCCCATCCTGGCGCAGAGCGCCGCTCCGATTCAACCCCATGAAACCGGCGGAGAGCTCTCCAGGCGTCTGGCTACCCTGGGCGCGAAGCTGCTGCTGGACACACTCCCGACCTACCTGCTCGGGAAGCTGCAGCCGTACCCGCAGGACGAAACCCAGGCCACGCTGGCCCCAATGCTCAAGAAGGCCGACGGCCGGTTGGACGTGCTCCGCGAGGCCGAATGGTTGGCCCGCCAGGTGCGCGCCTATGAGCCTTGGCCAGGCAGCTTCCTGGACCTGCGGCAGGGACGCCTGCTGGTCCGCAAGGCTCACAGCGCGCCCGCCGAGGGCGGCGGCCAGCCTCCCGGCATCCTGGCGTCGGTTGCCGGGTTCCCGGCTGTGTACACTGGAGAAGGCGTATTGGTGCTCGACCTGGTGCAGCTGCCCGGCAGAAGGCCGTTGTCCGGCGAGGCCTACTTGCGCGGAGCGGCGCAGTTCCTGCATGCTGACTTGGTGCGCCCCACCCCCCAATGAGGGCGGAGCTCCTAATGGATTTGCAGATTATCCGCACCCGCCATCCCCCCGAAGCCTTCCTGCCCCAGATCGCCAATCTGATCGAGCAGGCCGGTCTCCCGGCCACGCCGGAAGCTGTCGGACGGCGGCTCCAACGCTTGCCGGCGGCTGATCGTCTCCTTCTGGCAGTGGATGGAGAACAACTCATTGGCTATGCGCATCTGCGGATCGGAAACGACCTGGTCTACGAGGAGACTGCCGAATTGATGAGCATTATCGTTCGGGCTTCGCATCGCCGGCGCGGCATCGGCCGACGCCTGGTGACGGCCGCTGAATCCTGGGCCGTCCAATCAGGCCGTGCACGGCTGCTCATGCGCACCGAAGTGGTGCGCACCGCCGCTCACGCATTCTTCGTGGCGCTCGGCTTCCGCGAGACCAGCACCAACGTCGAGTTCGTGCGGGATCTGGAGGCAGCCCGCCGCTCCGAATCTCCCACCCAGCCCAGCCCGTAATCCGGCCATCCCAGCTCGTGCACGAGCCCTCCCCAGATCGGACCGCATTGCTCGAAGGGCGCATCTTCCCTTCCTCCGACCGGGCCTCACCGGTGGAGGCCCTGGCCATCCGGTCCGGGCGCGTGTATGCCCTTGGCACGACCGCGGCAGTCGAGGCGGCGACCGACCGCACGACCGAACGAATCCGCCTGGGTGGTCGCACGGTGCTGCCTGGTTTGATCGACGCGCACGTGCACCTACAACTGTACGCCCTCGGCCTGGACCAGGTGGATTGTTCCACACCCTCCCTGGAGGAGTGCCTTGGCCGACTCAAACGGCGCGCCGAGACCGCCCCACCTGGATCATGGGTGCGCGGGCATGGCTGGGACCAGAACCTCTGGGGGCGCTACGGCACGCTGCAAGAGCTGGATGCGGCCGTGACGGAGAACCCGGCCTACCTGACGGCCAAATCGCTGCACTCGGGCTGGGTGAACAGCCGGGCGCTGGCCCTGGCGGGGATCAGCGCCGCCACCTCAGATCCTCCCGGCGGCAAGATCGAGCGCGATTCCCAGGGAGCCCCGACCGGCATCCTGTTTGAAAACGCTCTGCGCCTGGTCAGCCAGGTGATCGGCGAGATGACCACCGAGGCCCTGGCAGATCACCTCCAGCGGGCTCAGGCAACCCTGTGGGAGCTCGGATTGACCGGTGTACATGATTTCGATGGTCCGCAGTGCCTGCGGGCGCTGCAGATCCTGCACCAGTCCGGCCGGCTGGGATTGCGTGTGCTGAAGAACGTACCCGTAACCGAAATGGAGCACGCGTTGGCTGTGGGGCTGCGCAGCGGGTTTGGGGACGACTGGATTCGCCTGGGCAACATCAAGGTGTTCGCCGACGGCGCCCTCGGGCCGCGCACCGCAGCCATGTTTGACGCCTACCAGGGCGAGCCGGACAACACCGGCATGCTGCTGATGGATGGAGAAGAGCTGGCCGAGATCGGAATCAAGGCCGCGGAGGGGGGATGGGGATTGGCCGTACATGCTATCGGCGACCGGGCCAATCACGAAGTGCTTGACGCGCTCAGCACCGTGCGGGCTCACGAACGCCATCTGGGGTCCACCCTGC
>Ga0209641_10004218_pt1 | contig 11903 bp, 16 predicted proteins | sample RifCSP16_1_FD_184022 | JGI IMG/M metagenome (GOLD analysis project Ga0209641, IMG submission 184022) | Soil microbial communities from Rifle, Colorado - Rifle CSP2_sed 16_1 (SPAdes) (version 2) | ecosystem: Environmental > Terrestrial > Deep subsurface > Rock core/Sediment | place: Rifle...
CGGGAATACCGCTTGCCTTAATCGGCCTTCCTTTTTTCGAAGTCGCAGAATTTGGGGCCGTTCCGAAGGGTGCTATCGGCTGGAGCCTGATAGTGACATTCTGGGTTGGCGTAGCCTTTCTTGTGGTGTTGATGCTCAAAAAGATGAAAGAGCGGATGAGGGTCAGGCGTGAATAGGTGAATGAGGGGATGGCGAGAGTGAGGATTGTTCCGTTTAAGTGCGAGGAGTGTGGCGGGGAATTCGCCGCAACCGCGGCTTGCCTCTCCTGCCCCTGCCAAGGGGGAAGCTTGGGGATATCAGGTTTGAGAGGATGGGCGCCAGGTGCGCCGAGGATGCGCCAATTCGTACACGCGCTTTCGGTGGAGGATGGCGAGGACCCACACCTCCTGCTTCACGATCCGGTACACCACCCGATAGTCCCCCACGCGAAGCTTCCGGTACCTCTGGAACGGTCCGCGCAGCGGTTCGCCGTAGCGCTCGGGGGCGGTGGCGAGGCGGGTCTCGATCGCGCGGGCCAGGCGGCCCTGCAGGTTGCGGGGGATGGCCGGGATATCGTCGGTGAGGACCATCGGATGATAGAGAAGGGCATAGGCCATTTACCGGCTACCGCGCCGCTTCTTGGAGCGGGCCCAAGCCTCCTTATGGCTGACGGCTTTCGTCCGGTCAAAGGACCGCTCTCGCTCCGCGGCCAGCTCGCCCAGGGCGACGTCCTCAGTCGCCTCAAGGGCCTCCCGGACGAGGTCGCGGACCTTCAGCGAGAGCGACACGCCGTCCCGCCGCGCCACGCGTCGCACCGTCTCGTACAGCGGCCGTTCGAAGACCACGTTCACCCTTGGATTGCTCGTCGGCATCTCAGTCACCTCCGATCACAGTGTAACAGAAGTGATGGACCCTGTCAATAGGCGCTCTCAGGGCATGGTGCCAGGATTGGGGTAGAGCAGGGGTCAGGGGGTAGAGCAGGAGGGTAGAGCAGGCATCAAGCCTGAGTAGGTGAAGGAGGGGATGGCGAGAGGCAGGCTTGTTCCGTTCACGTGCGAGGAGTGCGGCGGGGAATTCGCCGTGACCACGGGCAGGCTCTGCCGCTCCTGCTCCCTCGGCCTGTGTGGCCGTAGGGGTCAAGTGAATATGTGAAATCCGGCCGCAGGCATACGGGGCCCAGAGGGGCCCCGAGGAGGATGCGAGCATGGTGATGTTGGGTCTCGTTGGGGCATTCTTTCTTATCCTGCTCGGGCTGATTGTCATCCACGCCAAGCTGAATGGTGGCTTCAAGATTGAGACCTCGTGGATCGCCATTGGGCTGTCCCCGGCCGTCATCTGGCTCCTCGCGACCGGACAGCTTCAGGAGTTCAGCGGATTCGGGCTGGCGTTCAAGCTGCGCGAGGCATCGGCAAAGCCTTTCTCCCTAAAGCTCGACGGGAGCAAGATCGACCCGGTCCCTCTCGCGCTCGGGGCCAAAGGCGGGGTCGGGGAGATCCCCGAGCTCGTCCGGAACAGGACCGGTGCGCTCACCTTCGAACTGGGACGGCAAGGCTACTACTATGGGCCGGCGATCCGCGAGTATGTCGAGCGCCTGACGCAGTATGATTTCTTTCGTTACGTCGTGTTCACGGACAGCAAGAAGGAGTTCCGCGGATTGGTCCCGGCGAGGGTGCTCCTAGACCAGCTGCGGGCCGGTACCACTGATATCGTACGGGTCATCGAAACAGGGGCGATCGATCAGATCAGGGGGGTCGTGGCCGTGTCGGTGTCAACCACCAGCAACAAGCGCGATGCGCTGAAGCTCATGGAGGAGAAAAATCTCGCTGAGGTTCCGGTGGTGGACGAAGCCAAGCGCTTCGTCGGAATTGTCGAGCGGGACAAGCTCACGAGCAGCATCCTCCTCGACCTGGTCGCAGGCACCTAAGCTGCCCCTTGAAGGGAAGGGTGATTCGCGGATGGCCGCAGAGTGGGAGAGCACGGCTCAGGGTTGAATAGGTGAATGGAGGGGATGGCGAGACCGAGGATTGTTCCGTTCAAGTGCGAGGAGTGTGGCGGGGAATTCGCCGCGCCCGCGCAGGCGGGCTCCTCCGCTCCTGCGCCCGCGACGGGCAGGCTTTTGAAGTACTGAAGGATCCTCGAGGAAGTTCTGAGGCACAAGGACCTAAGAACGGCGATGAGGAGGTAAGTGGTGATCAACCAGGAAACCAAGGCAGTGGGCAGTCAGGCCCAGCAGTTGCCGGGCCCAGGAGGCGGACAAATGAACAAGATGCAAGAAATTGAAAAGCAGTTCAGGGAACTGAATGAAGAGATTGTCAAAAAGTATGAGGACGAGCTGCGAGATCAACAAGCGCAACGAGAACGAAGCCGGAAAGAATTACAAGAATATGAAAAGGAGTTCAAAGACATTCTTCGCCACTCTAAAATTGATGTAGACCGCCTTGAAGAGCTCGAGCGCAAGGACGCACAGAACCTGAAAGAATACCTTAAGGAAGTCCGCCCCAGGCTGGTTGGAAGGCCAACAATGCTGGCTACGGATGTCAAAGAGCACAGCATGCACTCGTGGATATCAAGCCAGACAGGTTCAACCCTGATCAATCCCTATGGGGCTAGTATGCTGGTTCCAGACAAGGGATACCTGGAGGGGATCCAAGGTGAAATTGGCAACGGGTGGATTTTCCCATATAACCCAGAGGAAATCAACATCAAGAAGCTTCATGAGGGTTCGGGCTGGGGCTGCTGGGGCGGCCCATGGGCCTCCAAGGCTGTTGAATATAACGTGTGGTTCAATTTTGTACCAGATAAGACGGCGACGTGGGATCTCCTTGCTGTATTTGCCTTTCACGGCTTCTACATTCTTAGAGCCAATGACACGGCGTTCACCTGCAAAAGGGCCGGCGCATGGGCAAATGTCTATATGAACGTCTATCAGTATTCGTGGCATGGCTGGAAAAGCTTCGAGCTCATAGACAAGGAAGACGACAATATAAACCTCTATGAGTTCTATGATAAAACCGAATGGTTTGGATATACGGCAAAGTTGAAGGGAGGAGATTCTACCTGGGTTCGCCTACAAATCTGGATAAATGCTGGCGCAAGGGGTGGCGGTTCCTATGGTGAAGTAAACTTCTCTGATGGCGCAGCTAATTACATCAAGCCACTCCTACTCTCAGTACAGTCTCTTTAAGAAAAATGGCTTCGGACTTAGGTAGGAAAGTAAAGGTACCGGACACCTTTAGAGACGTGACTGACTAATTTCCTTGGACTTAATTCTCCATTCCTGGCGTGCGGAGGGGAAAGGGTCAGGTCTTGCAATGGCACATCGCCCCACTACGCCCGTCTCGCTAGCAGCCGGAGTGAGGGGACGGGGGTCACGTGTGAATAGGTGAATGAAGCGATGGTGAGAGTCAGGATTGTTCCGTTCAGATGTGAGGAGTGTGGCGGAGCATTCGCCGAGACCGCCGGCGGGCCCTGCCGCTCCCCGCGACACACCTTAATGTGGAAATGGGGTCGGAGAACAAATTCCTTGCAGGGGGTGGGCCTACTGAGTATGGGAGGCCCAGGTGCAGGTCGAGATCGTCGGGAGAACCCCCGAAAATTTACTCTGACCCCCTTCTCTTTCGCAAGATGCCTCTCGTCCTCTAGCAGAATTTCGAGGTGTTTCCCGCCCTTGACTGGCTGGTCGTACTGACCGCCCATGACGCCTCCCGGAACGGGCGACCCTGTGCGAGGTATGCGTTCAACCCCCTGGGCTCCGGCTCCGACCTTGAGGTGCCCGATCCCCCTCCGGCTTCGTGCCCGCTATGGGATTCTCCTTGACACACGAACGCCCCACGCGCCATCCTGGGATACGCCGGGCCGGGTCCAACCGGGGGCCCCAGGTCATCGCTAGCCGCGAGGCCGCCGGACCAGGAAAGCGAATTCCTATCATCTATCACCTATCACCTGGAGATTGGAAATGGCTCAATCAGCGGAGAAGCCATCGCGGGAACAGATTTCCCGGGTCTTGGTGGCCTTGCGGGAAGAGGCAATGGATGGCTACAAGCTCATGGTCCGAACGGGCTTGGACGAAGAACAACTGACCGGTGTGATCCGGTACCTGGATACGCTTGACCTGGTGACCACCAAAGGGGAATTGACTGCCAAGGACATTGGCCGCGCCTACGTATGGATTCCTCCGAGCATCCGGGGGAAAGCGGAAGCGCTCCTTGACACGCTGACCTCATCCGCATTCTAGACCGGAAATGGATCAATTTGCCTCGCCTGACATCCCGGCATACTGGTGTTATTTTCTGGTGCTTTCGCTAGGCCTGCTGGGCGCGCGCGCCAGCCTCAACGAACTCCTCAAACTCCATCGCGACCGTTGGGCCTTTCTGAGCACGTGGCTGCTGTTTGGAATGTACGTGCTGGTGCCCCTGTTCTTGTTCTGGTTCCTGGATTACACGGCGGTTATCCGGGACACGTCGCTTTTCGCCGCCCTGATCGTCACCCTGGGGTACCGGCAGATTTTTTCTGCCGGCGTGCAAGGAATCCTCATGCCGGGGGAAACTGCAAAGCTGTGGGTCCCGATCCAGAAATGGGCGGATCGGCTCGCGGAACGAATCGGCACCAAGCAAAGCAACCAGAAGGAGCGGTTTGACGAGAAAGTGTGGGACTACCTGGCGGCCGGCGCCCAGCATGAGGCGGGCATGCGGGGACTTGCCTGGTTCTACTCCAAGGACTCGACCGCTCTCGGGAATGAACTCAAATCCATAGCCGAGTTGCCCCCGGACCTCAATATGAGCCAGGCCGCATGGGACACGTTGCAGACGCGCCGGCGGGTCCGTGTCTTACTGAACGATTTGAGAAAAGCCAAGCCCGATGACTTCGGGTACTACTTGCGAGAACGAGACCTGATCCCCTGGTGGGGGTACCAGGTGTGGTTGGGGGCGGCCAAGTCGCGGGCCATCGCTTGGCTCTTGACGGCGCTGCTGACGGGACTCCTCCTGTGGGGTGCGCTCTGGTTCCGCAATTCTGGTGCCGCGCAATTGTGGTATCACCAGTGGCGTTTTACGAAGTCCAGCGCCTCCGAGTTGGATCGCATCCGCAGCCTGGACTATCTGGTTCACCAACTGGATCGGGTTTCCCCGGGGGATCCATCCCCGGCTGCCTCAGCGGCCTCTGGCTTTGTGGCGAAATTCCGCCAGCTATGGACCCCTCAGATTCCGCCGCCGAAGCCAGACGCCGTGCTGCAGCCCGTGCTCCGGCTGCTCGAGCGGAACGAGGTGCCTCAGACGTTTGTGCAGGATGTCGAACGGCTGGTGATGAAATCCCGGTCGGCGACGTTCCACGATGTCTTGTTGCCCCTGCTGATCCGGAAGCTTTACACGCCGAACCCCGACGTGCGGTTGCGCATTCACCAAATCCTGCTCTACTTCCGCAAGACTGACTTCCCCGGCAGCCTTCCCAAGAGCAAGGACCCCGGCGCCCTCGAAAAGTGGACTCCTAGCAAGGACGAGTCCCCCACCAAAGTTGACGAATACGTCCGCCTCTGGGAGTTGTGGTGGAAGAAGGCAAGCACCAAGCCCTCCGCGCTGGGAACTCCCACGCCTCCGAAGCCCGCGCCCGCAAGCTCTCAGAAGAAAACTTCCTAACCTGTACTGGAAATAGGGGTCAGACTGGAATTTATTCGTGGGGCGGACGGGGTCAGGCTTGAATAGGTGAAGGGGATGGCGAGAGTGGGGGGTTGTCCCGTTCACGTGCGACGAATGTGGCGGGGAATTCCCCGAGCCCTCCGGCGGCCTCTGCCGCTCCCGCGCCCGGTGAGTGTCACGTATGCGTTGATCACGCCTCATCCGGGGAGCCATCGGAGTGACCTGCTTTCTCGTGGGGGTCGCCCGGGGTCTGCTCTGGGCTTCTGGCTCGGCTACTATTCCTTGTGGGCCATAGGCTCTCCACGTCGGTCACCACGGGGGATCATCGTAGCCAGTGCGCTGGTGCTTACGGGGCCGGCCCTTGTGGGCCTCGGCGTTAGGCTCATGCACCAAGCGTGGACGGGCAGCTAGAGGCGGGGTGACCCGCTGCCGACAATCGTGGACGGGGGGGTCGATGATCAAGAGAGAGCTGTCGGTCGTAGCCAAGAAGTTCGTGGTCCAGCCAAAGAAACGCCTCCAATACATGCCCGGAACTATGCTCGTCCGGATTCAGGAGCAGGCCGTCCGTCCGCACCTGGGCTCCACCCCGGTGGCCCTGAGCGCGGCCGGGGCGAGACGCCTGCCGGCGGCCGTCTCGGAACCCCTCGACTACCTCCGCAGAAATGCGGGACTGAAGGCGGTGCGCCCCCTTTTTTCGATGCGGCGGGCGCGGATCGAGCGGGCCGCAATGTCATCGGCCGACCGGCAGAGGCTGGCCATGCTCTCGAGTGTTGCGGATTCGGAAAGCGAGGAACTGGCCGGTATCACCCTCCTTTCCCTCGATCCGAAGAAGATCACGCCCAAGTTGATCGCGCATCTCAGGGCCTCCAGAGCCGTGCAGGTCGCCGAGCCGGTGCCGGCGCGCTGGCTTGCGAATGCCTCCGCGGATCCGATGCAAAACCTCCAGTGGGGGTTGCGGGCCATCAAGTGGTTCGAGGCGCGTATTCCCGACGCGCGGAAGATTCGCGTCGGCGTGCTCGACACGGGTATCGACGCGAAGCATCCGGACCTCAGGAATGTCGAGATCGCATACCACCACGAGGGCCTCAAGGCGGAGGACATCGTCGGCCACGGGACGCACGTGGCCGGGATCATCGCCGCGACCACGAACAACGGCGTCGGGATTACGGGCATCACGAGCTGCCGGCTCGCGGTGTGGAAGATCTTTCCGGACGAACCCGTTTTCGGCGACTTCTACGTGGACAGCGAACGGTACCTGCGGGCGCTCAATGCGGTGATCGGGGCGGGGTTGCAGGTGGTGAATCTGAGCATCGGCGGGACGGCATCATCGCAGACCGAGGCGCTTCTCTTCCGGCGGCTCGAGCGGCATGGCGTCGCGGTCGTCGCGGCCATGGGGAACGAGTACGAGGAGGGAAATCCCACCGAGTATCCTGCGGCCTATCAGGGCGTGTTGGCCGTAGGTTCTGTGGCCGAGAGCAGACGGCGCTCGCGGTTCTCGAACACCGGCAGGCACATCGCCCTGGTCGCGCCGGGGTCTAACATCCTCTCGACGTTGCCGACGACACGCTCCCCCTATCGGGACGAGACGGACTACGCGTCGTGGAGCGGAACCTCGATGGCGACACCGCACGTCGCGGCTGCGGCCGCCCTCGTGGCGGCCTGGTCCCCGGACAAGGATGCTCGCCAAATCAGAGACCACCTGCTTCGGACGACCACGCGGGTGGCGGCCATGAAGAGGCGGGCATGGACGCCGGTCTACGGGAGGGGTTTGCTAAATCTGAAAAAGGCGCTATCTTAGTGGGAGGGTGATGAAGCTCCAGTTCAAATTTCGGGAAGGTACCGTGGAAGCGGCCCGGAGAAAGGTCATCAGCGCTCTCGCGGCGCGCGGGGCCAGGGGCGTCAGGCCCCTCTTTCCCGGCGGGCGCGACAAGGAGCTCGCTACGCTCTACGTGGTGGAATGTAAGGACCCGGCCAGCGGTCAACGGCTCCTGAAGTTGCTCAACGCCTCCAGGGCGGTGGAGTTCGCCGAGGTGGAGCTTCGGCGCAAGCTGATCAGATAGGCGCGGGATTGCAGCCGCACGGGTTCAGTCCCCGGGTTCACCGGTTTTGGCGCTTGGCTCCCCGTGAGCGGGTGATGTCTTCTGCGCTCGGCACTGCGTTGGCAACCAGGCAAACTGGGGCCTTGTAGCAGACAGGCGGGGATGAGCCGGCCGTGAGCGGAGGCGACGGTGGAGCAACCCTTTGGACGCCCTCTCGGGTGGGGTGAGGCCCGGGAGGGCGTGGCGCTTCAAACGGGGAAAGGGGGACATTGTCCTCTTCTCGCGACGGTCCCAGGAGCGGACGGGGTCGGGGTTGAATAGGTGAATCAGGGGATGGCGGGGCGCGAGGGTGTTCCGTTCAGGTGTGAAGAGTGCGGCGGGGAATTCGCCGCGACCGCGGGCGGGATCTGCCACTCGGGGCGAGGAAATGGGGTTTGAGCCCGAGTCCTATAGTGGTCGATCCTTGGGCAAAGTTTGGGCTTGACAAGGGGTAAGTCCTTCGCGGTACAAAGAACCCCACCTCTCGAGTTCCCTTCGAGGCAGCGAGAAACTCAACCAGGTGATTCATAGAGAGGAGGGTACGCATGAGGAATCTATCCATAGCGATAATGTGTCTGCTTATCGCGGGTTGCTCAAGCACAGCGGGGACGGCCGTCCTCGGCGGCACCGTGGGCGCCGTGGGGGCGGGCGGCGGCTACGAGCTGCATCTGAAGAGCCAGAAGAATCGCGTGGAGGAGGACTTTAAGGCTGGGCGGATCGACAAAAGGGAATACGAGATTCGCAAGGACCAGATCGCGCGCGACTCGCTCTTGCAATAATGAAGTAGGACGGGGGTGGCTGGATTCATCGCCTTCGTCACCTGTCCGGAACCACCGACGGCGCAATATAACCCTGAAAGCCCTCCCGGACACATGGCCGTTCGGGAGGGCGTTTTTCTCTGGGAAGGTCATTTTTTCAGCAGGGGCGGTCGGATGCCGTCAGGCTTGTGAGCGGCCGGGGTCAGGCCGGACCAGGTGAATGGAGGGATGGCGAGAAGCAGAAATTCAGGTTCTGCCCGTTCTGCGGCGTTGACCTCGATTCCGAAGTTGGGGGAGGGCTTACGAGAGGTTAGGGTATGGCCAGGAAGGGCTGGCAGGATCGGTTTATCCCGAAAAGCATCATTGTGCTGATCATCTTTCCGGTCGCATTCCTGGTCTTCCCTGTGTTCATTTTCCCTTTGATACTCCTCCTGGGCGTCATCCTGCCAAGGGGGATCTTAAAATGGGTGCTCCCTATTATCACCTATGGATTCGGGCTTGGCGGTGCGGTGTCGCTTTGCTGGTTGATCTGGCCGAAGTCTATGGACGACGCCGGTGCTCAGCGTTAGGCGGTGCCGGGTGAGGGGGGCGGGGTCGCTCGTGTCTGCCCTCTGGCTGGTTTCCGCGGTCGCGTTGGGAGATAGCGGCGAGTGGTTTCTCATGAGCAGGCATGGCGAGTGCGCTCCGTTGTCGGTGTTGAGTCGGAAAAATCCCGAGTGGGGTCAGGTAAGGGATCCGTATCAGTTTATCGAAAAAATGCGCATGGCCGGCCATCGCACGGACGTCCGCGAATACAGCATAGGGGAGGGGACGGCCGTTCAGGTTGACGTCCCCGCGGTCGAACTCTCCTTGATCTTTGTCGGGCGTAGTGCCTGTCGCGGATTCATTGATCATGAGCGGTAAGCCGGGGTTCAGGGGGAGGACCCCCGCAGCGGCCCCGGCGGGACTAAGCGGACGCGCCGAGAGAGGACCCTATGCGAGCGAGAAATCCAGGTGTGGCCCTCGTGCTGTCGGCTATCTTTCCAGGACTGGGACAATTCTATAACCGGCAGTTCGGGAAGGGGGTGGCCTTTTTCGTCGCGGGCCTGGTCGCTAGCTGGGTAACCTCGGCGTTGCTCCCTTCTATGGATGCCCTCCTGAGAGGGGAACTCCCGAAGCAGATAGGGCTATTGACCGTGACCCTGTTCCTCCTTCTTATCTGCTACGTCTGGAGTATGGTGGACGCCTACCGTTTGGCGAAAAGAATGGACAAGGCCTAGAAGGAAATGGGGATAAGGAAGAAACCACACGACACGGGGAGGTCAGTCATGCGCATGCTTATGCACGTTCAGCTCCCGCTCGAACCGTTCAACACCGCCGTTCGGGATGGCACCGCAGGGAAGAAAATCCAACGAATTCTCGAGGCCATCAAGCCCGAAGCTGTCTATTTCTCCGAGCAGAACGGCCGGCGTGGTGGCACCCTGGTCGTCAACGTCAAGGATCCGTCCGAGGTCCCGATGTTGGCCGAGCCGTGGTTTCTCACATTCAATGCCGAAGTGGAGTTTCGGATTGCCATGACGCCCGAAGATCTCGCGCGGGCGAATCTGGGGGCGTTGGGAAAGAAGTGGGCGTAGTCCGAGCCGTCGGGGAAGGGTGATAGGGATGGGCGTTAGGTGTTGTTTATATGTGCTGGCGAGCCAAGTCTTTGTTGCGGAGTAGAATATACACCAGCGTCATCACTGCCATGATAGAACCGAGTATCGTGGCAACGGTGACGATGATTTCCGGCATATTGATGCCGAACAGATACTGGACCAACGGAACAAGGAATGATTTATAATGCCATTCTCCGGTGATTCCCGGGTACGCTAATTCTGCAAGGCGACCATTGAGCACCACAAGGGGGCAGTGGAAATCAAAGAGAAGCTGGATGGGGAGGAGTGCTGAGAAACTAATACTGTGAAGGAACCGAAAGGTGCAATGTCTGTTTATGGAGACGAAAAATCCAGCAACAAAAAAAATGACAAGAAGGAGATGAATGAACTCAACAAGCCATACCAGGACGACATACGTGTTCATATCCCGCCTCAGTCACGAATCGCCTATTATACCCTCCTCAGTTGCGGGTCTATCGTATTCAGCGGCCCGCAGCGGTGTCAAGCCTTTTCAAGTCCTGCATAGAAACTCCCTGCGGAGGGTGTTCGTGCGCAACGACTTGTTGGGCGCGTTGTCAGGGTGGGGTTGAATAGGTGACGGAAGGGATGGCGGGGGGCGGGGTTGTTCCGTTTAGGTGCGAGGAGTGGGTGGCGGGTGAGGGGGGCGGATGGTGCGGTTCGCTTTGCGAATCATAGCTGGACTCACGGCATTTGCCGTTGTGATGACGGTGCCTGTTGTCCTTCGGTTCACGACAAATGGTGGAATCGCTGCCTTACTCGGAACAGGGGTATTCGGCCTTCTGACGGTCCTCGGTTGGCTTTTGACCCTTCTGGTCGGTCCTTTCGCCGCGGTTCAGCTGTGGCGGCTGCGTCCGAGCGGCCGTCGTGTCACAGCTTTCCTTGCGGCGTATACCACGATCTACTATGCTGCGGGTCTCGTTTTCTTTCCCGGACCTGGCGCTAAAGTGGCGGTAGTCGTGTTCATGCTAGCGATCAGTGCTGCTGCGTCGGTCTTTCTCCTGTCCGGCCGTGCCCGGGTGCAGTGTGGGGAGGCCGCACGGTGAACGGTGTCCGGTACCTTTTGGGATGGGACGAGACATGGTTGAGCTGATATTCAATCCACAGACTTGGGTTGCTTTCCTTACGCTGACTGCGCTTGAGCTGGTGCTCGGAATCGACAATGTGGTTTTTATTTCGATTCTCGTGGACAGGGTGCCGAAGAGAAAGCGTGAGCTCGCCCGAGTCGTCGGCCTTTCGCTGGCGATGCTGATGCGTATCGGCCTGCTGTTTCTTATTTCCTGGATCGTGGGGTTGACCGAGCCGCTGTTCCGCGTGTTCCGACAAGAGATGTCTGGTCGTGACCTTATTTTGATCGCCGGTGGCCTCTTCCTGCTGTGGAAAAGCACGAGGGAGATTCACCACATGCTTGAAAGTGAAAAGGGGAAGGCTTCAGTGCGTATGCGTGCCACCTTCGCCGGGATCATTTTTCAGATCATAATCATCGATGCCGTATTTTCGCTCGACTCGATTATCACTGCGGTGGGTATGGTCGATGAGCTGGAGGTGATCATTGCCGCGGTGATTGTGTCGGTTGCGCTGATGATCGCGTTCGCCCGTCCTATTGGGAACTTTGTGTCTGCGCATCCGACAGTCAAAGCGCTTGCACTGTCCTTCCTGGTTGTCATCGGCGTCGTGCTCATCGCGGATGGCTTTGACCATCATGTGCCCAAAGGATATGTCTACTTTTCGCTGGCCTTCGCCGTATGCGTCGAGATGCTCAACATCCGTATCCGTAAGCGTGGTGGGCGCTCGGTAGCGCGACAC
>Ga0209641_10004230_pt1 | contig 11877 bp, 9 predicted proteins | sample RifCSP16_1_FD_184022 | JGI IMG/M metagenome (GOLD analysis project Ga0209641, IMG submission 184022) | Soil microbial communities from Rifle, Colorado - Rifle CSP2_sed 16_1 (SPAdes) (version 2) | ecosystem: Environmental > Terrestrial > Deep subsurface > Rock core/Sediment | place: Rifle...
CCCCCGAGGCGGCCGTGGAGGCCGCGGCGGCCGGGCGAACCGTGATCCTCGTGCGGGCCGAGACCTCGCCCGACGACGTCCACGGCATGGTCGCCGCGGCAGGGATCCTGACGGCCTCGGGTGGGCTCGCCAGCCACGCCGCCGTCGTCGCCCGCGGTTGGGGCATCCCGGCCGTCGTCGGTGCCGCGGCGCTCGAGGTCGGCAGCGACGGGATCCGGATCGGGGCGCGACACCTGGCCGCCGGCGAGACGATCACGATCGACGGCGGAACGGGCGAGGTCTTCGCCGGCGCCGTGGCGGGGGCCACGGAGGTCGTGCCGGAGGCCGCCACGCTGCTGGCCTGGGCACGCGAGCTCGGGATCCCGATCGGCGACGAGCCGGCTGCCGCCGTCGACGTTCCCCCGGCCGGCGTCCTGGCGCCCGGAGGCGCGGCCGGCCAGCTCGGCGACGAGCTCCGCGGCGCCCTCCTCGGGGCCCTCCTCGTCAAGGGCTACGCCGCGGCCGAGGCCGTGGCCGCCTCTCTCCTGGTCTCGCCCGATGCCGCGGGGGAGGCTCTGGACCGGCTCGTCGACGAAGGGCTGGCCGAGCCCGCCGCCGGGTCCTTCCGGTTGACGGCCGGCGGGAAGGCCGTTGCCCGCGAGCGGATCGCGGCCGCGGCCGCGGCCTGGGGCCCCGAGAATGCCGAGGCCGCGCTCGACGCCTTCCTGGCCCTCGACCGCCACATGAAGGAGACGGTGACCGCCTGGCAGATGCGCGAGGTCGACGGAACGCCGGTCATCAACGACCACACCGACGCCGCCTACGACGCGAGGGTCCTGGCCGACCTGGCGGCCCTCCACGCCGACGCCGACGCCTGGCTCGCGCCGCTCGTCGCCGGGCTGCCGCGCCTGGCCGCATACCGCGAGCGGCTCGCCCGCGCGAACGCCGCCGCCCAGGCTGGCGACGGGCGCTTCGTGGCCTCGCCCCGGGTCGACAGCTACCACTCGGCCTGGTTCGAGCTGCACGAGGACCTCATCCTCCTGGCCGGTCGCAACCGGGCCGACGAGGTCGCCGCCGGCCGCGCCTGAGGCCGGCGGCAGTCCGCGTGATCTGTCTCCAGGGCCGCTTCGGGGCGTCCGGCTGATCCCCGCGGCGCGCCCCGTCACTGGCCGCGGCGCCGGCCCCGGCGCCCGGAATCGTCATCCATTCATGGCACGACTCATAGTCAAGCCGCCGACCCGTCTCGACGGTGCCCTTGAGCGTGGGCAGCTCTGCACATTTCGGCAACCACAACCGACACGACTCGGTGTCGGTGCCGTCGTCGACGAACAGTCGCCTGGGTCGTGGATGACGAGAATCGGGCCCGCGACTCGCCGGGCAGCAGCCGGTGGCGGTCCCGTCCGGGTTGGCTCAGGGCTGGACGATGATCTTGATGGCGCCGCTGGAACGGTCGTTGAAGGTGGCCAGGGCCGCGGCGTAGTCGGCCAGGGCGAAGTGGTGGGTGATCATCTCCCGGACCCGCATCGTGCCCTGCTCGACGAACGGCATCACCCGGCGCATCTCGCCGGCGGTGGCCCGACAGCCGACGAGCTCGAGCTCATCGAGGACCAGGCGCTGCATCGCGATCTCGACGCCGACAGTCGGGATCCCGACGGCGGCACAGCGGCCGCCGCGGCGGAGCATCTCGAGGGCCCACTCCACGGCCTGGGGGACGCCGGCGCATTCGAGGGCCACGTCCACGCCCAGCCCGTCGGTCATGGACCGGACCGCGCCGACGGGATCCCCGGCCGCGGTGTTCACCGTCTCGTGGCCGAGGGCCGCGGCCTTCGCGAGGCGCTGGCCCCGGCCCACGACGATCACCCGCCCGGCGCCCCGGATGCGGGCGGCATCGGCCCCCAGCAGGCCGATCGCCCCGGCCCCGGTGATGGCCACGGTGTCACCCGGCGCGATCCCGCCGCGGTTGGCGACGTGGAGGGCGATCGAGGCCGGGTCGATGACCGCGCCCTCCTCGAACGACAACCCGGCGGGCAGCGGGAAGATCGTCTTGACGCCCTGGACGACGTACGTCGCGTCGGCCCCCTGGACGGTGTGGCCGTACTGCTTGTGGAGGCCCGGCCGGCCGTAGTTCTCGCACAGGTTGTAGCGGCCCTCGACGCACTTCTGGCAGACCCCGCAGGCGTCGTGGCTGGTGCCCGCCACGCGGTCGCCGATCGCCCAGCCGTAGCGCTCCGCGCCGGGGCCCAGCTCGGCGATCTCGCCGGCCCACTCGTGACCGGGGATGAACGGGAAGGCCGGCGGCCAGAAGCCGGGATAGTCGCCGGCGATGAGATGGGCGTCGGTGCCGCAGATCGAGACCGCTCTCACCCGGGCCCGGACCTCGTTCGGCCCGGGCACCGGGACGGCCACCTCGCGGACCTCGAAGCGACCGGGCTCGAGGACGACGAGCGCCTCCATGGTCTCGGGCACGGCAGGCCTCCTCAGACGACGGCCACGGGGTCGACCATCGACCCGGTGGCGCCGCGGATCTTCACGGGCAGGGCGACGAACAGGAACTCGTAGACGCGCTCGCGGGCGAGGGCCTCGAGATCGAGGCTCTCCATCAGGTAGATCGCGTTCTGGATGAGGAGCAGGGTGTGGACGGGCTGGGGATTGCCGGTCGGCCCCGGATCGGGGGCCGGCTGGACCTCGTAGGTCTCGGTGTCCGTGCCGGTCGCCACGACGCCACGCTCGAGGAGCCAGCGGGCGGCGGAGACGTCCGGCCCGGGCGTCTTGTGGGCGGCCATCGCCTCGGCGTCGGGCCACAGGCCCATGTAGCCGGTCCGGATCGCGACGACGTCACCCGGCCGGACCTCGACCGCCTCCGCGGCACAGATCGCCCCGAGCTCGGCAGCATCGATCGGCGAGCCCTTAGGCAGGCAGGCGACGCCGCGATGGCCGGCGGCATCGAGGAGGACGCCCCGGGTGAAGAACGGCGGCAGCGTCGAGGCGTCGAGGTGGGTCGGCCCGAAGTCGGTCAGGTGCTGGTCGGCGTTGCCGCCGCCGTACCAGTGCATGTCGTCGTCGACCGTCATGTGGGCCAGGGCGTCGATGTGGGCGCCCGAGTGGGAGGTCGCCATGACGTACTCGGCCATGTAGCCGAGCCCGGCGTCGTTGACCGGGCCCCACGGCTGCGCGCCGGTCACCCGGATCCCGCGCGGCGTCCGGTAGTTGAGGACCTGGAACGGCGGGTGGCCCGGGAAGAGCGGCATGCCCGGGTAGCGGACCGCGGCGAGCGAGATAATCCGGCCCTGCCGGACGAGCCCGGCGGCCCGGACCACGTCCGCAGCGGTCTGCCGGCCGATCGGGCCGATGTCGGCCTGCGCGCTCATCGTGGCGACCTCCCCTGTCGTGTCACGGCCGCTCCTGGAGCGCCCGCCAGACCCGCTCGGGCGTAAGGGGCAGGTCTCGGATGGCGACGCCGGTCGCGTCGCGAACCGCAGCCCCGACCGCGGACGCGACGCACAGGAGGGCGCCCTCGCTCATTCCCTTCGACCCGTACGGTCCCGGGCCGTCCTCGTTCTCGACGTGCTCGCTGACGATCTCGAGCGGGAGGTCCAGGCTCGTCGGGATGCGGTAGTCGATCGCGCCGAGGTTCCGGATCCGGCCCGACTCGTCGAAGATGTAGTGCTCCATGAGGGTGTGGCCCAGGCCCTGGATCGCGGCCCCCTCGTCCTGCATCCGGACCTGGAGCGGGTTGATCGCCTTGCCGACGTCGGACACCGTCGCGTAGTGGACGAGGGTGACGTCCCCAGTCTCCTCGTCGACGGCGGCCTCCACGGCCGTACAGTTGAACTCGAAGAAGGCCGCGCTCCCGCCGAGCGGATGGTCCGGCTCGGCGTCCTTGCGCATCTCGCCGTTCCCGATCAGCTCGCCGCCGAGACGGCCCAGGCCCGGGACGAGGACCTCGAGGATGGTCAGCTCGCGCTCGGGCAGGCGGACGACGCCGCGGTCCACCATGACCGTGGCCTCGTCGAGCCCGTGGAGCCGGGCGGCCATCGCCCGGAGCTTGCCCTGGATCTCCCGGCAGGCGGCCAGGACCGCGTTGCCCATGAGGACCGTCGAGCGGCTCGCCGAGGTCTGCTGGTCGTACGGCACGATCGCGGTGTCGCCCATCACGACGGTCACCGCGTCGAGCGGGGCGCCGAGCTCGTCCGCCGCGATCTGGGCGAAGACGGTCCGCGCTCCCTGGCCCATGTCGGAGGTCCCGGCGAAGACGATGACGCTGCCGTCGACGAGGAGCCTGACCGTGGCATACGAGAGGCCGGTCGTCGGCCCGGACTTGATCCCGACGGCGATGCCGAGGCCGTGACCCGCCGGCAACGGCCGACCCCAGCCGATGAGCTCCGCCGCGCGCCGGACCGACTGCTCCCACTGCCCGTCGCAGGGCGTGTCGAACGGGATGAACGCCTCGCCCGGCCGGGCCAGGTTCCGGAGCCGGAGCTCCAGGCGGTCGATGCCGAGGGCCCGGGCGCCCTCGTCGAGGTTCGATTCAACGGCCCAGTTGACCTGCGGGTTGCCGAAGCCGCGGAACGCGGTCGAGGGCACCGTGTGAGAGAGCACGCTTCGGGCAAGGATCCGGGCCGCCGGCACGCGGTAGGGGCCGCAGCCCGGGTAGGAGCCCTTGCCCACGACGCGGTCGGCGATGTCGGCGTAGGCGCCGATGAGGTAGTTCGCTTCGATGTCCTGGAAGGCGAGCGTCCCATCGGACTGGAAGCCGGTTCGGACGCGGACCTCGGCCGCGGCCCGGCGGACGGCCTGGAACGTCTCCTCGAGCGTGAGCACGAGACGCACCGGGCGGCCGGCTCGAAGGGCCATGAAGGCCACCAGCGGCTCGTACTTGGTGTGCTGCTTGCCCCCGAACCCGCCACCCGGGTCGGGCGAGTGGACGCGAACCTTCGAGAGTGGCAGCCGGAGCAGCTCCGCGAGCACCTTCTGGAGCCAGTTGGGATGCTGGATGGAGCTCCAGACCGCGATCCCGTCGCCGTCCGGCGCGACGATGTAGGCGTGCGGCTCGATGGCGAAGTGGGTGACCATCGGAAACGTGTAGCGCTGCTCGACGACGAGGTCGGCGACGGCTGCCTCGACGTCGCCCCAGCCGACGCGGTGCTCGCGCAGGACGTTCGTGCCAACCAGGGGATCGTTCGGGCGGAGTGACGGGTCCTGGACGAGGGGCGCTGCCGGGTCGAGGGCGGCGGCGACGGTGAAGGCCGCCGGTAGCTCCTCGTAGTCGACCCGTACGAGCCCGGCCGCCTCCTCGGCAGCGTCCCTGGTATCGGCCGCGACGGCCGCCACGGGATCGCCGTGGTACTTCGTCTCGCCGACGGCGATCACGGGCCGGTCCCGGAACTGGGGACCGAACCTCGGCATCGGCTGGGGCAGGTCGGCCGCGGTCATGACGAACCGGAAGCCCGGAACCCGCTCGGCGGCGCTGGCGTCGATCGTGACGATCCGGGCCCGCGCGACCGGCACGGTCACGAGCCTGGCGTGCAGCTCGTCGGGGAGGTGGAGGTCGGCGACGTAGCGCTGCAGGCCGGTGACGCGGTCGTGGCCGCCGACTCGCCGGGGCGAATCGCCGACCCGACCGGAGCCCGTCGCCGTGCCCGTCGCGGTGCCTGGCGCGGCGCCCGGCGCGGCGCCTGCCGCGGCGCTCATCCCGGCGCTCATCGCGCGCCAGCCTCCGCCGCGGCCGCGGCCGCGACCGCGGCCGTGATCTGGCCGTAGCAGGCGCAGCGGCAGAGGTTGCCGGCGAGACCCTCCTGGATCTCGCCGACCGTGGGGCGGGCTACGCGCCGGAGGAGATCATCGGCAGCCACGATCTGGCCCGGGATGCAGAAGCCGCACTGGACCGCGCCCTCGTCGAGGAACGCCCCCTGGAGCCGGCTCAGGCGACCGTCGGACGCCAGGCCCTCGACCGTCGTGACCTCACCGCCGTCGGCCTCGACCGCGAGGACGAGGCACGAATCGACGATCCTGCCGTCGAGCCGGACGGTGCAGGCCCCGCACTCCCCCACCAGGCAGCATTCCTTCGTGCCGGTCAGCTGGAGGTCGTCGCGGAGAACCTCGAGGAGGGTGTGATGGGCGGCGACCTCGAACGCTCGCGCCCGGCCGTTGACGGTGACCTGGATCGGGATTCGCCCGCTCATCGGCGGCCCTCGGCCGCAGCGAGCCGGGCGGTGGCGATGTCGACGCCCCGTCGGGCGAGCACCCGCAGCATCGCCAGGCGGTAGTCCGGGCTGGCCCGCATCGAGCGCGCGGAGGGTGTGGCCTCGGCGAGCATCCGCTCGAGGAGTCCGGTCCGGGCCTCCGGTGCGGCGTCCCGATCGGCCAGGACGCCGGTCGCGTCGACGGCCAGGACCGGGCGCGGGCCGACGCTGCCGTAGGCCAGGCGGGTCACGCCCGAGGCGTCGACCCCGCAGCACAGGGTCACCGAAGCGAGGTCGTGGCCGCGCCGGCGTGTCCGCCGGAGGTGGACCGAGCCCATCGGCGCAGCGGGGAGCGGCAGCTCGATCGCGGTCACCAGCTCACCGCGGCCGAGCGTCGTCACGCCCGAGCGGACGAACCATCCGTCGATCGGGATACGCCGGCTGCCGGACGGACCGGCGATCACGACGACCGCCCCGTGGACCAGCAGCGCCGGGGCGGTGTCGGCCGCCGGCGAGGCGTTGCAGATGTTGCCGCCGAGGGTCGCCCGGTTCCGGATCTGGACCGAGCCGACGACCGCGGCGGCTTCGGCTAGCGCCTCGAAGCGGCGCCGGATCCGGGCGTCTGCCGCAATGTCGGTCATGACCGTCGTTGCCCCGATGACGAGCCGGCCGTCGGCCTCCCGGATCCCGGGCTCCAGCTCGGCGATCCGCTTGAGGTCGACGACGACGGTCGGGGCCAGGCTGCCGTCACGGAGCCGGATGATGAGGTCCGTGCCGCCGGCCAGGACGCGAGCCTCCGGCCCGTGCGCCTCGAGCAGGGCGACGGCCCGGGCCAGCGTCGCCGGCCGCTCGTAGCTGAAGGGGTGCATCGCGCTCGGTTCCGGCTCGCCTCAGAGGACCCGGTCGACCTCGTCCATCAGCACCTGCGGGGTGGCTGCGCGGACGAAGTAGTAGGGCCGCTCGGTGAAGCTGGTGAGCCACTCGGCGCGGGCCCGGCGGAGGGGCTCCGTGTCGACGATCGGCATCGGCCAGCCGGCGGCCAGCAGCTCGTTGAGGAGGAAGTAGTTCTGGAGCGAGTGGAGCGTCTGGAACTGGCGCTCGAAGGGGATCATCTCGGCCAGGCTGGGATCGAAGTTGCCGTCGATCGCGGGCACGACGACGACATCGACCTCGCTCGGCTCGGTCCATGTATCCCAGGTCGGCATCGCGCCGAAGAACTTCTCGACGCCCCGCTCCGGGGCAGCCTTGTCGGCTCGCTCGGTGCCCTCGGTCCGCTTCTTGAGGAAGGCCGACTTCGAGCCCATCACGGCGCGACCGGCTGCGTCGACGACGGTCGTCTCGGTCGAGACGAGGAGGGCGCCCCGGCGGCAGGCCTCGATCTGGCCCATCGACTTGCCATGGTTCGATTCGCCGCCCAGGAACATGACCGTCCGGCCCCGGTAGCGGACGGCCGAGGCGTGGAACGGATGCAGCCCGACGGCCTCCATCCGGAGCGCCAGCATCGCCACGATGACCTTCTGGATCGGCCCGGCCGGCCACGGCCCGTCGAACCGGATGGTCCGCCCGTCGTACGTCACTGCCTTGTCCCGATCCTGGTGCCAGACGATATCCGGTTCGGACAGCGTCACGACCGGCGAGATCCGGACATCGGCCAGCCGGTAGTTGAGGAAGCTCAGGTCGTCGAGGACGTGCTCGCGCGGCTCGCTGCCGTGCACGTCCACCCTGAGGCTGGCCGACCCGGCCGACATCTGCTCGGAGAGCTGGAGCTGGTCGTTCATGGGTTCCTTCCGAAGGGCGATCGTCATGCCGCTCACTCCCCGGTCGCGGTCGCCGGGCTGAGCCGCCCGCTGGCGGGTGTCGTTGCGACGGCTGTGGTGGCGGGTTTCGGTGGGCTGCTGGGCCAGAGGCTGCCGAGCATGGCCGCGGCGTTCGCGAAGTGCCGGTGGAGAACCTGGCTGACGAGCTCCGGATCGCGCTGCCGAAGGGCGTCGAGGACGGGCAGGTGCTCGTCGGCGATCCGGCGCCGGTCGGCGCCGGGGGCGACGATCGTGATGTAGGTGCGCGAGAACGGCTCGAGGGTCCGCCAGACACGTTCCAGTGTGGCGTTGCCGGCCAGCTCCACGACCCGCCCGTGGAAGGCCGCGTCGGCCGTCGCCTCTGCCCGGGTGTCGCCAGCCTCGGCCGCCGCCTGCATCTCCTCGACGTAGCCGGCGAGCTCGTCGAGGTCGGCGTCGGTGAGGCGAGTGACCGCGAGCCGGGCCCCGAGCGATTCGAGCTCGGCCCGGATCTCGAAGGCCTCCAGGAGCTCGGCCGCCGACGGGCGGCGGACGCGAGCTCCACGGAAGGCGGTCGTTTCCACGACCCCGAGCGCCTCGAGATCGCGCAGCGCCTCGCGAACCGGGGCCTGGCTCGTCCCGAGCTCCCGGGCGACCCGGGTCTCGACGATCCGGGCCCCCGGCGGGTAGCGCCCGTCGAGGATCGCCTCGAGGAGGCGCTCCTTCACCTGGGCGCTGAGGACGCTTCGCGAGATCGCGGAATCGCGGGTCATGGAGGCGGGGTCAGTCCTTCATCCCGACGCCGGCCAGGGCCGGTGCCGGTTCAGTCGACGCCTCCAGGATCTCGACGACCCCGGTGCCGCCGTCCACCCGGAGGCGATCGCCGGTCTTGATCCTGGTCGTCGCGACGGACGAGCCGACGACGGCCGGGATGCCGTACTCACGGGCGAGGACGGCCGGGTGCGAAACGGTCCCGCCGGCGTCGGTGACGACGGCGATGATCTTCCCGTACAGGACCTGCCAGGCCGGATTCGTCATCTCGCAGACGAGGATCTCGCCGACCTGGAGGCTGTCGAACTCGGTCTCGGACATGACGACGCGGGCGACGCCCTCGACGACGCCGGGCGAGCCGGCGATGCCCTTGACCACCCCGAACTCCTGCTCCTTGGAGCGGTAGAACTTCTCCGGGAAGCCCCACAGGTTGAGGTACGGGAAGGCGAGCTGGGTGGCGGTGACGGTGCCGACCCAGTCGCGCGGCCGGACCTTCTCGGCGGCCTGTCGCTGGGCTCGTGCCGCGGCGACGATCGCCCGACCGTCGATGCCCGTCGGGTTGCCGACGAACGCCCGCAGCTCGTTGTAGTGGAACTGGATGACGTCGTCCGCGCGGTCGAGGACGCCCATCTCGACGAGCTTCTCGCCGAGGGCGATGAGGACGAGCCGGACGTGGGCATTGGCGCCCTGGTCGATGTAAAAATGATGGTCCGGGGTGAGCGGCGCCATCTTCAGGTTGATCTCGTTCGCCGCTCGCATCTCCTCGAGCGCCTCACCCTCGAGGCCCTGGAGGATCTCGACCGCGGCGGCATCGATGTCGGCCTTGAGCCTGGCGATCGCGGCGGGGTAGTCATAGCCCGAGGCGTACTGGTCGCGGACGAGCTGGATGACCGGGATCATGTCCTCCCGGAAGCTCGGGAACACGAACTCATGGCTCCAGACGGCGTGCCAGCCGAACTCCTTCTGGTACCGGACGACCTTCTCGTCGATGAACCGCCGGCCCCGCTCGGTGGCCTGGAGTCGCGGGACGATCTCGACCGCGGAGGGGCTATCGAAGGCCTTCGCCAGCTCGGCGTCGCCCTTGACCTGCTCCTTCATCTCCCAGAGGGCCCGGATCTTGTCCCAGTTCCGGTCGCTGGCCGAGTTCTGGAGCCGCCCGAGCAGGACCTCGTCGATCTTGCCGTGGGTCTTCTCCATGACCGCCCGCAGGTTGAGGGTCGCGGACAGCTGGGCGAAGTTCAGCATCCAGTGGATCTTCCAGTGGCGGTCGTGCATGTCGATGGCGTCCTCGAGGAGGACCGCCGTGTCGGCCAGGCTGAGCTCGCCCTTCTTGTCGAGCATGCCCTCGATGTAGTCGAAGTTGCGCTGCATCTCGGGCACGAACCGCGTCCGCCACCAGTCGACGAAGTTGTGGCCGTAGACCGGCAGGACGGCGCCGAGGTAGGCACCGATCTTGCCGGCATAGCCGGCGTCATGGGCCTGGGGCACGATCGGGCGGGTCGCCAGGTCGTACTCCTGGGTCGCGATCTCGAGGCCGGCCTCGGCCGGGATCGCCGCCGTGTACAGGTAGCCGTTGATGTTCTTGTAGATCCAGTCCGTCGCGAACGGCGTCCCGAAGCGGCGGAACATGTGGTCGCACGACAGCCACCAACCGCCGATGTCCTCGTACATCGGGCTCAACGGCTTCGGGCAGTGGAGATCGTCGTAGACCCAGAAGAGCAGCTGCTCGGTCTCCGACGTCCAGCCGATCGGGAACGACTCGTCGCCGAGGAACTGGTCCAGGACTTCTTCCTTCAGTGGCACCGGGTGGTCCTCCTTCGTACCTTGCTGTTCGACCGGCGGGCCGGGCTCAGCGCCTCGGCATCCGGCTCGCGGATTCGCCGAGACGACTCACGGGCTCGGCGAACGGACCGGCGCAGCGGTCTTCGCCGTGCGGTCCCTGCCGATCCCGGCCCAGATGATCCCGCCCCCGCCGACCGTCCGCCGACAGCGGGCCAACGTCTGCTCCCCGTTCGGTGCACGTCCTCCTGCATTGCTGTCGGCGGCCATCGCCACCACCTCGACCTCAGGCCACGGACCGGCCTTCAGCTCCCGGATGAGGGTCGCATCGGCGGCCGGATCGTGGATCGGGCCGCCCGGCATCGCGTTCATCGACACGCCGTCGTGCGGGCTGAAGACGGTCAGCGGACCGGGGGTCCGGTTGAGCTTCCGGGCGAGGATTCGCCCGACCTCGGCGCATTCGGCCCCGGTCGTCCGCACGACGACGACCGCGGCGCTGTGGATATCGAGGGTGCGGCCGCGGAACGGCTCGGGGACCGAGTCCTTCGGCCCGAAGTTGTCCCGATCGGGCGCAGCCAGCGGCGCGACCCGCGGCGGGCCAGGTGCTCCTGCGACCGTCGCCACGCGTGCCACCTATGGCCGACGGGAGGAGGCGGCAGCGCGCGCGGGGCACGACGCCGAGGCGCCGCTGCGTCCGATGCGCTCGACCGTGACCGGATCGGTCATGCACGCCTCCAGGGACGCCTCCTGGGAGGGCCGCTGCCCGTGGTTGCGTCGTTACATCGATAATCGATTGTCGATAACAGTAGGCGCGTTCGCGCCCGCAGTCAAGGGATCGCGGCGCGCTTGCCTTAGGACAATCGATGATCGATGATAGCGCGGACGGATCCAAGGAGCGACCTCGCCATGGTGACCACCGCCCTCGATAGCCCCCTCCTCCGGATGGTTCGGGAGACGCCCACCCAGTACTGGAACGACTCGTGCGCGGTCGAGGAGCTGGCCTACGCCGTGGAGCGCGGCGCGACCGGCGCGACCTCCAATCCCAGCATCGTCCTCGAGGTCCTCAAGAAGGATGGGGCGCACTGGCTGCCCCGGGTCCATGAGCTGGGCGCCGCGAACCCGGACTGGTCCGAGCTGGACCTGACCTGGGCGATCGTCGAGGAGATGGCGGCCCGGGGCGCCGCGGTCCTCGAGCCGGTCTTCGTTCGCGCGCGCGGGCTCGCGGGTCGCCTGTCGCTCCAGACGAATCCGGCCAACCACAGAAACGCGGGCCGGATGGTCGAGCAGGCCCTGCGCTTCCACACCCTCGCGCCGAACATGCAGGTCAAGTTCCCGGCCACGGCGGCTGGCATGGTCGCGATCGAGGAGGCCACCGCCCGGGGTGTGAGCAT
>Ga0209641_10004231_pt1 | contig 11877 bp, 15 predicted proteins | sample RifCSP16_1_FD_184022 | JGI IMG/M metagenome (GOLD analysis project Ga0209641, IMG submission 184022) | Soil microbial communities from Rifle, Colorado - Rifle CSP2_sed 16_1 (SPAdes) (version 2) | ecosystem: Environmental > Terrestrial > Deep subsurface > Rock core/Sediment | place: Rifle...
GGGCGCGGCACGCCGCGCCCCTACCGACATCCGGGGCCCACGCGATACCCTCACGGCCTCTCCTCCGTCATGCCGTCCTGCATCCACACGTCGCGCCAGCACAGCAGAAGGCACAGCGCCACCAGGGGCGTGAGCGCCGCGGCCAGCGCGCTTGCCCACCACGCGGGGCGCGTCACGGCGTCTTGGCCCCGCGGCGGACGCCCAGCCGCGCCAGGCCGAACGTGGCCAAATCGAGCGCCACTACCAGCGTCAGTATGAGGGCCAACCGCGCCGCCTCGCCCAGCACGCGCGCGCCCGTTCCCATCAGGCGGAAGGGGAAGGTGGTGAGGAAGACGAGCGCCGTCATGGCGTCTCCCGCAGGATGAACTGCGCTGCGTCCACCACCAGGCGCCAGCCCCCTTGGGTGCAGGTATAGACTTGCGGCTCCGGCTCCATCCCCACGGCGGCCCACATGCCCTGCGTGACGTAGATGCAGTCTGGCAGTTCCACGTACCGCTGCGCCTGTATCGTCTGGTCGCCCACCTGGAGCGTGAGCGGCGTGGCGCCGAGGTAGAGAGGCGCGGGTGTGGGCGCGGGCGTCTCAAGGGCCGCGCGGCTCACCAGGGCCGATTCGGGCAGGCACGTCAGGCTCGTGCTGGTGGCCCAGCAGGTGATGGCGTAGTCCGTGTCGGTCCAGCGGGTAACGACCCGCTCATCAGGCGTGTAACTCCACCCCAGCCAGAAGGCCGCCAGGCCCAGCACGACCGCGGGGAAGACTATCAGGAATGCCAGGGTGGCCTTCGTCACATGGTGGCCCTTGGGTTGTGCGGTCTGTGTCACTACTCCCCCTTCGGCTTCTTGCCAAAGAACGTCTGCCAGTCCGTTACCGCCGCGTCAATCAGGCAGACGAGCCCGACGAAAAACCCCACGAGGCACGCGAACCCCAGCGGCGCGTTGCCCACGTCGTTGAACATGTACTGGCTGAGCCACAGCAGCGCCACCATCGCCCCTACCCACGCGAGGGTTGACACGTCGCCAGCATCTCCTTCCACTGCTCGTTTGAGATGTGCGCCTCGTACCGTGACCGCTCGGAGTAGAAGCGCCCCACCCCCCACCCGACGGTGCTGTACAGCCCCATGCACTGTCGGCAGTGGTGGTACTCCACCCGCTTCAGCCAGCCGAGCCGCTGGACCAGCCGCGTCAACGGGGCCAGCCGCACATACCGGCCCAGCGCCTCCATCGGGACCGTCACGATGGGGATGGAGCAGCGGGGGCAGCGCCCATGAGCGAGCGGCGTGCCCAGCCGGACTCCGCTCACCGCCTCCCGGAGGTTATCTGTCAGGTGCCGTGCGTTCGGCATACCACCCCCTGTTGCCGTCTCGATATGTCCGCCAACCGCGCCGGCTCATCGCCTCCGCCAGGTCGCGCTCCTTGGCGCCCGCCGGCACTATCCCCTCGTTTATCGCCTCCTGCAAGAACGCCCGCACGTGCACCTGCCCCGCCGGCAGGCTGTCCCACCACGACGGCTTGGGCCGCTCGACGCTGGCCCCGTGCTCAAACACCGCCTCCTGCGCCTTCTCCATCTCCTCCGCCATCGGCTCCCAGCCGCGCAGCCTGTCCCCCTGCCACTCCTCGCGGATTATCCGCTCCTGCACCTCATCGGACAGGTAGGCCGAGCCTATCACCTGGTCCGTGTCGTACATCTCAAAGAAGCGCCCGTCGTGGTGCAGCTCGATGGACCAGTCCATGTCCTGCTCCATCGGGGGCCATCGCTTCCAGTAGTGGCGGCCCGTGAACTGGCCCCACCAGTCCCAGAACTTGAGCCGCAGGTGCTTCGGCCCCGCTATCTGCTCCACCTCGGCGAACAGGTCCACCTGGAGCAGCATGTCCTTGTCAATCTGCGACGGGAACTGGGTGGAGAATATCGGCTCGATGCGCCGCTTCCGAATCATCGTGAGGAAGCCGGTGAAGTTGATTGCGTTGGTGTTCATGGAGCGCCGCGACCGCAGGTACTGCTGGATTTCGTCCAGCATGACGTAGAGGTTCCGGGCGTCCGGCGGCAGCCCCGCGATGTACTCCACAATCTGCGGGTGGCACTTGTCCGCGTACGTGACGGCGTAGTCAGCCCAGATGCGGAAGTAGGGCGCCCACCGCTTGTAGCGTTGCGCCATTATGTGACCGTATATCGTCATGGCGAGCGTCTTCCCACAGTTGCGCCGCCCCATGAGGAGCGTGGCCGTGGGGGTGAAGCGCCCCGGACGCGGCGGTATCCGGTAGGGGTTGAGCGATGCCGCATCCCACTGCCTCAGCGGGTCGCACAGCTCGCGCCCCGTGATGGGCACGGTCGTGCTGAGGCTCACCAGGCTGCGTCCGCTGGGCAGCGCGCACAGTTGGGAGCCGCTGCGGGGCAGGCGGGTGAGCGTCACGGCTGCTTCCCGTTCATCCCGACCGACTCCCCTACCCTGTCGCCGAAGCCCATCCGTATGACGGGCCTCTTCGTGAGGATCTCGACGAACTGCCCCATCGCCTTGCCCCCCACGCTGCGCTTGAGCGAGACGTACTGAAAGACCGCCTTGCCCCAGTCCACCTCCCCCTCAATCCCCTCGTCCTCCACCAGGATGCCCAGGATGGCCTTCGCCTCCTCCAGCGTGTTGTCCCCCCGGACCATCCACTGGTTGAGCCGGAGGGGCATGTTGATCGCCTCCTCCGCCGGGTCGCGGCTCTTGCCCGCGTTCACCTGGAGGCCGTCATCTCCCTGGCCCGGCACGCCCTTGCCGCCCGGGTTGGGGTCCTTCCCGTTGATTGACCGCTCTGTCCCTACCTCTTCTTCATCTACCATCTCACTGCCCCTTCGCCGCGACGCTCACTATCCACGCCATCAGCCCCATCGCAAACGCGAAGAGGAGGATGGCCCCTACTTTGACCAGCGCGCCCTTCTCTGAATCACCCATGAAGAGCCGCCTCACATGTGGCTGCTCCGACACGCGCTTCATAAATCCGGAGCGTATGACCATCGGTTTCAGCGCCATGAGCCGCTCCCCCTTGTCGTTGGTCAGCGCCTCCCCCTTGTCGTTGGTCAGCGGCGCCTCGCCATAGTCCTGGAGCAGCGGGCGGGGGAACACCGGCTCCAGCTCCTCCCCCTCTTCCCTCCGGTGCAACCGGAAGACCCACAGGGGCCTGAGCGATACCGACCGCATCCACCACCACCCCGCCCCCAGCCCCACCACACCCCCCACGATGGCCGGCCCCCACGGCGATGACAGGCTCCCGAACAACACCATCACCATCCCCACGGCGTAGCACGGCACAAATCCCATCGTGGCGCAGATGGCGGGGAGGAGGAAGCGTCCCCAGGGCTTGCGCTTCGTATAGCGCGCCCTGATGTCCTGCCGTACCAGCTCCCGCCTGGGCGCCAGCACGAGGGAGTAGCCCGGAGTCCACAGGTCGTGGATGATGAGGCACTCCTCATACCCGCGCAGCGCCCTCTCTACTGTATCGCGGGACGGCCTCCTGGCCAGCAGGTCCCTCATCCGGCGCAACCGCGGCAGCGCCGCCACCACCCCAATGGCGTAGAGCAGCCCCGCCCCCTTCGCCTTCCCCTCATCCCCTCCCAGGCGCGGCGCCAGCATGACAATCGCCATCACAATAGCAAAGACCGCCGCGATGATGGCCGCGACAAACGCGATACGGGTGAACGTCTCATTCTGCACCCGCCGCTGCGCCTCTTTCTGCGCCGTGGCCATCCGCGAAATCTGCTTGATGACGCTCGCCTCCCGCCGCGCCGCCTCGTTGTCCAGATCGGCCTCATACCGGATGGGGGTGAAGTCGTTGTGCCCCACCACGATGAACCGCCGGCCCTCGCTGAACACCGGCGGCTGCAAGGCCACACTGAAGGCGGGCGGCGGCTCCTCGCCCTCCACCGTCTGTGGGACGTGGGGAGGCAACCACTCCACCCGGACCGGCTCGTGCCAGGGGAACACATCGTTCCGCGATATGGTCACGAGCTTCCCCCCCTCTCCACGCAGCTCCACCGACTTGTCCCGCAGCTCCGCCCGCACTTCCTGCCGGGTCCCCGTGGGGTTGAGCACTATCGCCCTTATCTCGTCCGTACCCATTCCGTCTCCCAATAGGATCGCTGTATCACCTGGAGGCCCTCCCGCTCCACCGGCTTCCCCTCCTTGTCCATAAGGGGCCGGGCGTTCAGCGGCCACCGGCCACGTTTGTCCAGGTCCAGGACGTACCCTCCCCGCACATCCAGCCGCCCCTCCGCCTTCAACATCACCAGGTGGAGGATACGCAGCATGTACTCGCCGCCAGGCCGTCGTTTTGTGCCGGGGGCAAACCATATGCGACCGTTGCTCTCTACTGGGTTGTTCACCATCCGGATGAGCTGCCGGTCGCTCACTCCCAAAAAGCGCCTCGCCCTGTCCACCTCACGCTTCGTCACCTCATGGGAGGCATAGACGGAACTGGGGCCGGCTGTGCGCCGTTCGGTGTGGATGTGGCGGAGAAATCGTCCAACGGAGTCAGAAGGAGGGGCTGGTCTATCTGCGGCTACCATCGCACCTTACTATATGAGTAAGCAGGGGGGGCCGTCAATACGTTTCGCGGTACGAGGCCGCTTTACTATTTGGTAAGGTGGTGTTTTCATATCCACATGAAGGTCGCCACAGCACTTGGCCTCATTCTGGCCCTCGCGCTGGGGTCCCTGGCTGTTTTACAGGTGTCGGACCTCCAGGACCTGCTGGAGGGCGCGGGCAACAACGTCGGCCTCCTTTCCCAGAACATCACCTCCATCGTCGTCATCGTCCTCGGCCTCATAGGCGGGGGCACGCTCATCGCATTCTTCGCCTGGGCGTTTGCCCACAACCGTCAGTAGGGCACATACGGGCTGCGCGCGCGCCCGCTTGTGGATTTGGCACGAAAGGAGGTGTAACCGTGGGAAGGAACATCACCGTCATCTTCGGCGGCCTCGTGACGATGCTCATTGGCCTCATCGTCCTCGGTATCGTGGTGGACACGGCTGAGGACACGGGCGCCAAGGCGAACATCGGCTCCTTTACCGGAGTGCGAAGCGTCAACGACCTGGCGCCGCTCGTATTCGCCATCGCCGTCATCGTCGTTGGCCTGGTCGCCATGGGGCTGGGTGGAGCGGGTATCGCGGGCTATGGGCCCCTGAAGCAGAGAGGCTAATCCGGTCACCTCATAGAGGGGCCAGCGATGGCCCCCAGACAGTGTGTGGCACACTGGCCCCTCAAAGGATTCTCACTACGTGAGGGTTGATACCGCCAGGCAACTCACTACACACGTCAGCTCCATCCCCCAGCCGATAAGTTGGGCTTTGCGGCGCCCCTGGGCCGTCATCCTCGCCCTCACCGCCTCCGCCCTCCTCATCCGTACCTACTTCGTGGTAAACCATGCGGGCTACTGGGGTGTGGACGGAGGCGCCTACCTCCTCTCCGCCCGGTGGGTCCAGGGCATCGAGTCCACCCACACGGACTTCATCCGCCCGTGGCTCGCCCCCGGCTGGCTCCTCGTGCCGCTCATCAGGGCGTTTGGCCCCGATGGGGCGCTCAAGGCGTTCGCCGTCCTCACCACTCTCCCCTTCCTCCTGCCCCTCTGGCTCCTCTGCCGCCAGTTCCTCTCCCCCTGGCAGACCGTCTTCGTCATCTTCGCCGTCCTGACCGACTGGATGCTGGCCGAGATGTTCACCGCCGGCTCTCTCCCCCTCCTCGCCTTCGCCCCCACCCTCCTGGCCGCGTGGTGCATCTGGCGTCTGGCCCACCACTCGACCTGGCGGCTCTCGCTCACCTTGGCCGTCAGCCTGGCCCTCATCCCCTACGTCAACCAGACCTCCGCGGGCATCGCGCTCTCCTTCTTCCCCCTCTACACCCTGGCCGTGCTGGTCGTGACGCGCCGCCTCTCCCTGGTGCGGCGCCTCGCGCTGCCCGTGCTGGGCGCGGCGCTCCTCGCCCTCCCCGCGTGGCCCTTCTACCGCGACGTGGGGATCCAGTCGGACATGCTGCGCTATCCCGGCCCCCTCGTGACGTTCTACACCGTGGACAACGCCGCGTGGATATACGCCCTCACGCTCCTCCCCTTCGCCCTCCTCTCCATCTGGCGCGGTAGCGGGCTTGTGCGCGCGCTGGGCCTCGTGCTGCTCATCATGGCGCCCGTATCGTGTCTGGTGAGCTACTCCGAGAGCCTGATGAACATCTTCTACCGCCTCCGCTACATGCAGATGCTCCTCTTCTGGCCCCTCGCCGCCTACTGGGGCGCGCGCTTTTTCAGCCAACCCGACTGGCGCTGGCTCCGCGCGCCCGTGGTGGGGGCGCTGCTCCTGCTCCTCCCGCTCGGCTGGCTCTACCAGATGCAGGTGGAGAGCAAGCTGGGCCGGATGGTGAGCCCCGACAGCGCCGCCGCCCTCGATTGGCTTCAGCGGCAACCCCACGATGGCGCCATCGGCACCAACTCCTACTCCCTCTCTCTCTACGTTGCCGCGCTGACGCAACGCCGCTCCCCCTGGGTGCAGATTTACTCGCCGCCCAAGGCATACGTCTCGCAGCACAACGACATGGTGTGCCTCGTGGGGTGGCGACCCGGGTGTGACGTTGCCGCCGCCGATAGGCGCCTGGGCCTCTCCTACCTCCTGGTGGAGCGGCTCTGGCCCACGCGCGAGATGGAGGTGGCGCGGGTGGTGCCGGACCTCACCCCCGTCTATGACCTGCTCCAGTACACCTCCCCCTGGGGCGATGACCAGTTGGGCAAGGTGTGGGACGCCCCCATGGAGCAGCCTCTCTACCCCTGGGCCGTAACCGACCGTAACGCCACGTGGCTCACCCCCGTCTGGCGCCAGGGCACGGTGCAGATATGGCGCATCGAACATGCGGAGGCGCTACAGTGAACCGGTTTGTCGCCGTCATCATCCTGGGTCTCCTGGGCGTCGCTGGCGCCACAGGCGCCAGCGACGCCACCTACCGTGGGCAAATCACCACCGTGCAGGGTGGCGCGGGTGTGGCAGACGTGACGTATCAGTGCATGAAGCGGGCAGACAATAGCTATGGCTGGGTGCAGGCGTGGACTGCGCCATGACATCAATGGCTGGGGCAGGTGAGTGGAACGCACGCTCGGCACTACATGCATAGCAACTGGACGCCTCACGCTCTCCCCGGCGTGGGCGCTCACCCTGGGCCTGTTGGCATTGGTTCTGCTCCGCCTCACCCTGCTGGACGACTACCTGGCCTACTCCGGCGATATGGCCTCCTACCTTATGACCCGCAACTACCTCCTGGGCGCCGATCCCACGGGCTATATGGAGGCCCACTGGCGCCCGCCCATTGTGGGTGCGCTGCTCGTGCCCCTCACCTGGGCCTTCGGCGACCTGCTAGGGAGCAAGCTGCTGGCGCTGCTGTCCTCCGTGGTGGTGGCGGGGGGGTTCTACGCCTTCGCCCGCATATGGCTCCGCCCCTGGTGGGCTGTTGCGGCCGCCTGGGCCTTTGCCCTTCACCCCATGGTGGCGGACTACACGGTAGGGGGCTATCTCCCGCTTTTGGCCCTGGCCCTCACGCTGCTGGCGCTCCGCTGGCTCCACGATGCGCTCCACAGGCAGAGGCCCCTCTGGCTACCGGCCATCGCGGTCTTCCTCCTGGTGGGGCTGAACCAGACGGCCCCGCCCATCTGGGCGCTGGCCGCGCTCCTGATGGTGGCGGAGACGCCCGGCGCCCGCCGGCGCGGGCTGCTGGCCCTTGGCCTCGCCGTGCTGGTGTCGCTCGCCTGGTACTACCCGTTCTACTCCAATGGCGTCCCGCTTAGCGGCAGCCCCATGACTTCCCCCAACATGGGTCTGCTGGTCCCGCAGGTCAGTCCCACCCGCTTGCTGAATGGCCTCATCGGCGTGGGGGCCATCGCGTTGATGCCCGTCCAGCTCCGCTACCGCGCACTGCCGGCTGGCCTCTTCCTCGCCACATCCCTCATGGGGGCGGCGGACATCGCCCTCAACAACGTCCTGGCTCGTACAGGCCAGATGGTGGTGGTGTACGGAGTGGTGGGGGTGGCGGTGGCCCTCCAGGGGTGGAGCGACAGGCTGCGCCTCTCCTGGCCTCGCACGGTCCAGGGGGCCGGCCTAGCGGGCCTGGCCCTCATGGCGCTGTTTCTCTCGTCCCTCGCGTGGTCTCACCAGTTCCACTTCTACGCCACGCGCGGCGACACCCTCACCCCCGATAGGCTCGCCACCGTGCGCTGGATAGGCGACAGCACTCCCTGGACCGCCCGGGTCTATGCGCATCCCAGAGGCTTGGGCTACTACATCGGCGGCCTCGCCCCCCGCGCGTGGGACGCCCCCTTCCCTGTGCCGCTGGTGGGGCGCGAGGCGCAGCACGCCGCCTACCGCTGCGCCCTCGGGTGGGACGCCGGCTGCAACCCCTACAGCCTGCGCGATGACTACGGCGTGGACTACATCGCCCTGGACGAGAGTGCGTGGGAACAGATAGCCGATACGCCCGCTGACGGCTGGCCCCGAACGGCGACATCGCCGTGGCTCCGCCTAGAGCATGAGGAGGGGCCCGTGAAAGTGTATGGCTGGCAATGATGGCAACAGGGGCATACGATGTGCGCGCCGAGGCCACGAGCTGGTGGTGGTGGTGCCGCCGTCGCCTGGTGCAGCGCCTCCTGGACCACCATGTGCGCGGCAACCGCCTGCACATCCTCGATGTGGGTTGCGGGGCGGGCGGCGCCTTCTCCCTCCTGCAACGATACGGCAGCGTTGCTGGTCTGGACAGTGACCGTCAGGCCGTAAGGCTGGCCCGCCGGACGGGGCGGCCCGTTCTCCAAGGCGACATCACCCAACCTGGTGACCTGTTTCCACTAGGCAGTTTTGACCTCATTACCGCCCTGGACCTGCTGGAGCATATTCAGCACGACACCCTGGCGCTCTGGCGCATGTGGCGGCTCCTGGCGCCCGGCGGGCTGCTCCTCCTGACGGTGCCCGCCATGCCCTCACTGTGGAGCCCTCACGATGTCCGGCTGGGGCACGTCCGGCGTTATACGGCTGCCGGCCTGGCCTTGAGCGTGGAGACCGCTGGGTTTACGCTTGCCTTTCTGTCTCACTACGGCATCTCGGTCCTGCCGCTGCAATACCTGGTGCGTCGCAGGCTGCCCAGCGTCAACGGAGGTCCGCTCCCCGGCCCCCTCGACTGGGCATTGCGGTCCCTCGTGTCACTGGAGATACTCGCTTTGCCGGCGCTGCGGGCGCCCATAGGCCCCACGCTTGTTGCCGTGGCGCGTAAGGAGGCATAATGCCTAGCAAACCGCGCGACACCGAAGTAGACGCCTATATCTTTATCAAAGAGAGCCTGAAGACTCTAGGCTGGGATACCCGCAATCCGTCCAGGGTCTCTTCCGGTCAAGTGTGGACGCAGACGGAGTGTCTTCATGAGCCTGAGATTCGTAAGCTACTTGGGGCAAAGCACCCAGAGAACATCGTCAAGGTTTCCCACAAAGTCCTTTGGGTAATAGAGGCCAAGCGCTCGCACAGTGAACTCGCTGACGCCTTGAAGGACGCTGAAGGTCGCGTTAGAGCACTTAACCAGGGTGGACAGTTTCAAGTTAGGTTTATCTCTGGGGTAGCTGGCAACAGCCTCGATTCCTTCCTCATTAGGAACCGCTTTGTCACGGACGCTGGTGAGTTTCTACCAATCACGTTGAACAAGGCAGAGACAACGGCCCTGCTCAACCCTGCGCAGGCCAGCATGGTCTTGGCATCCAGCAAGCCGGACATCTCGAATCCGCAGATTGACGAAAAGCTCTTCATTTCGAGGGCCGAGAGGATTAATGAGATTCTGCACCTTGGTGCAGTTAATCCTCACAAACGGGCTGGCGTAATGGCCGCGCTGCTTCTTTCCATGCTGAGCTCGACGCCCCCCAACATTGAAGAACGAAACCCGACGGCTCTCATCGGGGACATCAACGCCCGTCTGAAGGGCGTCCTTGAGCGACAAGAGAAGCCAGAGTTTTACGAGTACATCAGGATTGAGCCGCCGACCGCACAAGACAACCATGTGAAATTTCGCATGGCTTTGGTGAACAGTCTTCAGGAGCTTAACAACCTCAACATCCGTTCTGCCATGAATACGGGGGTCGATTGGCTCGGAGCCTTCTACGAGGTTTTCCTGAAGTACGCAAACTGGGCGCAGGACTTGGGCATCGTCCTAACCCCACGACATGTTCCGCGATGGGTCGCTGATGTAATGAACGTCCAAGTCAACGACATCATATATGACCCTACGTGCGGAACTGGTGGTTTCCTCGTAGCGGCTTTTGACAGCATGAAGGCTCGTGCCAATCCGCAGCAACTCGACAGGTTCAAACAGAACGCACTCTTTGGGGTAGAACAGGATTCAGGGATCGCGTCTCTTGCTGTTGTCAACATGATATTCCGTGGTGATGGGAAGAATAACATCAGAGAGGGTAACTGCTTCGCGCAGTTTTTGGAGCCGTGGAGCAACAATGGTGTCCCTACCGCGCGGTATGTGCCTGAACAGTCGAAGAAGCCACCAGTGACCAAAGTGATGATGAACCCGCCGTTTGCTCTGAAGAGTAGCAGCGATAAGGAGTTCAAGTTTCTAGACCAGGCGCTTGCCCAGATGGAGGATGGCGGCACACTGTTCTCAGTGTTACCTTATGCCGCGATGGTGAAACCGGGGGTTTATCTCACGTGGCGCAGAGAGAGTCTCCTTAAGTCTCATACACTCCTTGCTGTGGTCACGTTGCCCCCTGACGTATTCTATCCCGTAGGCGTGACAACTGTAGGCATCTTCGTTCGGAAAGGGACGCCACACCCTAAAGAGCAGCCGGTGTTATGGATACGGGCAATAAATGACGGCCTCTGGAAAAGTAAAGGGAAAAGATTGCCGAATGACCGGATGCCTGATGACCTAGGCCGAGTCAGAACATTGACAAAGGCTTTCCTTGGTGACCCCCAGTATCCAGCTCCCAACATCCAACAGTTCCAGAAGGCCGCACCGATTGACTTTAGTGACAAGATGTTTGAATTAGTTCCAGAGGTCTATCTGGACCAGGCGGCGCCTACAGAAACAGAAGTGGTGCATGACGTGGGTGAGAGCATCCGCTGTACGTTCGCCTATCTTGTGAAGATAAACAAGGCAGTAATCCGTCCAAGTCTAATGGAGCGGTCGGCAGTCATATATCTACCGCCACACCATTGGCAGAGCTTCAGGGCAGAGGCCCTATTCACCCTCAACCGTGGACACTTCCACTCGATTGCGAACTTGGACCCAGGCCCCAACATAACCATCTCCCGCGTCAGCACGGATAACGGGATGGTTGGATTCTATGAAAAGCCAGACGACGCAGTGATACTTGCCGCAAAGACCCTGACCGTATCAACGGTGACGGGAGATGCCTTTGTCCAACCTCAGCCCTTCATTGCCACTGACAACGTGGTGCTCTGCACTCCAAAGGCTCCTCATGCGCCGATGTGTCTCACCTCTCTCTACTTCATTGCAGCTATGCTGAACCGTGTAAGGTGGCGCTACTCCTATGGTCGGCAATGCTACAAGTCGAAGTTCGCCCAAACTGATGTTGTGCTTCCGGTCAAAGGGGACAACAGTCTGGATGAGAACTACATGGGAGCAATAGTCGAGAACGCACAGTTTTGGCCGTTAGTTGAAACAGCCCATGCGTGAGTGGCGCAACTCGCCATTCTGTGGGGCACAGTTTCCGCTCACTTTTGAGGCAACTCACAGACTTTTGGGGCAGACGGCCCTTTTAAGGCAAAGCCCAATGATGGCAACAGGGGCATACGATGTGCGCGCCGAGGCCACGAGCTGGTGGTGGTGGTGCCGCCGTCGCCTGGTGCAGCGCCTCCTGGACCACCATGTG
>Ga0209641_10004237_pt1 | contig 11863 bp, 10 predicted proteins | sample RifCSP16_1_FD_184022 | JGI IMG/M metagenome (GOLD analysis project Ga0209641, IMG submission 184022) | Soil microbial communities from Rifle, Colorado - Rifle CSP2_sed 16_1 (SPAdes) (version 2) | ecosystem: Environmental > Terrestrial > Deep subsurface > Rock core/Sediment | place: Rifle...
GATGCGTTGGATCTACGTACAGCCTGTTGACATAGGAACTGACAATGCCCGGTAAGCGAAATTTGTAAGTAGTGTCGTCTTTTTCTGTTCGTTTTTCGAAACGAGATTCCAGGCCAAAAGTTTTATTAAGAAGAATGAGGAGGCAGGAGATGGAAAATAAAGAGAGGAATGTAATCAGTAAATATCTGGACGTAAATTTTGATTTCATGCACGGATCCTTTTGGTTAAAAATCATATTGTCAAAATTGACCACAAAAAATATAAATCATCTTCAATACCCGCTTCTATATAAGAAAAAGGGAATTTCCCGCAGCCTTTTCAAAATAATCGCTGCGGCCTGTTTTTTTATTATTACTAAGTATAAAAAGATAAGAAATATTTATCAAGAAAATAGTCAGTTTACAATCTACCCGGTATAATCTTTCCCATAATGACTGCTTCCCTTGCCCCTGTGGCGTTGGGAATATTGTTGGGATTGCCGAAAATTGTCTCATTGGCCAGGATGGCAAAGGCAAGGGCTTCTTTGGCATTGGGTGAGATGCCGAATTTGTTGATGGTATGTATCTGAATTGATGGTTCGAGATATTGTCTAAGGAATTTTATAAGGTTATCATTGTGGCTTCCGCCTCCTGAGAGTATTATCTCGGGCAGAGGATGTTTGGGTAAAATCCAGTGTTTGTAGCTATCTGCAATGCTGCGTGCCGTAAAGGCCGTAACCGTTGCCAGAATATCCAGGTCTTTGATTCCGGAATGTGTGCCATCTTTGTAAAGGTTGTCAGCAAAAGATATCCCAAACTCCTCGCGTCCTGTGGTCTTTGGCGGTGGTTTTGATAGATAAGGGTGTGCAAGGAGTGAAGACAGAATGGCATCATTAACACTTCCTCTTGCTGCGAGTTTGCCACCTTCATCAAAGTGTTGCGTAGTGTTTGTGACAAGCTCGGTAATGCGGTCAATTATCATGTTGCCAGGGCCGGTGTCGAAGGCGATAACGTCGTTAATACTACAGTTTTTTGGCAGTATGGTGACATTGGCAATTCCTCCGATATTTTGTAAGGCGCGTCCCTTCTCTTTGTCTCTAAAGAGGAGGAAATCCACATAAGGCACGAGTGGCGCTCCCTGCCCTCCTGCCGCCATATCTCTTGGCCGGAAGTCAGCTACTGTCGTAACGCCTGTTTCCTGGGCAATGACGGAAGGTTCACCAATTTGAAGTGTAGACCGAATGTGTGGTAAATCCCACGGTTCTTTTTTAAAAGCGTCTATGTCTACAGTGTTGCTATTGGACTCATTACTTCTGACTCCTGTCTTGCTAATAGTTTCTGGATTGGGTATATGATAGATAGTCTGTCCGTGGGAGCCAATGAGGTCGATATCCTGGATGGCAATCTGCGCCTTGTTTGCAATGGATGTAGCCGCATTTGCAAATAGCTTTCCGAGGTGAAAGTTTAGCTGGCAGACCTTATCAACCGTGCCCGTTTCAGGATTACAGGTATCGAGGATGGCCGTACGTGTGGTTTCGTCATAAGGATAGGTTTCTGAAACAAGGACGTTTATTCTTGTATGTAAGCCGTTTCCAGAGATTTCCACAAGGCAGGCGTCTATACCATCTGCTGATGTTCCCGACATGAGGCCAATGACCTTTTTGGGATTTTTGTGCTGTAGCCGCAGGAGTTCATTTAGCATTTTTCAAGTTAGAAAGTCCCCTCTTGGGAGGGGATTTAGGGGTGGGTAAGGCGGTAATTCGTGAAATGTTCACTGAGATTGCACGACCCTTGTCCTCGTGAAAACGGGGAAAGGAACCCACCCCTAACCCCTCCCAAGAGGGGAATAATCCATGCCACCCTGTAATCAGCATAAATAAAATGAAAATTCCTATACAATTAAATTAACCACGGATAAACACTGATTTAACATTGAAATTTTGTGCTTACTCAATATTAAATGATTATGGATCTAATGGTGTGGACTGGACTTGCTTTTATAGATTTCAGCCTCTCGGTCTGCGTCGCCAAGCATTCCCTTGGAACGATATACTTCTTCCAGTACCTTGTGTACATCAACAAATTCAGGGTCAACCTCAAGCGTCTTTTTGAGAGATGCCTCTGCATTATCAAGGTCTCCCTTTTCTTTATATGCCAGTCCAATTGTGTAGTGAAAGTTTGCCATGTCTGGGCGCACGATTAATGCCTTTTGCCAAACGGAAATAGCATCGTCGAATTTGTTGATTTTTGTATAGGCGATGCCCAGATTATAATAAATCTCTGTCTTTTGTGGGTTAATTTCCAATGCCTTCGTCCATTCTGCAATAGCCTCGTTGAATTGTGCCTTTTTTGCATAGAGGATGCCCAGATTGTATCGCGAATTTACAAGACCTGGATTTATTTCAAGGGCCTTATTAAAGGACTTGACCGCATCTTCCTCCTGCTTCTTATGGATGTAAACAAGCCCCAATCCTTCGTATGCCTCTGCATAATGAGGGTTAATATCGATGGCTTTTTTGAAAACAGAAACGGCTTCGTCAGATTTCCCTTTTTTGTTAAGTATAGCACCCTGCCCCACCAGAGATTCTATCATCGTAGGGTTAAACTCCGATGCCTTTTTGTAAGCAGCCAGGGATTCATCGAACATACCCTTTTCGTCGTAAAGCAAACCTAAACTATAATGGATTTTTGCATCGGTTGGATTGGATTCCAGCAGTTTCTTGTTTTTTTCAATCTCTTCGTCTACCATTGATTTTTTATGAACTGAGGGGGCGTCGCCTTCAAACTTGGCGGAAGCGCCAAGTTGAATTGTGGATTGTGTGCCGGATTCTTTCTTCCCGCACCCAATGTTATAGCATGAGAAAAGCAATACGCTAGAGACCACGAAAGAAGTGTATCTTTTAAAATATGGCATAAAAATCCTTTTCTTTTATGAAGATGTTTTATAGATTATGTTTAGTAGGATTTATTATATAGTGTAATGGCCATTCGTCAATCTGAAACTATGGATCAGCATATAAAACAATCTCGTAAGCAGAATCAGGGTCTTACCCGTGCGATGAGTTTTTTTGATGTGATCTGTTTGGGGATTAATAGCGTGGTTGGTGCGGGTATTTTTTTGTTGCCAGGGCAACTGTGCAGTTTGGCCGGCGATGCGGCACTGTGGCTATTCCCTCTGTGCGGAGTCCTTTGTTTCATTATTTCCCTGTGTTTTGCAGAGATGGGGGGGATGTATAACAAGACAGGCGGCGCATACCTGTATGCCAGGGAGGCATTCGGGCCGTTTGCGGGTTTTTTGGTGGGCTGGATGATGTGGCTTTCGTCTGTCATTGGTTGGGCCTCGGTTGCAAGCGGTTTTGGGCTTTATTTAGATTATTTTCTGCCAACAGCAAATGGATGGTTAAGCAAGACGATTATTACGATTCTGATAGTAGGATTAAGCGCCATCAATTTTTTTGGCGTTAAACCGGGGGCAAGGACGATCAATTTTTTTACCATAGGCAAACTCTTGTCTTTGCTTATTTTCATTAGTGTGGGATTCTTTTTATTAAAGAAACAAAATTTAGTTGCGTTTCACGATGGTGGAAATTTTAACGCAGCGGCCATTATGGCGCTGTATGCCTATACAGGATTCGAATTTGTCGTGGTGCCTGCCGAAGAGATGCGACATCCGCAAAGGGACATTCCGCGCGTACTGTTATTTGTGCTGCTGCTTGCAACCGGTTTATATATCGTTATTCAGATTGTCGCTACAGGGACGTTTCCCGGTCTTGCCACATCTGATAAACCGCTGGCTGATGCGGCACGATATTTTATGGGGGCGGCAGGTGGTGTGATTATTGGTGCAGGGGCATTGCTCTCTATTGGAGGCATTAATGCAGGCATTGCCCTGACAAGTCCGCGCAGTCTCTATGTACTTTCAGCCGATGGATTCTTTCCTAAAATATTTTCTAAAATACATCCCCAATATCATACCCCATATTTGGCTATCATAGTCAACACGGCCTTGACGCTTTTATTAAGCCTGACAGGTAGTTTCAAATATCTGGTTGCAGCCAGTGTTATGGTAAGTATTCTCCAGTATATTCCTACCTGTCTGGCCGTCGTTGTACTGAGAAGATACAAGCCTGAGTTGGAGAGGAATTACAGGATACCCGGTGGGTACTGTATTCCCATTTTGGCGTTGGTGATTTGTGGCTGGTTGATATGTCACGTAGAACTGAAGGTAATAACGGCAACCGCAGTAGCAATCATTGTGTCATTGCCATTTTATTTTAAGCGGAGGTAATGTATAAAATTCAATAGTGTCCAACTGAATTGTGCACGCAGTGCGTTCACAATTTCAACATCACCTTCTAACGATGCAATAGCTAAAGCAGGCCGTCTTCATCATAAATTTCACCCACGACTTCTTCTAAAATATCTTCTAATGTTTACTATTATCCATTCCATTGTATGATTTGATTAATGCTTCCCTTCCTTCATCAGGATCAAGGTAATACTAACCACGGTTCCATGGTCATCAAATAACTTTGTCATTCTGGCGTTGATGGAAACAGGTGTCTGGGTGTTTGCCTGTAATATTTGGAAATCAGTTGTTTTCTCACGGGTAGTCATGAGGGTGCCTACAGGAATAGATACGTTCATGCGGGACAGATGAGTCTGGAGGTCTATGTTTGCGGTATCCGTTTCATGGATAGTCAGGAGTTCTTTTGCTGTTTGGTTTATATGCGTAATTTTCCATTGCCCATCGGTAACAACCACGCCTTCCTCCAGCCCTGATAAGATCGATTCGAGGACGTTTGTTTCTTCCTCCTTTGCAGGTATTTGTCTCATACGCAGCAGCGATTTTACCCTGGCAAGGAGTTCGGTTTTATTGAAGGGTTTACTGATAAAATCGTCAGCGCCTGCATCAATGCCCTTGATCCGATCATCCATTTCATGCAGTGCGGTAATCATTACAATCGGTATGCTTTTTGTCGTTCCATTTGCCCGTAGCTTCTGGCATACCTCATAGCCTGTGAGTTTGGGCATCATGATATCCAGTAATATTAAGTCGGGATTTTCTGACTTAGCTTTTTCCAGCGCTTCTTCACCGTCGTAAGCCTCGACCACATCAAATCCAGACGCGGTCAGGATAACCCGGAGTAATTTCACATTTTGTTTGATATCGTCCGCTACTAATATTTTAGACTTGGTCATGTTTTTTTAATATATTTTTCTACGATGAGCGGCAGTTCCTGTGTATTGATGGGCTTGCTGACGTAGGCATCGCAACCGGTATCCAGAATTTTTTGCTCGTCTCCCTTCATGGCATAAGCGGTCACTGCGATAATGGGGATGTCCTTAGTAACTACGCTTGCCTTGATTTGCTTTATCAGGGTAAGTCCGTCTATGCCCGGAAGCTGGATGTCCATAAGGATAATATCCGGTTTTTGATTTTTTAAGAGGTTTAATGCCTCCTCGCCGGTGGTTGCCTCGATTATATTGTATCCCTTTGCCTTGAGCACCACGCGCATCAATTTCCTGTTTTTTTCGTTGTCCTCAACGACCATTACGTTTTTGTCAGACATATTTGTTTTTCCTTCAACAAAATAAGATTAATTACTATATGAGCAACCACAGAAACGCCTGGACACAGAGTAAGATTAAAAATACTAATTTCAAAAAACTAAACTGATACAAATTTATCGTGTATTGTACCTCTGTATTTATTTTTTTCATGTGGTTTCTTTTTTAACACGCAACTGTTCTATTTTTTTAATTGCCTTAAGGAGGTCTTCCTTTGTGTGTGTGCCCTTTTGCACAATGGCTAAAATATTTCCATTTAATTCTTCTTTTTCCTTGGGTGTGATATCTTTTGCGGAACAGATAATGATGGGGATACTCTTTGCCGTTGGATGGGTTCTGAGTTTTTCGATAACATCAAACCCACTGATTTCCGGCATCATAAGGTCAAGAATGATGATGTCCGGATTGCTATTCATTGCAAGATTGATCCCTGCCTTTCCACTGTATGCCTTGAGCACCTCAAAGCCTGCATTTTCCAGGATGGCGCTCATATATTTAACAGCCTTTTCATCATCGTCAACGACCAGTATTTTCATAAGTTTGCCCTTATCCTTTTCTGCGGGAATGCAGGCATTTACGGTATTAATGAGTTTTATTCTATCGACGGGTTTTATTAAATATTCGGCCGCGCCCAGGCTGAACCCGAGGTCTTTATTATCAACGATTGACACAATAATTACCGGAATGTCCGCAGTGTCCTGCGAATTTTTTAATTCTGAAAGAACGTCCCATCCGTCTTTCTTTGGCAGCATAATATCAAGGGTAATCAGGAACGGATGGAATTCCTTTGCCTTTTTAATGGCCTCTTCGCCATCCACAGCCACGATGACATTATAGCCTGCATTCGTTAAATACAGAGTAATAAGATCGGTTGCCATACGATCATCCTCGACAACCATGATTGTCTTCGCCTCCTTTTCTCCCGTGGCCGGAATTTGGCGTGGTTTGGCTTCAATCTCTTTTGGCTTTGTTTTCCTCAATTGAGCTTTCAGGGGCAATGCAAAATAAAATATACTCCCCTTCTCGTATTCACTTTCAAACCGGATATTTCCCCCATGCATCTCGACAATCCTTTTGGTCAGGGCAAGACCCAGCCCCGTTCCTTCGTATTTTCTGGCAAAAGAACTATCAGCCTGCCAGAATTCTTTAAACACTTTTTCCTGGTCATCGGGTTTCATCCCAATTCCTGTGTCCGATACCGAGACCTGCAGCATATCATCCATGATGCCGGCATCTACGTTAATGTGTCCATTTTCCGGAGTAAACTTAATGGCGTTCGAAAGCAGGTTATATAAGATTTGTTTGAATTTGACACGATCTGCCTCAATATCGCCTACCTCCGTCAATATCGTGGTCTTTAATTCAAGATGCTTTTTATTGGCAAGTCCTTTTAATATAGTATGCACATCCTCGATGGCATCATGCACGGGAAAAATCTCGTACTGAAGCTCCATTCTTCCTGCCTCAACCTTGGACAAATCCAGTATGTCGTTGATCATTTGAAGGAGATGAAGCCCGCTGCCGTGGATGTCATTGACAAAGTCCAACTGCTCATCATTCAGATCACCGGAAATTTTGTCCCGCAGTACCTCAGCAAAGCCGATTATGGCGTTTAGCGGTGTGCGCAATTCGTGCGACATATTAGCCATAAATTCCGATTTCATCTTGTTGGCTCGTTCTAAAGCCAGGACGGCCTTCTGTAGATGGGCAGTCTTTTCTGCAATCTGTAGCTCCAGACTGGCATACGTTGACTGCAACTTGACGGACAGGTCATTAAACGCCCTGCCGAGTTTTCCCACCTCATCTTTGGACACTACATCCACCTTCGTCGTAAGGTCACCGGTATTTTTAATAGAGGTAACAGTAGTCGTCAATTTCTCAATCGGTTTCATAAATTTCCCTGTTGTCAGGAAAATAATAGTCACGATTAACACGATACTGATGGAACCGACGGTAATAAAAAAGATAAAGTTTGCTGCAAAACGTTGTTCGGCAATTTCCTTTGGTATAACAACGCTGATTGCCCCTCGTAATTCGCCTACTTTATAATCGTAACCGGCATCGTAATTATTTCGAATAAATTCTGGGGACTGTTCTTTTGCCCCGTGGCAAAGTAGACATTCTTCTTTTACATATAAGGCATAAAGATAACGCTCGACCCTTTTCCCCTCTATGATGTCATCACCCCAGTATTCCGCAAGGTTGTGGTCTTCCTCCATTTTTCTGAGCACCATTTCTTCAAAGGGATCAGGTTTATTGAATAAATTGCGATACCTAACACTGGTCTGCTTAATAATATAACCAGTTTTTTCTGCAAATTTTACTCCGATTGCATGACCAGAAACGGCAGGAATAAAAACTTTTGTCTGCTCTGTGATTCCGATTTTGGATGCTTTCAGGGAGGAAGCAAGGTAATTCCGGGTGGTTTCTAATTCCACAGCAATCAACTTGGCCTTTTCCCGAACTTCTCTGGTAAATTCCTGGCGTGCCCGTTTATAAATTAAAAAGGCGATTACGCTGTTTAAGGTAACCAGCAACACGACCAGAAGGATCACTAATTTATGTCTGATTTTCATTTTCCACTTTTTGGTAAATATTATCTATTTTTTTTTGAATCTCAATAGTATTTTTAATGGCCGTGACAATATTACAATAGTGTTTTATATCGTCGAGTGATAGTTTTCTGTCCTTTCTATCTTTTAGCCATTTTTCACAAACCCGATAACCACCAATTTGATATTCAAATACTCCGGGTTCTACACCTTCAAAATACTGGTCTTTGTTGATAAACAACTGTGAATGGTCATAATGTAATTTCTCAACTCTGTTGTCTCCTTTGCCCTGAAATTTGGCGATAGGCGGGTCAAGTTCCGGTGATTTAAGCAGATGTAAATCAACGAGACTTTTCCCATATTCAGCCATTTTACCAAACAATTTGTAATCCTTTGCAAAAGGAATTCGTGGGAAATCTATCTTCAGGAATTCTGAGTATTTAGTCCGATAAATATCGGAATAAAGGACGGCATAAATGTAGAAGAAGATTTGTTCAGGAGGTGGTGTCTTCTTAAAATGCTTTGTTAATTGTTCGATGAGTCCAGGAGAGATATTTGGTTTCCTTGCTCCATAATCAATCTGTGGCTCAAAGAGCATTAAATTACGAACTGAAGATTGTTTTTCAGGGTTACTCTTTGCTGGATAAATATAAAGGGGAAAGAGATACCCTGTTTCTCTAGTTTTAATAGATACAAAACATATATCACCAATTTTATCAGTAATGAAGGCGTGCGAAAAATTTTGGGTGGATAATTGCCTTGTTACACATATGCCTAAGTTGTCTTTCAATAAATGTTGCATTACATCGTAACGGTCTCTGTCAATCAATTCTGGCCTGTAACAAATATGTCTATTATCAAAAGGACGATAGGAATAAGGTACTACTGATTCCATCCAATTTTCTTTTTTAAGATTTTTCCTTACTTCTTCAAGCTTAAAATCGTGCGTATTTTTTAAATCTAATCCTTGCCTTACCAATTCATCCGATAACTCACCGGTAAATATCATCATCCTTTGCTTGATTTCGTCTTTTGTAAACCCTATGACAAAATGGTCGCGATGAGTCTTTACGCCGCTGGAAGAGTGAATAAAAATTTTCTGGATACTCCAGAATTTGTCATAACTAGCCTGATACGAAAAGTCTTTCTTTACAAAGAAGTAATAGGGCTCAGACGGTTTCAACCTTTCCCATATTGTTGATTTAATGTCTTTTTTACTTAAGTATTCGTATTTCTTTTCCCTCAGGCCATAAACGTCCTGGTAGAATATCTCACCCAAATCTTTTTGGTTTTTGTCTTTGATAAAGAGCGCTATTGATACCCCTTGTTGAATATCAAAGACATTTTCATCTTTCGAACCGTCAGGGCATTTCTCTCCAATACGGCTATTGCCGTGAAGATTTAATATGTAAATTTCATTAAAACTTTCCAATAGTTTCTTTCTCATACCACGATGAATCAATCCGGAAAGATATGAGTTATTCGTGATCATTCCAATAATGCCTTCACCTGCCTTGTCAATCTTCCAGTGAGCGAATCGGATAAACTTGATGTAATCATCTGAGAGTGGCTGTATATTCTTCTCATCACGCACGTCTTCCTTATACAGTTTCATTTCTGCTTCAAATGAATCAGATCTGTTAGCAGAACTTACTGAATAAGGTGGATTGCCCAGTATGACTAAAATAGTCTGTTGTTTCTTTATCTTATCTGCTAAATGCGATTCTTCAGAAAGTGAAGCCACTGTTGGCATTCTTGTTTGAGGGGGAAGTTCTTCCATTTCAAGGGTATTTGTGAGGTAAAGCTTAAACCTATCATCATCTTTTAAGCGATAGCCAAGTTCTTCTAAAAGAAAAGACATCTTTAAATGACCCACTGCGTAAGGCGCCATCATCAGTTCAAAGGCATAGAAGTTTCTAAGAATATGTTCCCTGATGAAACGTTCCGTGCCTCCTTTGCCGTATTTTGAGGTGAATTCTTCTACGGCAAGTTTTGACGCTTCTGCTAAAAAGGTCAATGTGCCTGCCGCTGGATCTAAAACCGTGACCGACTCGTTTGCAAATCCCTCTTTCCTCTGAAAATGTTCCTTCAAAATCGTATGCAAAGAACGCACAATATAGGAGACCACAGGTTCTGGCGTGTAGTATACGCCTCTCTTTGCCCTTGTTTCTGGGTCATATTCGGCTAAAAATGTTTCGTAGAAATGGATAACAGGGTCTTTCCCCTTGCCTTCATGAAAATATTGATGGAGAATATTGTTTACATCGGCAACTGACAGGACCTCTGAAATATCGTCAACAATCCATTCCATTGGCTTTGGCAAATTACCAAGCGAAATGAATTGGAAAATATCCCGTAAAATGCCAATGGTTTGGGGAATGTTGTCGTAGGCAAGTTTTCTGTTAAAACCGTTCTTTGCCCGGATCCTTGAGGCAAAAAGCCCGTAGGTGATGGTTTGAGAATAGAGGTCAGCAAACGCTTCTTTTGTGAGGTCGCTTATGAGATACTGTTTAAAAGCCTCATAAAACCCTGTTATACTTTTTCTCTTCCCTTCATCTTCTTCTCTTAATTCTTGGGTAATTACTTCATCCCTGAGAAAGCGTGTCTTGTCGGCAAGCGTTATTGCAAGTGATTCGGCATTGTAAAACTTAGGCAACGAGAATGAAAAGAATTTCTCAAGCAGTTCTAAAAATTCTGGCTCATTTTCGACTGGAGGAACTGTTTTGAGTTTGTGCAAAACAAATGGTCTGCCAACACAGACTCTTTCTATTCGATCTCCATTACGGTAAAGCCTGAATTCGAGGAAATTGGTTAGCATTAGATTGGGGAATGTTTTTAAGTACCGTTTAAGCTGATCTGTGGTTTCTATTTGATCCAAATATTCGTTTGTTGGCGCTTTTGCTTCAATATAACCAACGATATGTTGATTACCATCCCATACTCTAAAATCGGGATTACCAGCGTCAGTCTTTTTTGGCAGGGTGGTTACGGAGATATTTTTCTTGCCAACTGATTCTGCATATTTCTGAAAAAGACCTGATAAGGCATAATAGTAACTTTCTTCAGTGGCATCTCCACGACTGTAAATCTTATATAGCTCTTTTAAATACCATGTCAACATTTTATTATACAGGACGTCTTTTTTGGGAGGTCAGGTCTGTAAAAGGGATGGGTATAAGAACAATATCTCTTTGTTTAAGCATTATTCCAGATGGCATCGTCTGTTGAATTTTCCCAGAATTTTATACTGCTTTCTGCCGCCTGCATCATTTCAAAGTTTTCTTCTTCCGGCAGTATTATGACCTCAACCCTTGCACCTTTAGGCAGGGGAATTTTCGGCAGTTCAACAATTCCATTTTCTTTTACAATAGAATGATATTTATATGCATTCATAGTATCTCCTTTTTTATAATTCTATATCATAAAGAAATCATTTTCAAACCTTTTTCTGAGTTCTCTGGAAAGTGCTTTGTGTTTTTTGTCATAGAAAATCTTCATCATTATTCCACTTTAGTCCCCATCACCAAAGGGGAATTCAGGTTTGTGTTTCTGCTCTTACGTAAAACAACCCCCTTGCCCCCTTTATTAAGGGGGTTTTGACAATCTCAATCCTCTGAGTCCAATTCTTTGCCCATAAGGCGCAAATTACTTTAAGGTATTCATCCCGCCAATTGTCTTTGAATCTCTAATCCCGAACCTAATCCCGAACCTAATCCCGAACCTTCAATAGAATGCCTATGCGATGACATAGCTTAAACTCCT